>JAEEGK010012318.1_pt1 | contig 19454 bp, 9 predicted proteins | sample 8958771 | NCBI WGS metagenome assembly JAEEGK01 (sample SAMN16246547, study PRJNA631951) | gut metagenome | biome: gut microbiome; feature: rumen; material: SC-attached | host: Bos | place: Iran: Karaj | collected 2018-10
CCCAATCCCCAATCCCCAATCCCCAATCCCCAATCCCCAATTTTATATTTTAATAAAAAATAATATAATAAAATATAAATTTATTAATATATTGTTATTTTAAATAAAATAATAATTATTTAATTAAATATTAATAAAATAAAATTTACAAAATAATAATTTAATAAAAAAATAAATCATGTATATTTAAAAAATAGAATAATAAAATAATTATTGAAAAAAAAAATTAAAAAAATAAATGAAGTTGAATTTTTTTATTTTAAATTTGCTACAAATAAAGTATGATTAATTTTAAATTCAAAATTATTATAAATTACTTGATTTTCCATAATATAAACCCAAGTTCCATTTGTACTTTCTTTTTTTTTTTTATAATTACCATCATACAACATAATTATTTTTTTATTTTTATTTTTTTTATCCTCTTCTAAAATAATACTACATTGAATTTTACTAAGCATCATATCTTCTAATATTATATCACATGAATTATTTCTACCTATTGTTATTATATTTTTTTCTTTTAAATCAAAACTAATTTCATTTGCTTTTATATCTAAAACTTCATTTTCTAATTTTTTTATTGTTTCATTATTAAAAATTTTAAATTTTAATATTTTTTCAATTTTATCAAAATTTATTATCACAAATGTATTTCCAATGTTTAATAAAGTATTTTGATTAATTTCATATTTTTGAATTTTCATTAAACAACCAAGATTTTTATTAAAATTCTTCAAATAAAAATTTTCGTCGTCTAAACAAAAAAAAATTAAAAAACTAAAATAATAATCAATTTGATTATTATTAGATAAATTTTCTTTATTCTGCTCATATTTTGAATTATTATGATTGTTTAAAGGAAAAATAAAATCACAATAATTATTATATTCACTTTCAATTCCAAAAATAACAATTCCATCTTGACTATTAAATCTTTTTGAATTTTTTAAACCATTTGGATAAATTACAAAATTTTTTTCATCTATTTTTAAACTTGTTGTAGCAATATTCAAATATAATATTTTATAACCCATTTTTTTTCTTAGCATATAAGAAGATATATCATTTAATCTTTTTTCATGAGAAATTGATGTATTAATTATTTTTATTATATCTTCAACTGATGTATATGGATTTATATTTTGTAATAAAGATATAATACTTGGTTTAGATTGTAATGAAAATTTTCCTTTATTTTTCTCATTAGATTCAATATTTAAATCATTAAGTAAATTCTCTTCTCTTTTACAACACTATAAAAAATGAAATAAAATAAATGTTACATTATTAATTCCCATTTAATTAAATTTAAATTAAATAAAATGAATAAATTTTATTAATTTTTTAATAATTAAAAAATCTTTTTATTTTTTTATTTAATTAAATCTTGTTTGATATATATAAAATAATTCTAAAAAGCTATTTATATATTTTATGATAATCTCCTTAAATAAAATTATTATTATTCATCTTTAATTTTAATTTATAAATTATAATATCTAATGAACGAAAATCAAAATAACAATTTTTATGGTTCTAATAATTATAATATTATGACTAATCAATTGAATTCAGATTTTGATTCAATTTCCTCCGATAATGAACAAAGTGGTCAGAACATTAATATATTTAAAATAGTTAATGAAGATCATTTTCAAATTAATTCAAAAAAAGGTAAACTATTTTTTAAAAACAAGTTTAATAATTTAAAAAATTGTTTAATTGATAATTTTTTATTAACTTCATTTTCAATTTCCAAACAAATAAATGAACAAATTCTTTCAAATAAAATTCCTCAAGTAAATTATACCGAAAATAATAATTTTCAATTTAAAAGAGGAAGAAAAAAAAAGGATGATATTTCATTTAGAAAAAGAAATAAATTTTGCAATGATAATCTAAATCATAGACTTAAAACTTTATATTTTCAAAAATTTTTAATTACACTAATTAATGCTAAAATTAAATCATGTTTTAAAGAACAAAAATACACAATTATAAAAATAAACCCAGATGTTATAAAAGATATTAAAAATAAATCTAATTTAGATTTACTTAATTCTACATTAGGAGAATTTCTTTCAAGAGAAATATCGATAAAATTTTATAAAAAAGATAAACAACATAATTATTTTGAAATTCAAAAATTATTAAAAACAAAATTTAAACAAGATTTTGAAACTATTTTGAATACAAAATTGATAGAACTTTATAATATTTTTATCTCGAATGATTCTTTAAAAATTATTAAAAATAAATTTAATTTTATATTTAAATGTAATTATATTACTTTAATAAATGAGCTAGATGAATCTAATGAATATAAAGATAAATTAAAAAAATTTTGCTTAAATTATATAAATTTTTTAAATGGAAGATAATATTTTTATTTTGATATTTGGATATTATAAAATATAAATAATTATTATTTATTTGATATTTTAATTATTAAAAAATAATATTAATTTATAATAAAAAATAAATATAATAACATTAAATAATTTCAAAATAATATAAAAAATAATAAATTTTTAAATAATTTTTTTATATTTATTTAAAAATATAATTTTTTATTTTTATCCTTTAAAATATTAAATTAATTTTTTTGTAAATTTTAATAATTTTTTAATAATATTTTATAATATTTATAATTAAAAATAATTATATAATTTGATGTATAAATAATAATTAAATAATTTTAATTTTATTTAATTAATATTATAAGATGTGTAAAAAATATATAACATAAATTGAATTATATAATTGAAATTTAAATTCTTTATATAAAAATATTTTAATTATTTTTAAATTTTATATTATTATTTATATTAATTTTTAGAAAAAATATTATAAATTCTATTTAAAAGTTATTATTTTATTTATTATAATTTTCATTATTTATATTTTCATCATTTATATTAAAATTATTATTTGTATTATTATTATTTAATAAATTATAATCAAAATTTATTGAATTTATTTCATTATATAATTCATTATTAGTATTCTTATTATTATTATTATTTGTGTTATTTTTATTTTGAGTATTATTTTTTTCAATATCAAAATTAAATTCCTGATTTTCATTTAATTTTTCAATATTATTAATAAAATTTTCATTTAAATTTTTAAACATTGAATTCATTGTATTCATTTGCATTTCTTCTTTTTTATTATCTGTTATATAATCAGTACTATCATTTAGATTATTATCAAATAAAATATTTGAATTTTCATTAATTTTATTATTATTATTATTAATATTATTGTTATTATTTTCAACCAAATATTGTATAAAAAATTTCATAATTTTTTTAATAACAGTCTTTGGTCGTACAGAATTATGTCCTCCATTTGGAACTTGTTCAAAAATATATTTTCCTTTATATTTAGCTATAAGTTCTTTACTATGTTGAATATTAATTAATTCATCATTTATAGCATGAATAAACATAGCAGGAATATTAGTTTTTGAAGCACATTCAATAGGTTTTAATTTATTAATTTCCATCCCATTTTTACTTTTTATGGTACTACCTACAATTTTTAATGCTCCATCAATTAAAAAATTAGGTATATTAATTTGTTTTTTAACTAATTCTTTTGCTAATTTAGAAAAATCTGCAAATGGACTATCCATAACAATACATTTAATTCTTTCTTCATCTTTATGAGCATATATCATTGTTGTTGCAGCTCCCATTGACCTACCCCATAAACCTATTTTACCTACTCCTGGATATTTTGATATAAAATCTATTATTACACCTAAATCATGACTTTCATGATAACCTAATGATATATAATCTCCTTCGGATAATCCGCTTCCTGCAAAGTCAAATACAAATAAATTAACATTTATTTTTATTAATTGATGTAACATTCTTAATCCTTCTAATCTAGATGAAGAATTTCCATGTAAGTATATAACAACTGGCATTATTGGACTTGGACGAGATTCTAAATCAGGTTCAAAAAACGAACATTTTAAATTATATCCTTTTGTAGATTGTAAATTAAAATCATGACGAATCATTAATTTGTTATTATATTCAAAAATTGGCTCTCCAAACATTTCTTCGTCATATATATCTCTAGGAGGTCTTATTATAAATTTCCATAATGTTTCATAGTTATATTTTATATCATTTGGGTCATAACCTTCCATGAATATGTTTATATATGATTATTTTTTAAATAAATTAATAATAAAAAAATAATAAAAAAAATAAATTAAATAATTATTTAATTTTTATATGAAAAAAAATAAAAATAAAAATTAATAAATATTTTATAATAATATATATATTTATAAATATTTTCATATACTTATTTATATATTAATTATTTATTTTAAACCTAATAATTAATTTCAATCAAAAATATAAAAATTGTATAATTTAATTATTTTCCAAATAGATAATTATAATCAATTTCAACAACTGCAGAAATAATCAATATTTTTGAATATGTATCCGTGTCCTCAGGAAAACATATATCATAACTTGGAGAATTACAACAAAATTGACAATATCTACTTGTTTTTAAAATACTACCCATAAACTTACTATTATCAGGTGTTACAATATCAGCAATTAATCTTTTCATACAACATCCTCCTTTACAACACATACAACATTCATCACAACATTCATCATCATTATTATCTTTTTTACTTCTGCAAATTGAACAAATCCCACAGCAAACACAATTTTCAACACATTCAGTATTGCATGTCCAAAACATAAAATCACATTTTGTTTCTAAACATTTATGAGGTCTTTTTAAATAATATTTCACATTTCCATTCTCATCAATTATTTCTCTAAAAACATCTCCACTACATTTTTTTCTATTTATTTGTCCAATAGGTTTTTCAGTTCCTAATTGAACCATAATAGGACTTAAATCTCCAATGCATATTTGACAAGGACAACAACAAGCATACCCCCAATTTTTTTTTGCAGTTCCTAATGCAGCAATTAAATTTTCTTTAGGATGAACAATATCATCTGAGCAAGTTACTGCAAAAATTTCCATATCAACTGGATTAGAAAAATTACTATTTATTAATTGAGTAATACAAGAAGATTTTTCTTTAATACGAAATAAATAATGACTGTTATTATTTGAATCATAACCTAAACAATTATAATAAAAAAAATTACATCCACATAAATAAGCAACTTTTATTTTTACAAGTTGACATTCAGTTAATTCTTCTAAAGCATTGTTTGTAAAAGCAAATAATTTTGATGTTACAGCACGTTTTATTTTTCTTTGATGATAACGAATATTTGCTGTTTGAGCTTGATTTTTTGCTAATATTGTATTTTCTTTCATTTGAATATTTGGATCTACAACTAATGTTACATTCCCTCCATTTTTTATTGTTACTGTTCTACGAAAAGTTCCTGTTCTATTAAATGCAACTGTACCTGCTGGATGTTTTGTTGGTTGTCTCCAATGTTTTCTTTCTTTTTGTTCTTCTTCTTTTGCTTCACTTTTTTCTGATTTTTTATTTTCTTCTTCTTCAACTTCAGGTGCAAATTTAGCTGTTCTTTTTCTTTTTTTACCTTTTTTCTTTCCTTTTTTCTTACCCTTTTTTTTTCCTTCTTCTTCATCTGAGGAATTTTCTTTTTCTTTATTTTCATTTTCTTCATTTTCATTATTGTTTTTTCCATTTTTTTTTGTGCTTGAAGTTGAATCATTCATTTTATTTTCTTTTAATTTTAAAGTTTTTATTTCTGAATTTATGCTACTTGAGTTATCACGTAAATGTATTTGAGTTTCTTTTTGAGATTCATCGTCTGACATTATTATTATATTTTTTATATGTTATTAATATTTTATTTTTTTAATTAATTTATAAATATTATGTAATTTAATTAATTTATTTTATAATATAATAATATTTAAATAAAGATTATTTAATTTATTTAATATGTTTCAAATTCTAATTTAATAATTCCATTTTCTTTTGTTTTTTTATCTTCAATATAATCAAAATCCTTAATTCCATAATTTACATTAGGTATTGAATATTCTTCTTTTCCACTGTCTATACTCTTAAATATAACATGATCATCATTATCTAAATTTTTAATTTCTTTTTCATATTCAACAAAAAAATCTAATGCTATTATTTTATTTTTATTTCTATTTTCATCTTCTTTTCTTTTTTCACATCTTATTGTATCAATATTTCCTTCTATATAAAAAATTTGATTTTCTTGAGATTGAGCTGTAAAATAAAATTCTTTTTTATCAGAAAAAATATCTATTAAATTTTCTGAAATAATTTTTTTATTTCCATTGCCTTCTAAAGAAAAAACATTATCTTTATATTTTAAATTATATTTATTATCAAAAAATGAATTATAAAATTTTTTTAAATTTTCTTCAAAATAATAAATAAATTCTTTTGTTTTATTAAAATTCTGTTTATTTTTTAAAAACCCACAAAATTTATCTATTAATTTTTTATTTTTATCACAATTATAATCTTTATCAGCTAAAAATATATAATGTTCAAAAAGAATAGCTTTGAATTCATAATAATCTAAAATATGTTTTTCAATATATTTATTTTCATTTTTATTAAAAAAAAATTGTTTTTCTAAAATAGTTTCTAATTGCTCCAAATGATCATAAGAATTTTTAGTATAATGAAAATAATAAATTTTTTCTTGAGAATAAATATCTAAAAAACTATCAATATCAATTTTATTATTATTATTTTCTTCAATTAAAAAAAATATATATAAAGAATTTTTAGATATAAAATTTTTTATACAATTTTTTGAAATTTTATAATCTTGAATTTTTTCAAATAAAGTATAATTATCATATGAAGCTAAATTTTTTTGAATAGATTCTTCATTTGATATTGAATAATTAAGAATTATTACAGAATCCTCACCTATTTTATTATAAGATAAATATATTTTATCATATTCTGGTTTTTGATTTGTATTAATTAATTTTTTATATAAAAAAAGCATTGTAAATTTTTTTTGAATTTCTGGATCATCTCCAATTATTGAAATTAAATTACAATGATTTACATTTTTTAAAAGATCTTTTTGGTCAGTTGTTAAATTTGTAAAATTATATTTTTTTTCTTCATTTAATTTAATTAAAGATGGAAATGAAAATTCATAATTATACAAAAATTCTTCTTCTTCTTTCATAAAATTAATTAGAATTTAAAAATTAAATTTTAATTTGAAAAATTATTTAAATTTAAACAAATTTTTTCAAATAAATTTAAATCAAAAAAAAAATAAAAAAATAATAAATAAATTTAAAAATTATTTAATTAAAATATCATTCAAAAAATAAAATGAGTCTATTAGGTATTCAAGGAGAGAGAGAAACAGGAATGGATGTTCGTCAAGGAAATGTAATGGCAGTTCAAGCAATATCTAACATAGTAAAAACATCATTAGGTCCTCAAGGTTTAGATAAAATGTTAGTAGATGATATAGGAGATGTAACAATAACAAATGATGGAGCAACTATATTAAAACTCTTACAAGTTGACCACCCTGCATCTAAAGTTTTAGTTGAACTTGCCCAAATTCAAGACAGAGAAGTTGGAGATGGAACAACAACAGTAGTTATTCTTGCTAGTGAATTATTAAAACGTGGAAATCAATTAATTCAAAATAAAATTCATCCAACAACTGTTATTTCAGGTTATAGATTTGCATTAAAAAAAGCAGTACAACATATAAAAGATCATCTTATAATTAAAAAAGATAATTTAGATAAAGATTTATTAAAAAAAGTTGCAACAACTTCATTGAGTAGTAAATTAATAGGACCTGAAAGTGAATTTTTCTCAGATATTATAGTTAATGCAATGTTAGGAGTTAAAACAACAGGAGTTGATGGGTCAATAAAATATCCTGTTAAAAATGTTAATATCGAAAAAATTCATGGAAAATCAATAACAGAATCACGTTTAGTAGATGGTTATTCAATTAGAGCTATGAGAGGTGCTCAAGGTATGCCATTAACTGTTAAAAACGCTAAAATAGCATGTTTAGATATGACATTAGGTAAATTTAGACTTCAACCTGGTGTTTCAGTTCTTATAAATAACCCAGAAAATTTAGAAAAAGTTAGACAAAGAGAAATGGATATTACTAAAGAGAGATGTGAAAAATTAATTAAAGCTGGAGCTAATGTAATTTTATGTACTAAAGGTATTGATGAATTTGCTATAAAATATTTCGTTGAAGCAAATTGTATTGCTGTTCGAAGAGTTGAAAAATCAGATTTAAAAAGAATAGCTAATGCAAGTGGAGCAAAAATTATAATAAGTTTCGCTGATGAAGATGGAGAAGAAAAAATAGATTCATCATTATTAGGTGAATGTGAAGAAGTTTCAGAAGAAGCTGTTTCAGATTATGAATTTATTTTCTTTAAAAAATGTAAAAAAACAACTTCTCAAACAATTTTATTAAGAGGAGCAAATGAATTTATGTTAGATGAAGTAGAACGTTCAATTCACGATGCACTTTGTGCAGTTAAAAGAGTATTAGAAAGTAATTCTTTAGTTGTTGGAGGAGGTTGTGTAGAAGTAAGTACATCAATTTATTTAGAATATGCTGCAAGAACATTAGGAAGTAGAGAGCAATTAGCTGTAAGTGAATTTGCAGAGGCATTAAATGTAATTCCTAAACAATTAGCTATAAATGCAGCAAAAGATGCAACTGATTTACTTACTAAATTAAGATATGTTCATGATAAAGCTCAATCTCAACAAACCACTCCTGAAGAAGCAGAAAAATTAAAGCATACTGGATTAGATTTATTAAATGGAAAGATTAAAAATAATTTTAATGCAGGAGTTTTTGAACCTGCAATGAGTAAAATAAAAAGTTTGAAATTTGCAACAGAAGCTGCTATTACAATTTTAAGAATAGATGATTTAATAAGAATTGAACCTGAAAAACAACCAAATCAACCAGGAAGAGGAGGTCAACCTATGATGATGCCTGGAATGTAATAAATAATAATAATAATTTATATATAAAACATAAAATAATAATATAAAATTAAAATAATTTTTTTTTGAAAAATATTTTTTGTATACATTAATTTTATTAATATTATTATTAAAAATTAATATATGAATTTCTCTTAAAATTCATCTTGTTCATTTGCACCTGGAGGTTTTTTAAATCCTGGTCCACCTGCTGGTTTAGCAATAATAAGTTGGTTAATTTTTAATATAGTAACTGCAGTTGAATAAGCATATTTAATAGCCCATTTTTTAGTTTCTAAATTATCATAAACACCTAATTTAAATCCATCTTCGCATTCTCCATTTTTTATATTAACTCCAATTTTGCCATCAGTATTATTTTTACTTCTTAAAGTAGCCATACATTCATTAATATTAAATCCTGAATTTTCTAATAAAGTTCTTGGCACAACCTCAAAAGCCTCAGCAAAAGCTTCGATTCCATATCTATCTAAAGTTTCAAAATTTTTTGAGAATTTTTGTATCTCATTACTTAAATGCATTTCAATTGCACCTGCTCCAGCAACATATTGGCAATGTTTACATCCTACTTTATAAGCATTAACACCATCATAAATAATTCTTTCCATATTATCTAACATATCTTTTGTAGTTCCTCTCAAAACCAAAGTTGATAATTTATTATTCTCACTTTCTTTTAAAACCACAATACATTTTTGTGAAGAAATTTCAGTTACTTTTATTTCATCGGCAGTTCCCATTTCTTCTTTTGTTGGGGGTCCTAATCTTACTAATAATTTAGCTCCAACGCTATTAGCAATTCTTCTTAATTCAAATTTACTCATAACTCTAAAGACCATAACACCATATTTATCAAAATAATGAATAGCCATATTACTAACATTTCCTCCAATAACTGCAACATTTATACCTGCATCAACTATATTTTTTACTATTTTTTCCATATGTTCTTCTTCTCCTTTAGTGTAATTTAATAATTCATCAGCTGATTTAAATACAACTTGATCATTCGTTTCAGCTCCTTGAGTTTCAAATGGACAATTATAAACAGCAACATTACATTTTTCACTTTTTGTTATTGAACCTTCAACATTTCTTACTACTACTAAACCTTTCATAACTGAAGTTTTCATTAAACTTCCTCCTAAAATTTTTGCTACTCTAACATTATCTTCATTAAATTTAGTTGGGTCATTGGAAGGTAAAACATTAATACATGCCTGTGCTATTAAAGGAGCTAAAAAATTTTCTTGACCATGAACCATTTTACTTCCAATAACAGGTTTAATAATTTTAGTTGCCTCTTCTATATTACTTATATCTTTTATTTCAACTTTTTCTGCGTTTTCTAAAATTTCCATTGCTTTATTAAACCCTTTTTCATAACCTAATGTTATATCACTTATATGAACTCCACTATCATATAATTTTCCTGCTAAATTCATTAATTCTCCTCCAAATGTTATGACAAAATTTGTTCCATCTCCAACTTCTTTGTCTTGAGCTTTTGAGGCACCTATTAACATATTAACTGCAGGGTGATTTATATCTAATTCATCTCCCATAACTTTTGTATCTTTTGTTAAGAAAAGTTTATTATGTTGATTGATAATATATTTATTCATTCCATTTGGACCATAAGCTGTACGTGTCATTGAACTCATATCATTTATTGCTTCAATATTACGAACTACGGTTTCTTGTGTTCCTTTATAATGTTTAAATCCTTCTTTTAATAAACTGTTGAAGTTTCCTTGTGGGTTAAAATAAGACATATTTATTTGGGATTATTTAAATAAATATATTAATTTAAATTGATTATTATTTAAAAATATATAATAATTATTAATTAATTAATATAATATATATTTTTATTTTTGAATAAAATTTTATTATTTATTTATATTTTATTTTATGGATAACAATAATAATAATGAAGAAAATAATCAAAATATAAATAGTAATAAAAAGAACAAAAAAAAATCTTCAAATAAAAATAATTCAGATTTAGCTCAAGGAACATTTAAATTAGACCCTACTCCAAATGTATTAAATACATCAATAGTTCTTAAAATTTTATTATTAGGAAATGGTTCAGTAGGTAAAACATCATTAATAAATAGATATTTAAAAAATGTTTATAATCCTGTTTATTTAACAACAATAGGAATAGATCAATCAATTAAATATATATCAGTAAATAATAAACATATAAAATTATCAATTTGGGATACAGCAGGTCAAGAGCAATTCAGAACAATAGCAAAATCATTTTATAATAAAACTGATGCTGTAATTTTATGTTTTGATTTAACTGAAAAAGAAAGTTTAGATAGTATTAGTTATTGGATAGATCAACTTTGTAATAAAATAGAATTAAATAAAATTGGGATAGTTTTAGTTGGAACTAAATTAGATTTAACAGATTTTGAAAAAGTTGAAGGAATTTCAGAAGAAGTTAATAAATATATTGAAAAATATAATATAAAATATTTTAAAACTAGTTCTTTATCAGGAACAAATGTTAAAGAAGTTTTTAATTATTTAGTTAAAATAACTTTAAATATTAAAAAATTTAAAGAATTTGAAAATGATAAAAAAGATGAAAATGGAGATACAATTTTTGATATAATAGAACTTGATAATGAAGAATCAAAAAAAATCAATGAAAAAGCATTAATGATGAAAAATAATAGTAAATTAAAAAGTAATTTGAGAAAAAAAAAATGTTGTTGAAATTAGTTATAAAATTTATATTTATTTTGAATAGATTATAATATTGTTATTTTTAAATTTTTCAATAATAATAATATTATTATTTTATTAATAATTATAAAACATATATATAATTTATAATTAAATTATTTAATCTTTTTTTGAAAAATAAGTAAATAATATTTCTCTACAACTTTGTTCTACTGCTTTATTCTCAAGAACTTCCATAACATCTCTTCTTAAATCCTCACTCATTGGTTTTGGACTATCAATAACCTTTTGAATTATTTTCAAGAAATAAATAATATTTTCAATATCATCTTCTAATATTCTACTCATTTTTGAAATAATTTCTTCTTCTTTTCTTAAACCTTTTTTATTATTACTTACAATACTATTAATTTCAGAAAATTTATCAATATAATGATCAATATCAACTTCTTCTGAAAAGTTGTGAATTAAAACTTTTCTTTCTTCATAAAAATTTTGAATATTTCTCCATAAAATACCTAATTTATCTAATTTTCCTTTTGCGAAATTAAATTTATCAAAACCTTCATTTATATATTCAAATAATAATTTTTCATCTAATAATGTTCTATCTATTCTTTCTTTTAATTTTGGTATTTTTTCTTCTAAATATATTAATGTTGCAATAACATTTTCATATTCATTTATATGAGTTTGATTATCTAACATATTAATTTCATTTAAAAATTTATTAATATCTTCTTCAACTTCTTCTCTTTCTTTTTTAAATTTATTTTCTAAAAATTCAATATTTTCTTTATGCATTTTTTCAACAGCTTCACTATCTGATTTAAATTTATAATAACTTTTTATTCCTTCCGCTATTTTATTTATCATATCATCTGAAAATATATCATTACTTTTAATTAAAAATAAAAATATTTTATGTGATTCATCAAAATCTTTAACTAATCCTATAACATCCATATTAACTTTATTTTTTGTTTTTTCCATTTCAACTACTTCTTCGGGGGTGTTTAATTTTTTATTAATTAATATCAATAATTTTCCAAATTTTTCTATATTATTATTATAATTTACTAAAATCATATCTTCTAATGATTTTAATAACATTTTTTTATCATTTTCAAGTTTTTCTTTTAAATCTCTTTTTGTTTCTCTAGTATCAATTGCAAACATACTATATTGTAATTTATCTGGAATTATACTAATATATGTTTTAAAAGTTGAAATTTTATCTAAAAATTTCATATAATTTAAATAATCAGGCATTGCATTGTAAATATCTGTAAATGTTTTTATATTTTCATCAAATGAATTTGTTATTAATTCTTTCAATGGTTCAAATACTTTTAAACATTCTTCTATTTCACTATATTGTATTTTCATTTTACGATATATTTTACTTTTTATATCTGATATAATTGTTTCATTTATATTAATAATATTAAGATATGATTTCATATAATTTTCGGTTTCAACTTCTTCTACAATTAAATTTGGACATAAATTTTTAAAATAATCTTCTAAAAAACTTTTATTTTGATTTGGATCACTATTAAAATAATCATTTAATTTACTTGAATGTTCCTTTGCAATTTTTTCCCTTTGAGAAGGTAAAATTTTTTTAAATTCAAGAAAATGTGTCGTACAAATTGAATTAAATAAATTACATAAATTATCAATTATTTTAATTAATTTTTCATATGCTTGATCAAAATTATATTCTAATTTAACTAAATTATATAAGTTATCATATTTTGTTTTAATACTTATTAAAGGATTTACTAAATGAGTAATTTTAAATGTTAATAAATCAGGTAATTTAATATCTTTTTCATCATATTCTAAGTCTTTTACATAATTTCCTTGTAAATATTCATGTGCTTCAGTTTGTTTAAATAAATTTAAATTACTTGGATATTCATCAAAAAAATTAAATATATCATTTAAAGCTTTTTCTGTCAATTTTCTAAAGAAAATTGTGCAATAAGCTGTTACACTATTATTTAGTTTAATTTTTGCTTCTGTTGACATTTTTTCATAATTACTTATATTTGTATCAATTTGATCATGTAGCATATATGTCACATATGCTATATTTGAAGGTGTTAATCTAATATCAATTAAATCATCAAGTTCTACATTTGTCCAAAAATCATTTAATTGATCTTCATAATTCATACCAAATAACATATTTTCATAATCATCTTCATATTCTTCGGTATCGGTTATAAATCCTTTAAATGTCCATCTACCTAAACTACTTAACTCTTTTCTTTTTAGACATTTATTCTTTTTGGTTATTAATATAGCACCTCGATAATATATATCTCGTAAAAATCGTAATACTTTATTCATATAACTTTCTTGAATTTTACAAAATTCATCTATTTGAATACATTTATTTTCTTTATCTTTTAAACTATCTATGTTTTTTAAATATACTAAATTAATGTGATTAAAATTTTGTGTCCAATCAATTAAACCACTTACTTCTATATTACATAAAGATAAATTTTTTTCTAAAAAATTAAATGCATTTGTATAATTATCTACCCATTCACTATATTTATTTCTATTAAAACTTCCATATTGAGCAATTGTATATGAAGAAGGTAAAACTTTTCTTGGATAATAAACTATATTTAATCTTTTTCTTTCATTAGGTGAACGTAATATATAATTCATTATAATTTGTTTTAATGTATAATAATATAATTGTTCAATTTCAGATAAATTTTCATTTAATAATTTTTTATAAACTTCAGTAAATTTAAAATTAATTTTATTTATAATTTTTTTTCTTAATGCATTTTTATTAAATTTTTTTAAATCTTTAAATGTGATTTTACTACTATTTAAATATTTATTATAATTTGTAATACTTGTTACAACTAAACGAGAAAAATCTTCATTATATAAACTTTCATCAAAAATTAAGTCACTTTTATATTTAGGTAAAAAATCAATAGGTTCATAAGAATGATTTATTTTATTAAATTCACTTATCATTTTATCTCCTTCATATTCAAAAGGCATAAATCCATGAAGTAAACTATTTGGGTCATTAAAATGAGGACAAACATTAACTAAACTAATATCTCTATTTGGAGGTTGAATATTATGTTTACTTTGATAAGCTATCATATTATTTTTAGTTTGTAATACATGTTTTTGAATATTTAATAAATCTTCCCATTTCATATGTTCACTATAATCCATAAAACTTCCTATTCTTTGATAAGATGTATAATATTCATAATCTCCTACTTTAGCTAATGTCGCAGAATTTGTTCTTTGAGATCTATCAAAAATTTCTAATAAATCTGTATCGGCTTGAGCCGTTTTAATAGAATAATTTTTTACATTAAGTAGATTATAATGTTTCATTAAATTTTCTACATGTGGATAATTTTTTTCTTCTTCTTGAATTATTTGTTGTTTATTATATTCAATTTTATCATAATTATCTAAATCATCTTCTTCATTAAAGAAACTATCAGTATATTGATAAGATTCCATATAATTTTTAGCCAATTTATTTTTCACATTTAAAGGTATATTATCTTTATTATTTAAGTTATTAATATTTTTATTTAAATTTGGCATTGCTGTTGTTGGACGAGCCATTTTTTTATTAATATTATTATTTGCAATATTACCTAATGTATTTTGATTTGATTGAGTAGATATCCGTTTTTTTAATTTTTCTATTGCTGTTAAAGGACGAGCTTTCATTAAAACATTTTCAAATTTACTGGTTTCTGGCCTTGAAGTATGTCTAGTATCAGCAAGAGATAAATTAAAATTAATTCCACCAACATTTGTTAAAAATGTATTTGGAGTTTTATTTGACCAATCTATTTGAGGAAATTTATATAAATTTCTATCACCTTTTAAAATTCTTTCTAAAGGTGTATTATAATTATTATTTGTATAAAAATCTTTATTAAAATTGCTGTTATTTATAAATGGAATAATACTTTTTGATTCAGTTTGTGTACTTTCCCAATATTTATTAAATACTTTATCTTGATAACTTGAAGCTTGTCTTATTGTACGAAAATCCATATTAGTTTGCATACCTATCATTTGTGTTTTACTAATTAATAAAGGATTTTTAATTACATTATTTTTATTATAAGGATTTGAACTAAATGGTCTATTTTTTTGTTGTGGTTTACTTGTTATTGGACGAGATTTATTATTAAATTTTTTAGTAGAATTTAAACGGGGTTTTGAAGTAAATGGTCTTGATTGAGGAATTTTATTAATATTATTATTTTTTAATGTTTTGGGAGTTTCCATTTTATGTTATTTTTTAAATTTAATATTTTTTTTATTAAATTTAATAAATTTTTTATAATATTTTAATTTAAATTTAATTTAATATTTTTTTGAAAAATTTAATTAATAAAAATTTTTATATTTATATTTATATTTTTAAATTAAGTTAAAAAATATAATATAATATATTTATATATATCTAATATATACATTTAAATTTCAAAAAATTAATAATATATTATTTATTAATTTTAAAATTGATCAATATCATCATCAAAATCTCTTAAATATTCACCTTTTTTCTTTTCATCTTGCTTTCTCAAAATAAAACTAACATCTTCTTTATTTGATGTACTATTAACTTTTTTAATTTTTTTTGTTTTTTCTGGTGTTACATTTGATGAACCTCTTCCAGAAACAGGATATTTATATTTTAATTTTGATCTTCTTATATCAACTGATTTATTATCATTATCATTATCATTATCATTATCATTATCATTTAAATTTTCATTTATTTTTTTGCTACTACTGCTTCCAGTTTGTATTTTCTTTTTGACTGTTTGAAATGTATTTTTAAAATTTTTATCCTTTTTTTTATGAGGAATAATATTAATTAGAGGGTCTAAGTCAGATTCAGATGATGTTAATTTTTTTTCATTATTTTTTTTTGATATTTCAAAAACTATATCTCTTTGATTAAATTGTTGAATATTTTTTATTTTGTTATATTCATTTTTAATTTTACTACTTCTATTTGAATATTCATCATTTTCATTTTTGAAAATTTCTTCATTGTTTGAATTATTTGTTTCGAAATTTTTTTTATGAAAAATTAAATTTCGAGTAATATTATTAATATTTGTTGCTTTTTCTGGTAAGATATTTATATTGAATTTTTGTAAATTTAGATTTTGTAAACGATTTGTATTATATTCAGATTTTATAAACAAATCACTTTCTTGAGAATAAACTGAATCTTTCCAGCTTCTATTTGAATTAGAAGCAGGAATAAAAAAATCATTTTTATTTATAAATTTAAAGTTTCTTTCTTTATTAATAAATTTGTTATATTTATTTAACTTGTTATATCCAGGAATATATAGGAAATTTTTTTCAATGGAATTTAAATTTTTCCATTTATTATTATTAGATGTAAAATATAAATCAAAAGATTGTAAATCATTTAATTCATTCCAATTAAATTTATTTTTTCCTTCATATCCAAAATTTTCTTGTTCATAACAAATGTTATATATTTTAATATTATCAGATTCTATATTTAATCCATCTAAATTCTCTGTCATTAAATGTTCAAAAATTTTATATTTATTATTCTCAAAATCTTGACAAATATCTAAATTAAATTTTTGAATATGTATATTGCTTAAAAAGTCTAAATATTTTTTATTTAAAATATAATTTTTATCTGGTAAAATATTCAAATTAATTTTTTGAATTAAATTTTTTTTATTTATTTTATCTAAAATTGTTTTATTAGATTTTTTAATATCAAAAAATAACTTAGATATTTTAAGATCTTTTGATAAATCTTTTCCTTCAATATTTATAATATTTGATTCAATTTGAATTTTATTTAGCCAAGATTTGCTTTTTAATATTTCAAAATTAAATTTTTCATAATCAATTTTTTCAGGATTAAATTTATTTTTTCTTTTTGATTTAAGGGAAATATTATTTTCTTCTGGAATTTGCTCATTATAAACAGTATTTATTTCTAAATATTTATTTTTATTTTTATTATCTATATATAAATATTCAGATTCAATACAAAATGATATATTATTTTCAGAATTAAATATTTCGAAATCAATATTTTTTTCAGTTAAATATTTTCTATTATAAAATTCTAATTTTTCTTCATAAGTTCTTGTTAATTGTAAATTATTGTATTCAGGAATTATTTTATTATTTATATTCCAATCATTAGTAATTTTATCTCCTAATATAAAAAATGAATCATTAATTTTATCTATAATATAAGGTAATTTATTATCAGGTCTAATTATGAAATTATTTAAATAATCTATTTTATTATAATTATTAGGGTCTATTTTTTTAATAATAATTGATTCTCCTTTTTCAATTTGTTTAATTGATTTTTTTTCTGATTCAATGATTAATTCAATTTTTTCTATTTGATTTTTATATCTTAATTTAGAAGGAAATTCTATAATATCATATTCTATATTATATTCTTTTTCTTTGAATTCTCTTTTAAATATTTCATTTATTTCATTTTTAGATTCAACTATATTGTTCCAAGAATTTCCTTCAATATTAACAATATCTGTTTCAATTTCAATTTTATCATTCCAATTTAATTTATTTTCTCCTTTAATTTGCAGTAATTGGTTTTGAATATCTAAAATGTCATCCCAATTATTTTTATATTTAATAAAATGTAAATCAAAATTTTCAATATGTAATTTATTATTTATAGATTTATAATCATTTTCTATGCATACTATATCTGTTTCAATTTCTATTTTATCTTCCCAATTAATTTTATTTCTTCCTTCTATTGATATTGATTCTATATTATCTATTTCATTTTTTTTTACTTTTCCTGGTACTATTATTACATCTTTCTCTATACATATTCTTTCCTTCCATCCTATTTTACCTCCTATATTTATATTTTCAGTTTTTATTATTTTATTTGCTATTTTTTTCTTTAACGGAATATATATTTCTTCTTGTTTATCAATTTCATTTAATTTATTCCAAATTAAATTATTTTTTTCAATATTTATTTCTATTCTTTCTTTATCTATAATATTCTTTTTATTAAATATAAATTTATCCTTTTCTATATTTAATTTTATTTTATCTTTATTTATTTTATTTACTTTGTTCCATATTAAATTGTCACTTTTTATATTTAATTCTATAATTTCTTTATCTATTATTTTTTCTTTTTTATTTTTAATCAGCTCAAAATTATTTTTTTCTATTTCATAAAATTCAAATTTCTTTTTATTTGATTTATAATTATCTATATCTTCTAATATAAAATCATAATTATCATATCCAAAGATAAAATTATCTCTCTTATCTATTTTATTTTCATCTTTTATATTTCCTTGAATAAAAAGAGATTTATCATTTTCAATTATATTATTATATTTTTTACCTGGAATATATATTATATCTTTTTCTAAATTTAATTTATTATTCCATATATTAGTACTTTCTATTTCAATTAAATCTGTTTCAATGTCAATTATATCATTCCATTTATTTGATTTGCATTTTATTTCTATTACTTCTTTTTTAATATCTAATAAATTATTCCATCTTGATTTATAATCATTTTCTATGCATACTATATCTGTTTCAATTTCTATTTTATCTTCCCAATTAATTTTATTTCTTCCTTCTATTGATATTGATTCTATATTATCTATTTCAT
>JAEEGK010012322.1_pt1 | contig 19453 bp, 13 predicted proteins | sample 8958771 | NCBI WGS metagenome assembly JAEEGK01 (sample SAMN16246547, study PRJNA631951) | gut metagenome | biome: gut microbiome; feature: rumen; material: SC-attached | host: Bos | place: Iran: Karaj | collected 2018-10
TTGGATAATTCTTATCTTGCCGGACAATGGCTGCAAAGTCCCGGCGGTCTGCCAAACGCACTCGTTACCGGACGTTTTGCGGTTCAACGCTTATTAAAACGCGAAGGGAAATTAAAGCAATTTTGTTGTAAAAAATAAGGTATAAAAATGTTGAAAAAGAAAAAGAGAAGTTTAATAGGCGAATTGATTTTCAGGGTTTTGAGAAATTATCTCAGACTTTGTCATAACAATATGTATTACAAGAACATATACGTTTTGGGCAAAGAAAACATTCCTGAAAAAGGTACGCCTTTAATCATCGCTTCCAACCATCAGAACGCTCTTAACGATGCTCTCGGAGTAGAATTTGCGTTCCGCGACCGCGTTGTCAGCATTTTTACGAGGGCTGACGCATTCAACAGACCTTTTATCGGAAAATTTTTACGCAGCATTTATCTTTTGCCAGCGTTCAGAATTGATTTTGACGGCGTTGACGCTCTGAAAAACAATTTTGACATTTTTGCCGAGGCCGGCGAAAGAATTTTGGAAGGCGGCTCGGTTTTGATTTTCCCCGAAGCCTTGAATCAAGACAAACGCTGGCTCGGTGATTTTTCGTTAGGATATTTACGCATGGCTTTTGACGCGGCGAAAAAGTCTGATTTTAAGGCAGATATAAAAATTTTGCCGTTAATAAACCATTATTCCAACTATTTTAAATTTCGTGAAGACATGATAATTCAGTGCGGCGAACCTGTTTCACTCAAAGATTATTATGAACTTTACCAAACCAAACCGCGCACCGCACAAAGAAACGTCAACGCACTTGTCCGTCAAAGAATTGCGGATATGATGTTGAACATCACCGACCTTGAAAATTACGAGGCAATCGACTATATACGAGAAACTTACGGCTTTAAATATTGTACGGATTGCGGTGGCAACAAAAAGTATTTGCCCGACAAATTAGCCTCCGACAAAGCCCTTTTCAAAGAATTGGAAGCCGTCAAAGCGCAAGAGCCTGAAACTATCGCAGAGATTTATTCTGAGGCATTAACGCTGAAAAAGAACTGCAAAAGGTTTAGGATAACAGACGAAAATTTTGACATCCCGTGGAAACCATGGTCGCTGTTAATCAGGTTTTTATGCTTGATTTTGTTGTTTCCGCTGTTTGTTGTGGCCTCGATTCCCAATATTTTGATATTTCTCTCGCCCTATCCGCTGACAAAAAAGTTTAAAGCGGGCAACGCTCACATGACAATGTTTGTGGGCGGAATAAGGTTTGCTGTCGGCTCGTTGGTGGCGTTTCCAGTTATTTATGGGCTATTTTTTGCGGTAGAATCATATTTTTGGAATTGGTGGTGTTCGCTTTTACATTTGATTTGTCTACCGTCATTAGGCTTGTTTGCGTGGACGTACAGAAAATTTTTCATCGGCTTGAAACGTGAATGGAGATTCCACGTGCGTTCAAAACGTTCGGAACACGAAAAACGCGGTCAAGGTCTAAAAGAAACCATAACCTTAAGAAAAACCCTTTTCGAGAAATTGGATAAAATTTTGAAAAAAACATCATTAAATCTTTTCAGCCGATAAGACTGAAAAGATTTTTTTATACTCTTATCCTATCATATATTCTCTTGGCGTAACGCCGGTTTTGGATTTGAAAAACTTGCCGAAAAAACTCGGATTTGCAAAATTCAACATAAACGAAACCTCTTGAACATTATAACGTTTGCTTTTTAGTAACGCTTTGGCTTCCAAAATGATATAATCGTTTATCCAACTCAGCGCACTTCGCCCTGAGGCTTTCATTACCATCTGACCCAAATATTTGGGACTAACGCATAATTTCGACGCATAAAATTCTATCGTACGCTCTTTTATATAATTTTGTCTAACCTCCGAAATGTATTTCTGAAAAATCCGTTGCGTATTGTCTGTAATAACATTTTGATTATTAAGCGTTTGATACATTTTCATTGTGATTTGACACGCATCTGCCATCAAGACTTGAAGATAACCTTTTATAGATAATTTCTTAAAACTATAATCATCTTTTTGTAAAATATTCTTTATTTGTAGATAAATATCAACAAAACGTTTAAAACCATCGTCCGACATTTTTATAACCGCCTGCGTGGACAAAACTTGCGTAAATTTCATAAGACTTTCGGGTTGCAATTCTTGAACAGGCCAAAATTCAGGGGCAAAAAACATAATAATGGCTTTAACTTTTTTTGAGACTGATACCAACTGCCCAATCGAACCTGTCTGCATTACAAAAATTGACCCTTTTGATACTTTAACTGTCTCTATATTAGCATTAAACACCATCTCGCCCTCGCAAATTCCGATTACAATATGTTTAGGCAATTTGTAAGGTATCGGTTGCAAATAATAATCGAAAATATAATCAAAATCATGGTTGAGATTGTCGGCTACAATAAACGAATCGTCCAACGAATAAATTGGACAATTCCACCGCAAACTCTCTTTCAAAATGTCTAAATCTTTGTATTCTTTGTGGCTCATAGTGTTTTTTTTGTTAATGCAAAAATATCTAAAAGAACATAAAAATCAAATTTTTCTTTCGATTTTGTCATTTTATAAGAAAAATAGAACAGAATTATACGTAAATTATAGTCAATTTTGCAGTGTAAAAAATATACAATATGAAACGATACATTTTATTATTAGCAATCGGCGCAATACTTTCAGGTTGCGCCTCAGACTCTCAAAAAACAGAGTTTGTTCGTAGTGTCATTGTTACAAATCCTAAAACCACTGACACTGAGACTTTTAAGCGATTTTCCGGAATCATCAATGAAGGTCGAGAAATCGCAGTTGGATTCAAAACGCCCGGTCAGATTTCAAAACTTTATGCCAAGGAGGGCGACTATGTGAAAGAAGGTCAACTGCTTGCTACCCTTGACGATAAAGATTACAAACTCGGCGTTGAGGCTCTTGAAATTCAGAAAAATCAACTTGAAACCGAATTGGAACGTTTGAAAAAACTCTACGAAGCCCACAGCGTATCGGGCAACGATTACGAAAAAGCCACTTCGGGTCTCGAACAATTAAAAATTCAGTTGCAAGTAAACAAAAATAAACTTGAATACACCAAACTATACTCACCGTCAAGCGGTTACATTCAAAAAGCAAATTTTGAAACCTCTGAACTCGTGGACGCTGGAACGCCCGTTTTCACACTTTTAGATACCAAGAAAATGGAAGTCTCGCTCAGTGTGCCGTCGGGAGTGTATCTCAATCGCGACAAAATTTCTCAAATTCTTTGTCATACGGATTATCAAGGCGGCAAAACTTTCAAGATGAAAATAATGTCAATAACGCCCAAAGCCGACGGCAATCAACTTTGTCAAATGCGACTTTCGTTTGCCGAAGCAAATACTCAACTTCCTGCCGGTCTTAACGTTGATGTAGAAATCAAATTATCTGAAAATCAAACTTCTACGCAATATTCGTTGCCTCTTTCGTCGATTTTTAAAGAGGGCGACAATGCTTTTGTTTGGATTGTAAACTCCGAGGGAAAAGTGTCAAAAAAAGAAATAAAAATCATAGGTCTTGACGACTTTGGCAACGCTTTGACAAACACGCCGTTAAACTCTACCGACAATATCGTCCGCGCCGGAGTTTCGATGTTAAAAGAAAACGACATTGTAAAAATTTTTAATCAAAATTCTAAAACCAACGCAGGAAATTTGATGTAATTATGAAACTATCATTTACAGAATTTTTTATTAAACGCCCGACGATTTTTTGGTCGTTTGTAGCGGCAATTTTGGTCGCCGGCGTGCTTTCTTTTGCGGCAATGCCCAAACTTGAAGACCCCGCAGTCTGTGGCAAACAAGCCATGGTTATAGTGCCGTATCCGGGTGCAACGGCTCACGAGGTAGAACTGAAAGTGGCTCTTTTGATGGAAGATAAACTACGCGAATTGCCCAATGTCCGCCGCGTAAAAACCGAATGTCGGCCTTCGATGGCGATGTTTACCGTAGAATTTGAAATGTCGGTTTTGATGACCGAATTGGAACAATATTTCGATTTTGTACGGCGTAAGGTCAGCGACGTAAAATCACAACTGCCGCAAGACTGTCTTGACCCGATTGTAATCGACGATATGATGGACGTTTACGGCATTTTTTATTCGCTCACCGGCGAAGGTTTTACGTATCCCGAACTTGACAAATATGCAAAATTCATAAGGCGTGAACTTCAAAAAGTAAAAGGCGTAAAACGTGTAATCGTATCGGGCGCACCAAGAGAAAACATCGACATCATTCTCAGCAAAGATAAACTTTCGAGAAACGGACTTATCCCAACGCAAATTATGCTGAGTCTTAATAATGCGGGAAAAACCGTCAACGGCGGAAAATTTGAAGGCGATTTTGATACGGAATATTCTATGCGCATTTCAGAAGCCATTGAAAACGAGGAAGATATAAAAAACATTTTAATTTCTACTTCCGATGGTAAAACGGTTCGTATCGGCGATATTGCCACTGTTAAACGCACTTTTGAAGACCCTCAGACCAACGGTTTTTATGTTAACAATCAGCCAGCCGTTGCGATTTGTATTTCTATGGAAAAATCGGCAATCGTTCCCGATGTCGGCAAGGCTGTTGATAAAAAACTCGCCGAGGTAATGCAAAAATTGCCTTTGGGCGTTAAGACAGATAAAATTTTCTTTCAGCCCGACAAGGTTGAAACTGCAATTTCGGGTTTTATGATAAACCTTGTGGAATCTGTTTTGATTGTGATTGTGGTGCTAATTTTTGCGATGGGATTTCGTAGCGGTCTTATCATCGGATTTGGTTTGGTGCTGACTATAAGTCTTTCGTTTCCAATTCTTTATGCAATGGGCACAACATTGCAGAGAATCTCGCTCGGAGCGTTTATCGTGGCAATGGGTATGCTTGTAGACAATTCAATCGTCATAATGGACGGCATTTTGATTGACAAGCAACGTGGATTTGGTCCGAAAACTTATCTTTTTAAAATCGGCAAAAATACGGCTCTACCACTTTTGGCGGCGACGGTAATTGCGATTTCAACGTTTTTAGGCGTTTATCTTTCGCCTGATACTGCCGGAGAATATTGTAGAGATATGTTTTTAGTGCTGTGTGTCAGTTTGTTAGCAAGTTGGATTTTAGCATTGGTTCAAGTGCCGATGTGTGTAAAATCGTGGATTGAACCCCGCCCAAAACCAAATAAAAAATCTAAAAACTTTCAAGATGGTTTTATTCAGAAATTAGTCAGCAAAACTGTTACAAAACTTATTGAAAATAAGGCTGTTACAATAATTTGCGCCGTTATAATTCTTGGTCTTAGCGGCTTTGGAATGACAAAGGTAAAAAATATGTTTTTCCCCGATTTCGACTACAATCAATTTGTGGTAGAATATTGGCTTCCGACTCAAACAAGCAGCAACCGTGTAAAAAAAGACCTTCAAGAAATCACAGATACGCTAATGAAAAATCCTGACATTCAGAAAGTTTCGTTTTGTATGGGTGCAGCACCTGCGCATTATAGTTTGGTACGTCCGATGACAAACGGCGGCGAAAGTTACGGAGAACTTATTATCGACTGCAAAGATTTCAACACGATTAAGAAAATTACGCCTAATCTTAGAAAATTTTTACGGGAAAATTATCCCGACGCATATATAAGGTTGAGACGTTATAATTTTTCGATTGCGACCTCACACCCTGTTGAAGCGCAGTTTAGAGGTCCTGACCCGAAAGTTTTGCGCTCGTTATCCGCTCAGGCTGAGGAAATTATGCGTCAATGTGAGTATGTTGACAAATATTCGGTTCAAAACAATTGGCGACCGACTGGTAAATCGCTTACTGCTGAATATATCCGCGAAAACGCAATTCGTTGTGGCATAGAGCGTTCTGACATGGCGACAGCACTTGCCGCTGCTACCTCAGGCTCTCCAATCGGCGTATTGACAAATCAAGACAACATGGTGATTGTAAACCTTAAAATCAGAAATGCTGACGGCTCTAAAATTCAGAACCTCAACGAAATACCCGTTTGGAGTACGATGAATTTGCATTTTTCGCAAAACGAAATTGCTCAAACGATTCAGACACCAAAAGCAGCATCAACTTTGCAAGACAAAATTTTTGCATGCGTACCGCTTTCGGCGATTGCGAAAAATGTCCGCCCCGAATGGGAAGAGCAATTTATCTATCGTGTTAACGGTGAGCGTGCTATCGAAGCCGAATGTGATCCCGATTTTGACCTTTACGATGCCACACAAGCCAAAGTAATGCAAGAAATCAAAGAAAAAATCGAACAGATTTCACTTCCTGAGGGCTATTCGCTTGTATGGGTTGGTGAAGGCGACACTGCTGACGAGGCGATGCAAAATATCATCGGCACTGTTCCTGTGATTTTGCTTTTGATTTTGGGAATTTTGCTGTTGCTTTTCAATTCATGGCGGAAAGTTATTTTGGTGATAATGTGTTTTCCGTTTGTGATTTGCGGCATTGTTCCGGCGTTGTTGCTGATGAAAATACCGTTCACATTTGTTGCGATAATCGGACTTATGGGTCTAATGGGCATGATGGTAAAAAATTCTATTGTGCTTGTTGACGAAATTGGTCGATTGAAAAACGATGAAAAAATGAGCGATTTCAATGCCGTTGTAACTGCTGCCGTTAGCCGCACACGTCCCGTCGTAATGGCCTCGCTAACAACGATTCTCGGAATGATACCGCTTATCTCGGACGCGATGTATAATTCTATGGCGATAGCGATAATGTTTGGACTTGCGGTCGGGACAATAATTACGCTTGTACTTTTGCCTGTGTTCTACTCCGCACTTTTCGGGGTTAAAAAGTAAAATATATACCATAAAAAAACAGCGAAAATAATGAGAAAAATTTTAATTATAATATTGATTTTTAGTACAATAACAGTAAATGCTCAACGCATTCTCACGCTTGATTCGTGTAGAACTTTGGCATTACAAAACGCAGAAGACACCAAAAAATCAGCAAATAAACTCGTTGAATCCGACTACACGCTCAAAAACGCGAAGTCATCACTTTTGCCATCGTTGGATGCGAGCGGAAATCTTATTTTTATGTTTCCAAATATTGACGTAATGGGTTCAGACCTTGTTTTGAAAGGAGTTTACACTGCCGGCATTACGCTTACGCAACCGCTCTACACGGGTGGCAAAATTTCCAACGGAATCAAAATGGCGCAAGCAGGCAAGGAAGTTTCAGAAATTCAATCCCGACAAACAAAGATGGAAGTTTTATCTAATGTAGACAACGCATATTATTCGTGCATTGCAGTCAGCGCAAAAGTTAAACTCTTGGAAGCATATCAAAAGCAAATGCAACATCTTGAAGATGTGATAAAAACGAGTATTGAGGCCAATATGTCAACAGATTTGGACTTATTGAGGATCAACTCGAAAAAAAGCGAAATAGAATACAATCTGAAAAAAGCCAAAAACGGACTTTCGCTTTGTACAATGGCGTTAGCGAATTATATTGGAGCCGATTTAAACGAGGAAATTATCCCTGCTGACACTATTCTTTCGATTAATCCGCCGGAGAGTTTAAGCGAGGATTTGTCTTTGCGTCCCGAAATCCAACTGCTTGAAAAACAAGTAGAAGTAAAAGAGCGAGAAATCAAAATGCAACGTTCAGAAAGTCTTCCGCTTATTGCGCTTTCGGCGGGTTACACATACGCTGGAAATATCAAAATGGAAGGTAACGCCCAAGGTCCTGACGGCAATTATTATCCTTATACTCAGAAGTTTAACCAAGGCATGACGATGGTTATGTTAACGGCGCAAATACCGCTTTGGCATTGGGGTCAAAACAGTAGGAACGTAAAAAAAGCGCGTTTAGAACTTGAAGATTCAAAACTTGACCTTGAAAAAAACACACGGTTGATGTCAATAGAAGTTAAGCAAGCGGTTCAGAATATTTCAGACGGTTATTCGATGTTTTTGACGGCGCAACTTGGGTTTCAAGAGGCTCAGCAAAGTCTTTTCAGTATGACACAAAAGTATGAAAATCAATATTGTACGCTCACCGATTTGCTTGATGCTCAGAGTCTTTGGCAGCAGTCGCTGTCAAACCTCATAGAAGCCCAAACACAATACAAAATTTACGAAACCGAATATCTAAAAGTAACAGGAAAATTAGAATAAAAAACGAGTTATGGCAACCTATAATACAAAATAAGTTGCCATAACTCGATTTTTTTTTGAGTTATGGCAACTTATAAATTATAAAATCGTCTTTTTTTAAAACAAAAAATTACCATTGAACCCAAGAAAAAAAATGTTTGTAGAAACAAAAAATAATTCATATTTTTGCAATAAATGAATATGGAAATAGTAAATTGCCGTTAGACATTAAAATTAAATACCAATGAAAAAGAATAAAATAATCTTACTAATTTTGGGTGTTTTGTTATTGACATCTGTCATGTCATGTTCTAAGGAAAATGAAGATGAAAATGCAGAAAACCAAAATCAAGAAAACCAAAACCAAGAAAACCAAGAAAATCAAGAAAATCAAGAACAACCTTCTAATTCTGAGGGTAAAATTACCGATTGGAAAGATGGTTATATAACTTTTTACGGTCAGCCGTCAAACAACGATAGTTATCCTTATCCGCTGCCTGAAATGGAAAAAGGTTATTATAACGTTGCTGTCGGAGTTTATTTTTTTCCTGACTATATTCTCGGCTCAGCATACGAAATTAAATATGGCAACAAAACTATCCGCGTTATCGGAAAAGACATTTGTCCCGATGGCGATAATTCTTGGTTTGACAACACGCCCGAAGGTTTTGAATTTTTGACAGGAAACAAAGGTCTCGGCAAAGTAAACGTAAAATGGAGAGAAACACCTTATTACACTGATAAAAATCTCGTCTTAAAAATAAAATCCGGTTCAAACAATTGGTTTTTAGGGGCTTTTATTTTCAACGGTCGTTACGGCGTTAAAAAAGTAGAACTCTCAAAAGACGGTAAAACGTTTTACGATATGAAACCTTTTAAATACAATGCGTTTTGGGAACTTCAATGTCCGTTCGACCAATACAACTGCAATCTGACAGTCAGAGTAACAGACCGTTACGGACACACGGTAACAGGCGTTATGAAAATGACTCAGGTTGAAGACGGCAAAACTTACGACCTCGGCAAAAATTTCGAGTATTAAAAATGTAAAAAAACTGTTACAGCAAAAAATATTTGCTATTTAAAAAAAATCCGCTTATCTTTGCACAAATAATTTTAAGTAAAATACATGGAAAAAAGAGTAGTAATTACGGGCTTGGGCATTTATTCGTGCCTCGGCAAAAACCTCGACGAAGTGAAACAATCACTTTGGAACGGGGTTTCGGGCATCATATTGGATCAAGAACGCAAAGAATTAGGATTCCGTTCGGGATTGACCTCTAAACTCGACATTCCCGACTTAAAAGGGCAACTCTCACGCGCTCAGCGTGTTTTTATGCCCGAACAAGCAAAATACGCTTACGTGGCAACCGTTGAAGCCTTGAAAAATGCAAATATCGACCAAGATTATTTGAACAAAAATGATGTCGGTCTGCTTTACGGCAACGATTCGAGCGCAGAGCCGGTTTACAAAAGCGTTGACACAATGTTCCGCAAAAAAGACACAACCTTAATTGGCTCAGGCGGAATTTTCCAGTCCATGAACTCTACCGTTACAATGAACCTTGGCTGCATTTTCAAACTTCGCGGCATCAATTTAACAATTTCCGCGGCTTGCGCTTCGTCAAGCCATGCAATCGGTTTGGGCGCACTGCTCATCAAAAACGGCTTGGAAGAAATGGTCGTTTGCGGTGGCGCACAAGAAGTAAATCCGTATGCTGTCGGCAGTTTTGACGGTATCAGCGCATTTTCAACAAGAGAAGATAATCCTACTGCGGCTTCAAGACCTTTCGACAGAGACAGAGACGGACTCGTTCCGGGCGGCGGTGCGGCAACGGTCATCATCGAAGAATACGAACACGCCGTAAAACGCGGCGCTCCGATAATCGCAGAGGTTCTCGGCTGGGGATTCTCTTCTAACGGTGACCATATCTCTTCGCCGAATGTTGAAGGTCCTGCAAAATCGCTCGAAAAAGCAATCAAAAACGCCGGAATCGACATCAAAACAATCGGTTACGTTAACGCTCATGCAACCTCTACGCACATCGGCGATATGAACGAGGCAAAAGCAATCGCTCAGGTTTTCGGTGATAACAAACCGTTTGTTACCTCAACAAAATCCCAGACCGGACACGAAATGTGGATGGCTGGCGCGTCAGAGACGATTTACTCAATCTTGATGATGAAAAACAACTTCGTTGCGGCAAACCTCAATTTTGAAAACCCGGACGAAGATTCGGCAAAACTGAATATTCCGGCTCAAAGAGTTGAGGCTCATTTTGACACGTTCCTTTCAAACTCTTTCGGTTTCGGCGGAACAAACTCAACGTTGATTGTCAAGAATTTATAGTATAACATTTCAATTATGTAGGGCTGTTGCGTTTGCGGCAGCCCTATATTTATTAAGTAAAGATTAATTTACCTTTTCCGCAAAACATTTGCACAAATTTTGCATTAAGAAAATATAACACTTCTAATAAAAAAAATTAAACTGTATGAACAGATTAGCAATTCTAATGCTTTCGGCACTCACGGTATGCAGTGCGCCGCAAGTTTTTGCACAAGACGAAACCGCAGCAGAATACGGTTTGAAAGGGGAAGAACCCGTTATTGAACACCGCGCCGACAGGGTGCTGATTTATCCCCAAAGAATGACTCTTGATGACAACACCACCGTTATGGATCTCCTTCAAATGTTTCCGGAGGCACTTTCAAGAAATTATGAAAACCTTGACGACCGTTATGTTGTCCGCGTGGAAAATTTCAATTACGAGGCAAACATCAGAATTTTTCTTTCGACACTAAGGGCAAAATACGTTGAAAAAATCCAAATCTGCGACAACCCCGACGTTATGAAAGGCAGCAAAAGTCTCGGCGGCGTCATTGACATCAACATGGTAAGAGGCGCAGAAGAAAAAGACATATATATAGGTGCGGAATTTGACACGGAAGGTCTTCAAAGCGCGCCCGTTATCAACGCTGTTTACGGCAACGGCAAAACGGACGTACTTTTAAGCGCAACACTTTCAGACAATTCGCGGCACGGCGAATATGACGGCACAGCCCGTTGCGCCGCCAAAATCAACACCGCGCTCAACGACAATCACAATCTCATGTACGATTTTGCAATGCGCTACGGACACAGCGGAAACACCGATTCACGCTATTACGGCGGACAAGTCCAGTATGACGGCATTTTCAACGACGCGGGAACGGCTCTCTGCGTTTCTGCCGACGTGGAATATTACGACGACGGTGCAAAAAACGAAATGCTCGGACTCATAAGCAGCAAAGAGCGCACAAAAGAGATTTGGCAGGTGTATATCGTGGAACTTTGGACTCCGATTGCCGGGGGACTCGAATTTTGCGGAGGCTGGGAGTTGGACTATGCGACTACAACCCTCAACTCAAAGTATTTGCAAACCGTTGACCTGTTCAGCTCTACTATGAATCCGGCGGTAGAAGCTGACTACGACCTCACCACTTACAACAACGACTTTTACGCGCAGTTTGACTATACAGCCGGACCGTTGTCGCTCTCTCTCGGCGACCGTCTGATGTGCTATCATTACGGCTACGGGGACGAAAAAATCGACAATCCTTACAATCTGATTGTCGCAAGTGCAACCCTTACTCCTAACTGGCATCACCAGATTCAGGGCTCGTATTACCGCCGTTTTGTTGCGCCGGATTATATCAACATTCACAGTTTTCCGCTTTACAACGAGATGGGCGTACCGGTCTCTGTCGGAAACCCGAAACTTGATTATCAGCCCGCTGACGTTTACCGCGTGATGTACACTTATTCGTCAAAAAAATTTCAGGCTTCGGCAATCGGACGTCTTATCGACACCCGCGACATCGTAACCGAAACACAAGGCACGTATATTCAGCAGCCTGTTACAACGTTTGAAAACGACCCGGAAGAATGTCAAATCACAAACATTGACGCTTCGTTTTCGTATACGCCGGGCATGTTCAGTTTTGTGGCAGGTGCAAGTTTTTACAACAATCATTACTACGGAGAAAACACTTCTTACGAATATATCCGCTTTGCGCCGACTCTGAATCTTCCGTCAAAATGGAAAATCTCGGCTCAGGCTCTCTGGTGCAGCGACAAAACTCCGGAAAAAATTATCACCGGCGCGGACGTATACGGAATGTTGTCGGTTCAAAAAGGTTTCGGCGAACATCTGACCGTTGCCGCACAATGGCACGATATGTTCTGCAAGGATTTAAACAGGGCAAATTTTAGAATTTTGTATTATTTTTAAACACACAACAAAAACATGCAATCAATCAAATTAATCATCACGGCATTGACGGCTATGGCAATCTGCGGCTGTTCGATGAGCGGCGATGACAAAATACGCGATTTTGAAAACCTCTCTGACAAAACAATCGCAGTTCAGGAAGGCACTACGTTTGAGGCGATATTTGCAGAGAAATATCCGTCATACAATGTAATAAAAGTGCCGACGGCATTTGACATTTACAAAGCCATCGTTTCGGGCAAGGCTGAATACGGCATTGACGAGGACGTTTCGGCGGTGCTGATGCTTGCCGGCGGACTCTCAATCGACACGGCAAACGCAAATATGCCGGCAGTACCGATGGGTGCTGTTTTCAACAAGAAAAACACGGAATTGCAGGCGCAGTTCAACGATTTTATCACCGAATTGGAGCAAAGCGGACAACTTGCCGAAATCCGTAACAAATGGTTCAGCACTTCGTCGCCGTCTTCACTTCCGGTGCCGAAACCGCAGGTTACAGAGGGCGAGCCTTTGAACATCGTTACCGAGGGCGATTATCCACCGTTCAACCTTTCAATCGGCGGAATAGTTTCGGGTCTTGACGCTGAATTGTGGACTTTGTTTGCCGACAAAATCGGACGTCCGGTAAAAATAACGGTGATTCCATTTTCCGACATTATCCCGTGCATTGCGGAAGGGAAAGCGGATATGTCCCTCTCAGGAATTTCAATCACGGAGGAACGCGCTAAAAAAGTTCTGTTCTCAAAACCGTACAACAACACTTACACGATTATAGTCTCGTCTAAGAAAGTAAAATAAAAAAAAAGAGGTTTTTCAACCTCTTTTTTTATTTAATTATTTTGTCTCCAAAATTGCCTTTGCGATGTAGTCGCCAACTTCTTTTGTGCCGTATGCCTTGCCTTCGGCGATGTCTTCTGTACGAATACCGTCAGCGAGGGCTTTGTTAACAGCATCGGTAACGATTTGAGCCTCCTCTTTTAAGCCGAAACCTGTTTCCAAAAGCATTGCAGCCGAAAGAATTGCCGCCATCGGGTTAGCAATGTTTTTACCGGCTGCCTGAGGATATGAACCGTGAATAGGTTCAAAAAGCGAGGTGTAAACGCCGATTGACGCACTCGGCATAAGACCCATGCTTCCGGTAATAACCGAAGCCTCATCTGTCAAAATATCGCCGAAAGTATTCTCTGTTACCATAACGTCAAAATCCTTAGGCGTTGTAACGATTCTCATCGAAGCGTTGTCAACAAACATGTAAGAAGTTTCAACCTCCGGATAATCCTTGCTGATTCTCTGAGCCGTCTCTCTCCAAAGTCTTGACGAAGCCAAAACGTTTGCCTTGTCAACAACCAAAAGTTTTTTGCGGCGTTTAAGTGAGAGTTCGTAAGCGCACTTCAAAATTCTTTCGATTTCAAAAACTGAATAAAGGTTGGTGTCGAAAGCCGATTTGCCGTCTTCCGTGCGGCCTTTCATACCGAAATACATTCCGCCCGTAAGTTCCCTTACAACAACGAAATCCGCGCCGTCAACGATTTCTTTTTTAATCGGCGACTTGTGAATGAGTGCCGGGAAAGTGTAAATCGGACGGATGTTGGCAAAAAGTTCAAGACGTTTTCTGATTGCTAAAAGACCTTGTTCGGGACGGACTTTTGCGTTGGGGTCGTTGTCGTATTTCGGGCTGCCGAACGCGCCGAAAAGTACAGCGTCAGACTGTTTGCAAATGTCAACCGTCTCGTCGGGCATAGGATTGCCGCAGGCGTCGATTGCCGCCGCGCCGCCCAAAACGGGAACGTATGTAAACTTATGACCTCTGATTTTTTCTATCGCTTGAAGTGATTTCTGCGCCTCAGCGATAACCTCGGGACCGATACCGTCGCCGGGTAAAACTGCTATCTGCTTGTTCATTTGTGTAAAATTTATGTTTTGATTTTTTTTTTGCAAAATTAGTCTTTTTTTTTAATATTAAAATGATTTTTTATAATTTAGCACCATGAAAAAGGGAAAAAAAATTTCAGCATTTTTCGTTATCTTTTTGTTAACGGTAATTGTCGGGATTAAGGCGTTTGCCCAAACCGGCAATTTGGATTGCCGTATAACGTTGATATATTGCGACCAAGATTCATTGGTGTATTCAGCCGACAAGTACGCTGACAAGCAAAAGCGTATTGATAACATTCAAGTAAAAAACAAAATCAAAATCGTTTATACCGCCGATTCTGACGGAAAGAAACTTTACAACACCGAATATGCCTACCGTTTGGATAATTGCGACGAAGAATATTCGCCGTGGTCTACCCAAAAAACCGCGATTTTTGTCAACATGAAAGAAGGACAATACACTTTTACCGTAAAAGCAAGAACAAATACCCTCGTCTCCGAACCAGTAAAACTAAATTTCACGGTAAAACGCCCTTTTGAATTGAAACTGAAAACCGCTTTAATATTAATAATCAGCGCATTGACAGCCATAGTAGTTTTCTTGATGATAAAAAAGTGCAGAGACAAAAAACATTTAGCAGACTTGACTGAGCAACTCTCCGCACAAAACGAGGAGTTCAACAACACAAAATCTCAGTTGGAAATTCAAAAAGAAAACCTCAACAACACTTTACAAAACCTCTCAGTTCTCAGCCGTTCAGGGCAGAAAATTATCAAAGCCATGACAATGAGCAACTTATCCAAAGTTGCTGCGGAAGAGTTAGAAAAGTTTTTTCCGACCGACGGCATGGGCATAGGCGTGTATAACGCACCTCACACGAGCATTGACTTTTCGGCATTTGTGATGAACGGCGTTACAATGGCTTTTGCACGTTACAATCTCGAAAACAAAAACAACTTGGTTGTTTGGTCGTTTCTCAACCACAAATCGCTCGTTATCTCCGATTATAAAAACGAAATAGGACAATATGTAGACACCGAAAAATTCAAAATTGACACAACACTTTTCGGTTCGGCAGTATACGTCCCGCTTTCCGACAACGATATGACAATCGGAGTATTAACGGTTAAAAGTCTGAAAAACAATTACTTTACGCCGTATCATTTGGGAATTATCCACAACCTTGCAACATACATTGAATACGCTATTGTCAACATCTCGTGTATGCGAAAAATAGGCAGTCAGAAAAAACTATTGGAAGAAAGAAACGTTCTTCTTCAAACCGCAAACAACGATTTGAAAAAGCAGCAAAACCAGTTGGTAGCCCTCAACGCGGAGTTAAAACGTTTTTCAATTTCGGTAAGAAACACCGAAAATTCTGTCATAATGGTGGACGAAAACAAAAACATCTCTTGGGTAAACTACGGTTTTACAAAGATCTACGGTTATACTTTTGAAGAGTTTATTGCTAACGGTGCATATTACAAAACAGCCCTGAGAAACCCCGCAGCAATAGAATATTACGACAAGGCATACGAAGATTGCAAACCCGTAACCTTCACGCTTCTGCATTACAACAAAGACGACAAAGAAATATGGATTCAGTCGTCCATAACGCCGATTTCCGATGAAGAAGGCAAAGTAATGTTAATCGTAGTTGACACGGACATTTCGGCTGTCAAACGCGCCGAAGCAGAAATAAGAAAACAAAGCGACGAAATCGAACAAAAAAACAAGGAAGTTACAAAATCAATAGAATACGCCTCAGTCATTCAGTCAGCATTGATGACCGGCAAAAACCTTTTGCACGAATGTTACAAAGAAAGTTTTTTTATAAACCTGCCGAAAGCCATTGTTTCGGGAGATTTCTTTTGGATGGGACAAAAATTCGGACGGAAATATCTCGCGCTTTGTGATTGTGCAGGACACGGTGTGCCGGGCGCATTTGTTTCGCTGATGGGCAAAATGTTTTTGGACGAAATCTTACAGGCAACCACCGCCAATAACACTCCGGGCGACCTCATCAAAGAACTCAACGACAAACTTTACGAATCCGTAAGCAGTCTGAGCACCAAAGTCGGCGGCATTGACGGTATGGACCTTTCGCTGTGCATTATCAACGAAAACAACACCGAAGTAGAATACGCCGGAGCATACCGTCCTTTGTACATTGTAAGAAAAGGCGAATTATTCAAACTTCTTCCTGACAGATGTTCTCTCGGAAACATAATGCCCGGCTCAGATTTTCAGTTTCAAAACAGCAAATTCGATATTAAAAGCGGGGATTTTCTTTTGATGTCCTCTGACGGTTACGCCGATCAGTTCGGTTTTGAAAACGGCAAAAAATTGGGACGCAAAAACTTCACTAACCTCATTATCAAAGCCTCAGAACTGGATTACGACCAAATGGCGGACTTCTTCCTCAGCGAACATCTAGCTTGGCGAGGCGCATTAGAACAAGTTGACGACATTTCTGTTGCAGGAATTATAATTCCGTAAAACTCCCAAAAAGAAACTTAGAAAATTATTTTCTGCTCATTCTAAACAAAAACGCTTTTTCTTCTTTTGTCAAATTGTCGTAACCGGATTTTGAAATTTTTTCCAAAATCTCGTCCGTGCGTTTTTGGTCTTCGGCTTTGTTTTGATTGAACTCGGCGTCGGTCATTTCGCGGACGTCTTTTGTATTTTGATAACTGACTTTCATTTCGGGCTGGCGTCTTCTGGTAGAAGAAAACGAAAACAGAGACACAATCTTGTCAATCAGATTGTTGAAACCGACGGTTATGTCTTTTCCTTTTTTGAGGTTAACGGCAAACAACAAACCGAACAACGCGCCGCCCAAGTGCGCAAAATGTCCGCCCGCATTGCCGCCCGTCAACTGAAAAACGTCAAACACAACGTATGCAAGGGCTATCCACTTGAACGTTACCGGCAAAATTCCGAAAAACAAAACCCTATAATCGGGCTGCAAAACGGCAATTAAAACTATATAAGCAGTTACCGCCGCCGACGCACCCAAACAAACAGATGTAGAAAGTACCGACTGAAAAACAGGGAACACATTGTAACTCAGCAAATAAACAGCCGCACCCGTAAGTCCTCCTAAAAGATAAACTGCAAGCAACTGACGGTTGTTTAACATAGACTCCAAAATCTGTTTTATACAGAAGAGCCACAACATATTAGAGAAAATATGCCAAAAATCCGTATGCAAAAACATATACGCCAACGGCGTGTAAAACCTAAACGCCAATTTATCAAGTGCAGCAGGCATTGCCAAATATTTCACTGCCAAATATTCCATATACCCCTGCATTCCGAACAGATAAAACAAAATATCCGCCACGGAAACAAACAAAAAAATTACAATGTTGATAATCAACAATTTGCTAATAACTGACTGCCTAAAAGCCGCCTTTATAAAATTCGTATCCATTTTTTTCTAACTATTAAAAAATTCGTTGTGCGGGTGTTTTTTCCACCACAAAATCAAAAGTATTCCGAACAACATTCCGCCAAGATGTGCGAAATGTGCAATGTTATCACCTTTAAAATCGTTGACACCAAAAAACAACTCAGCCGCGCCGTACAAAAGTACAAAATATTTTGCTTTTATCCCAATCGGAATAAACATAAATTGCAGTTTCATATCAGGAAACATCATTCCAAAAGCCAATAACAACCCAAAAACCGCACCCGAAGCACCTACAATCGGTCTTGCCACAAAACTTTTTTGCATATCTTGCATCAGTTGCACTACAAATTGCGAAAATCCGGGGTCGTTTTTGTATTCCGAAATAAAATCGTCAAGTTTCGGCATATTAAAAAGATAACTATACTCGCTCGCAAAAGCCTTCAAACCTTCCACGGACGGATTGTTAATCAGAGAGTTAGAGGCCTCCTCCATAGGTGCAATCTGATAATAATTGACAATCATATTAGTTAACGCCGCTCCCAAACCGCAGACAATGTAATAAAAAGAAAAACGCTTGCTTCCCCAAACGCTTTCAATCACGCTGCCAAACTGATAAAGCGCAAACATATTGAAAAATATGTGCGTAAGTCCCGCATGAACAAACATATACGAGAAAAACTGGTAAGGACGAAATTGCTCCGCCTTAATATAATAAAGAGCCAAATATTCGCCGACAGGTTCAAAAAACGCGCACAAAGCAAAAACCGCAATGTTAGCAATCAGCAAGTATTTAACAATAGGTGTCAAATTTACCATCTCTTATAAAAATTTTTTTTCCAACTCTTCAACTGTCAAAATCACAACAGCAGTTTTACCGTCCGGCGAATAATTCGGCTCGCCGGTTGCAAACAAATCGTCAATCAAACTGTTCATTTCCTGAGCGTTAAGCGGACGTCCCGCTTTTACCGCCTGACGTCTTGCAAGCGATTTTGCCAAAATATCCTTTATCGAAGTCTGAATGTTGCCGTGCTCTTCCTTGTAGTTGTCAATAATGTCCGTTAAAATCTCAACCGCCTGATTTTTATCAATATACGGCGGAATACCTTTCAAAACAGGCAAAGTTATGTCCGTAAAATCCAAGTCGAAACCGATTGAAAGAACCTCGTCCCTCAAATCATAAAGCATTGAGGCAGAAAGCGTGTCAAGGCTCAACTTTTCAGGATAAAGCAACTTCTGAATACTGTCAGCGTTGTTGTCAATTTGTAAAAGATACTTATTGTACAAAACTCTGTAATGCGCTCTGTACTGGTCGATTATCATCAAACCGGATTTTATAGGGCTGACAATGTATTTTTCTCTTACCTGAATGATTTTTTTCTCGTCCTCAGAAACGGTTTTGCCGCCGTCAAAAAACGGAATGTTCTCATTTTCGTTAACATTGCTGTAAAGTTTTTGCCAGTTTTCAAGATTGTGTTTTTCCTGAGGCGTTGTATTATAACTGCCGGGCGTATAACTTGACCGCGTGCTTTCAAACGGATTGTAATACGGATTGAAGGTTTCCCTCGGCATTTCAGGAATTTCCATATCCTTTGAAAAATACGGCAGCGAAGCCGCCTCCGCATTGTCAAAATCTATTGCCGGGGCAACGTCGTTTTTGTTCAAGGTCTCGCGTATGCCCGCCTGAACGAGTTTGAAAATATCCGAAGCGTTTTCAAAATTGATTTCCGTTTTTG
>JAEEGK010012324.1_pt1 | contig 19450 bp, 19 predicted proteins | sample 8958771 | NCBI WGS metagenome assembly JAEEGK01 (sample SAMN16246547, study PRJNA631951) | gut metagenome | biome: gut microbiome; feature: rumen; material: SC-attached | host: Bos | place: Iran: Karaj | collected 2018-10
GGATCCAGAACCGTGCCAATACCTTGGCCATCTGGTGCATGTTCGCACAGGTGTTCCCGCTCTTCCAGGAGACCTTCAAAGACGGTCGCCAGTGGTTCAGCTGGGCTACGCTTCCCGTTCTCTATCCTGAAGGTGTCACCACCATTGAGAAGCTTTACGCTGCTGGTGGACAAGCTGCCGTTGACGGCGTTGTGGGCACTACGGTAGATCCTTCCGTCGTGGCGGCCAATCCTACCATGATGATGGTGATTAGCACACTCGCTCTGATAGTGAATGTCGTTGCTCTTTGCTACATCATCTCGGTTTCCAAGAAACGTCACATCAACCCGTACAAGGAAGACGTCTTCGTCAACCAGAAGTACTACAAAGACGCCATGGCTCGTGCCGTTGTCGATTGATGTTGCAACCTTATTCAAACAAAAAAGAGGATGTGCCAGTTTTGACACACCCTCTTTTTTTTGTTTTCAAATCACCCGTTCGTTGACCATCTTCCATTCGCCAGGCTGCAAGTCACCTAATGGGATGTTGCCAATCTTGATGCGGATGAGCCGTAGTGTGGGGAATCCTACCGCGGCGGTCATGTGGCGCACCTGTCGGTTCTTGCCTTCGATGAGGGTGAGACGCACCCAACTGGTCGGGATGTTGGCGCGGTAGCGGATAGGAGGTACCCTTTCCCAAAGGTTCGCTGGTGCATCGACGATTTCCGCTTGGCAGGGTTTGGTGCGGTAGCCTTTGATGGTCACGCCTCTTTTCAGCTGGTTGACAGCTTCTTGCGTGATTTGCCCATCAACTTGTGCAAGATAAGTACGCGGATGCTCGAATTTTGGATCAAGCAGTTTCTTGATGAGCGGTCCGTTGTCGGTGAGGAGCAAGGCACCCTCGCTGTCGTGGTCGAGGCGACCGGCTGCATAGACATTAGGAGGGAATCCGAATTCATCGAGGGCCCGATGTCCGGCTTCGGGAGTGAACTGGCTGAGTACACCAAAAGGCTTGTTGAAGATAATCACCATGGCGCAAAAATACATTTTATTTCCTTTTGCTGCACTTTGAATGAGAAAATCCCTATCTTTGCAAATTCGAAATATAGTTTCGACAGGCTCAACAACCATGCGAAAAGTAGTAACCCTTTCGGATCTTAAGAATGCCCTCGGCATAAAAGGCTTCTTCGGCACTTGTGTTGCAGGAGCGGCTTATGGATACCTCCGTCTTGGAAAAATCAACCGTTTGTTCGACGGAGCTGCTGATTATCAAGGCCGTGAGTTTGCCGACCATCTCCTTGAAAACATGGGCATCACGATTGAAGTCAGTCCCGAGCAACTGGAGAACATTCCAAAAGAGGGTGGCTTCGTGCTGGTCAGCAACCATCCTTTTGGTGGCATCGAAGGCGTGATGCTGTTGAGTGCCATTGCCAAGGTGCACCCCGATTTCAAGGTCATGGCCAACTTCATTCTTTCGCACATCCCCAACCTCAAGGAGTGTTTTTTTGCCGTCAATCCTTTCGAGAAAAACCCAGAGTGGAAGAGCAGTGTGGGCGGTATCAAAGGAGCCATTCAGCATATTGCGGAAGGCAAGGGCCTGGGTGTGTTCCCCGCTGGCGAAGTGTCACGTTATCATGGACATGACTATCCTGAGGACCTGCCGTGGGCTACTTCCATTGCCCGTATCATCAAGAATGCCAATGTGCCCGTGATTCCTGTGTTTTGGGAGGGGCGCAACTCAAAGCTGTTCTATGCGGTCGACAAGATTCATCCCATGATGGGCACGGCACGACTGACTAAGGAACTGATCAACAAGCACGATACTTGTTTCAATCTCCAAATCGGCAAACCGATTCTACCTTCCGAAATTAAGCTTTACGAGAATCCCAAGGATTTGGCGGCTTATCTGCGCAGCCGTTCTTACGCGCTCGAAGCCAATATTCCTGCAAAGGTTGATGAGAAACCGAATGTGAAACAGGCTGAGATTGATGCACCTACGGATTTGTCGCTCATGTTGTCCGAATTGGAAGCTATTCGCGAGAAGTCATTCCTGTATTCCGCTTCTGATTACGATTGTTATTTAGCGGATTATGAGGATATTCCGAATCTGATGCATGAAATCGCACGCCTGCGTGAAGAGACTTTCCGCGCCATTGGCGAAGGCACAGGCAAGAGCCTCGACCAGGATGAATTTGACAAGCACTTCAAGCAAATGATTCTTTGGGACAAGGTGAAGCAAAAGATTGCTGGCTGCTATCGCCTCGGCATCGGCAGTGAGATTATCCCAAGATTCGGAATCAAAGGCTTCTATGTCAGCACATTGGTGAACATTGACGAGTCGTTTTCCGACAAGTTGTGCCACACCATTGAGTTGGGTCGTTCCTTCGTATCCCTCGAATATCAGAAGGAAGTGCTCCCATTGATGTTGCTGTTGCGTGGTCTTTCGGATGTGGTGGTTCGCTATCCCGAAATCAACCATTTCATTGGTCCTGTGAGCATCAGCGCATGGTATCCGAAGTTTTACCTGAGTTTGATTGCACGATTTGTTTCTGAAAAGCACGCCGTTGAGGACGAACTGAAGGGCAAAGTCACGCCGAAGACGCCTTTTGTCCCCGATTTTCTCAAGGTGGATGCTGATGTCCTGCTGCAAAACAACATGAATGGCGTGGATAAGTTCGATAAATTCTTGTTCCGCCTGAGCAATGGCCTCTATCGCTTGCCCACCTTGTTCAAGAAATACCTGAAACTGAATGCCAAATTCCTCTGTTTCAACGTTGACCCTGACTTTAACGATACGCTTGATGCGCTTCTTTTCCTCACTTTCACCGACTTCCCTGAGGACGAAGTGATGCCGCTCTTCCGCGACAGCAGTGACGAGGAAAAAGAAATTGTCAGGAAGCGGTTTGGGTATATTTGACTATGACTTATGACAATGACTAAGACCGCTATTACTTTCGGTTGAAGCGGTCATAGTCATAGTCACTGGTCGTCTTCTTCTTCAATCGTTTGAGCAAAGAAGCTGAAATTCACTTTGCCGTAATGCCTTTGTTCCATGAAGTGGGGATGCTCCTCAAAGTTTTGGTATTTGTCGTGCTCTAACACAAACATGCCGTTTTCTTTCAGCAGGTTGTTGTCGAAGATGAGCTGGACTAATTCGTTGTAATGCTCGCAATCGTAAGGTGGGTCGGCAAAGATAAGGTCGTATTTCATCTTGTGGGTGCCAAGGAAACGGAAGACATCGGAGCGAACGACAAGCAACTCCTTCATGTTGAGCTTGTTGGCAGTTTCCCTGATGAATTTCACACAGCCGAAATCATGGTCGACGGAAACCACCTTTGGGCAACCTCTTGAAGCCAGTTCATAGGAGATGTTGCCCGTGCCTGCAAAGAGGTCCAACACCTCGATTTCTTCAAAGTCGTAGTAATTTTCAATGATGTTGAACAGGCTCTCTTTGGCCATGTCGGTGGTAGGACGCACGGGCAGGTTGGCTGGAGCAACGATTTGTTTCCGTTGGTGTTTTCCTCTGATGATTCTCATCTTAACGCTTGATAATGAATGAAATAATATGGGTCTTCCATGAAGCGAATATCTCGAACATAGTGTTTGCAAAGTTCAATGCTCTCTGAGGAAGGAAGAATTAACCCCGAGAAGGTGACAGTAGTGTCTTGACCCGAAAGGCCGTTTTGTTCCATGGCGAACAGCAGGAAATAAGCAAAGTCGTCTTTTGTGTTGAACCTGAAATTGTTGAAAAATAGCAGCTTTCCGTCTTTCTTGATTATCATGTCGAAATCAGTGTCCCTCACATTGACGAACACACCTTGGCTATCGGTGTTTTCCATCACGATGTTGATGAATACGCTGCTCGAATGGATGATTTCAGCTTGTTTCCATTTGGACAAGATTTTGTCTTTCAGGTCTTTTGACCAAGCATAGACATTATAGCAACCCACAGCATCCAGTCGATCTGCTTGAACGGTTTGAAGGTTGGAACGTTGATGTGTAAAGTCAAGGTATTGGTTTTGTTCGGCCTCGCTGAAAAGCGAAACTGGAACCAAAGTATTGACGCGATTGTCGATGATGCAAGTAACCGAGTGGAAAGCCTTGTTGTTCAACCCTTTCGACTCCAGCGAACGTTCCAAAGTGCGGAAAAGGTCGTTGCTGTTGGTCAGCAGGTCGGATTGATAACTTTCCAAAGCGGTGTGACGATGGCTTTCGGTGTCGAGAAGGGCATAAGAAAGACCACCCAACGTGAATTGGATGGTCAGTCTGTATTGCGATGACTTCCCGGCATCAAATTCCTCGTTAAACTTGGAGGTATTTGGAGTCAGTGATGCCGACATTCATGCAGTGATTAGAGTTTCTCCCAGTTACCGTCGGTGGTGGCTTCTTCCATGGATCCAACCTTCAGACCGGCATAACGGTTGATGCTTTCTTTTTCAGCCTTGGCGTTGTCGCGGCGCTGGTTCCATTCCTTTTCGCTGAAGGCCTCGCCTGGGGTGGCCAGATAAACTTCGTAAGGAGTGCGGGCTTCAAAGACGGGGATGTCGATACCACTGCGCTTGATCATGCCAGCTTCAAGTTCGAAGTTCTGTTGCGGTTGGCTGAAAGGCACCCACTTGATGTCGTTGATGTTGAAGTTGTCGCGACCAGCCTTGAGGGAGTCCATCACTTTCACGAAGCCGATGGTGTCGTTGATGGTGCGGGTGAAGGTGGTGTCAGTCGGGTCGGGAACGATTTTCACGATCGGGATTTCAGCGTTTTGGCAGAAAACAATCAAGCTGTCGAAACTGTTCGTGTACTTGTTGTTGGCGTTCTTGTAGAGGACTTCGGCGTTACGGATGTCGATGAGGCGCTCAACGACCTTGGTTTCGCGTGCCTTCTGTTCATTGTTGAACTTGATAGGAGCTTGGATGCTCTTTACGACTTGCCATGCTAACAACAGGATGATGGCAAACAGAATGATGTTGATGACGATGGATAATCCTTTTTTCATTGTAGTATGATTTTCTAATTATTTACTTTCTGATTGGCGGCAAAGTTAGGATTTTTTCTCTTATGTCGGACAAAAAAAATCGTTTGAAATTAAAAATGGATTTTGTGGAAATTTAAGTATTTGTCGTCCAAATATTTACGTATTTTATCAGCGAGGACGATAAAGACTTGGAGCTCGTTTTTTTCCAGCCATAGGGTTGCGTCGTCGTCTCTGTTGATGGCTTTTGCAAAGGCCAGATTGACCTCAAAATGGTTTTTGACGAGCCATTCTTCAGCCTTTTCCTCCTTGTCGATGGCACTATCGATGGCGGCCAAGTGGGGAAAACCATGCTCCATCAGCCAGTCCTTGGCCTTGGTGTCGCCTTGTATGGTCTGGCTCAAGGCACCCAGTTCGGGATAGCCGTTACGCATCAGCCATTCGAAGAACTCGTCGCCTTCGGGCTCAAAAGTGCAGCCGAAAGCCATCAGTATTTTTACGGGGTAGTGGGTCATTATTATTCTTTAACAAGTTTTGAGGCTATAATCTTGTCTATTATTACCTTATCTCTATAGGTATGAAAGAAGATGCTCCATTTTTTGTTGTGGGTCACAAGCACTTTTTCTCTTTTGCTTTTGCTGTATTTCTTAGCGATTTTCCATTCTGTGACCTTTATGCTATCCGCAAGAAAAGTCAATGAAAGCATTTCAGCATAAAGTTCAGCCGCGTAACGCTCGGCGTGTTCGCGGCTGTTTTTTTCGACAATGAAATCCTTGATTTGGTCAATGTCTTTCTTTACCACATTACGAATCTGGATTTCATACCTCTTCATAATGTTTTCTAATTTTCTCGTTCAACAAGTCTTGGAACTCTTCGAAAGAGAAACAACCTTTCAAGGTTTTGGGATAAACCTTTTTCTTTTGGCGAAAAGAGGTGGTTGTGTTGGTTTGATTTATATTTGTCGTTGTGGTTTGCATACAATTGGTGTGTTTTGCCTTGCAAAATTAGATATTTTATTTATTAGTCGCAAGTATTTTTCTTTTACAGCCTATTCTTCTCCGCATTTCCCGCACCAGTGCCTTTGGACCGCAAATATGGAATTTTATATAAGGTTCAATTATTTCATATAGTTGTTTTTGACCATATAGTAAAGGCCTTCTCCACAATCACCGTTTTTAAGGTCTTTTAATTCCACTTTAATAACCCAATAAGGAAGATTTGTATTATGGGTTGGACGATTCACGGTGAGTAAGTATGCATTCATTATCTCATTGGCATTGACATATTCGTTAATTTCTTGTTTTTGAAGTAATTCCACTTCCTCGCCATCAATCCAAACGCGAATACCAATTTCTTTGATTGATGGTGATAGTTTTGAGGATTTGGCTTTTTTTGTCACAGGTTGTTGGATAATTTTAGACAAGTCTTCTCCGTGTACCAAAGATTTTGGCTTTTTCTTTTTCATCCAATCGTATGTACGGGTAAGGCTCATAGGGCGAACATATATTTGAAAGGTCGGTACTGCACCTTGAATGTAGAACGAGTGAATACCGTATGCTTCCATTCGATGATAACGGATGTTGAGAATGGTGTCACGGTCAGCGATGAAATTCCAAGCCTAGAACTCCAAACGATGCTGATTCTCTGGTAATCCAGTGTTTAACGCATTGTGGGCATAAGAAGGCTCATAGATGGCGGCAACCGCATTGTAGTTTCCTTTCCTGATTTTTGCTGAATAATAGCCTTCAGAATTGGTCAGTGCTTGAGTGATGGTTTCAAAACTCTCATTCATCCAACATACTGTACAACTGTCTATGGGAGTACCATCAAAATCAGTTACTTTTCCTGAAATCATTACAGAGTCGTTTTGCGCTTGGGCAACCATCGCCATCAAGCAAAGTGTGAGGATAAAAAATGTTTTTTTCATTGAAAATAGGATTTGAAATTTGAAGGTAATACGGATTTGCCACGAATTAGTTACACATTCATTCAATTTTTTTGGCTGCAAAGGAAGCGAATAGTCCAGACCGCATTGTTACCCAAACGGGTAATAATGGTTTGAAGAGCGAAGAATTACCCTTTTGGGTAAGGAATGGCCATTTTTTGTAATTTTGCGAAACGAAAGCAACAATTATGACCCAAATTGAAGACTTTTTCAACGAGAAAAACCGCGTGGAAAGCATCACGGAGGCGGATTACCTGCGAATCAAGCCATATATCGAAACAGCTAAAGCCTTTGCGCAAACGACTTACCAGTCTATATACATCATCGATTACTTCAAGAAAAGATTTCTGTATGTATCTGACAATCCGATATTTCTTTGCGGGCATTCTGCCAAAGAGGTGATGGAGATGGGCTATGGTTTTTATCTGAACCACGTGCCTGAGGCCGAACTTCCGATGTTGACAGAGCTTAATCAGGCAGGATTTTCGGCCTTCAATGCCACGCCACGCGAAGAAAAAAAACATTGCTTGATGTCGTATGATTTCCATATCCTTTCAGGTGGGAAGAAATTGCTTATCAATCATAAAATCACGCCACTTGTGTTGAATGATTTGGGACAAGTTTGGCTGGCACTTTGCACGGTGTCACTTTCCTCACGTAAGGAGGCTGGACACATTGAATTTCGTCATTGGGGAACCAGCCAATACAGCGTGTATACTTTGACCGAGCATCAATGGATAGATCAAGACGAAATCAAGTTGAAGCCCGAAGAGAAGGAAGTTTTGGTGCTTTCGGCTCAAGGTTATACGATGAAGGAAATCGCCGAAAAGGTATGCAAATCCATCGACACGGTAAAGTTTTATCGCAAGCAAGTGTTTGAGAAATTGGAGGTTGAGAATATTACTGAAGCATTGTCGTTTGCTATTAATTATGGGTTGTTATAGTTTTTTTCTTATTTTTGCACAAATATTCGAAAGCAAATGAAAACCAAGCAAGAAATAGTTGAAAACTGGCTGCCGCGCTATACGGGCCTGTCGCTGGATAAATTCGGGAAATACATCCTGCTGACCAATTTTCAGAATTATGTGGATCGTTTTGCCGAATGGCAAGGTGTGGAAGTCGTGGGGCGTGATCGCTCCATGCCTTGCGCCACTGATGGAGAAATCACCATTATCAACTTCAGTATGGGCAGCGCCAATGCCGCTACCATCATGGACCTGCTGAGTGCCATTCAACCCAAGGCGGTGTTGTTTCTCGGCAAATGTGGTGGCATCAAGAAAATCAACAAGGTCGGCGACTTGATCCTTCCTATCGCAGCCATTCGTGGCGAAGGTACCTCAAACGACTATTTCCCGCCCGAAGTGCCTGCGCTTCCGGCGTTCAGCCTCGAAAAAGCCATCTCCACAACCATCCGTGACTATGGCCGCGACTATTGGACGGGAACGGTCTATACCACCAACCGCCGCGTGTGGGAACACGATGACGATTTCAAGGACTATCTCCGCAAGATTCGCTGCATGGCTGTGGATATGGAAACGGCCACCATTTTCACAGTCGGGTTCCACAACGAAATTCCGACGGGAGCCTTGCTGCTCGTGTCCGACAACCCCATGGTGCCTGAAGGTGTCAAGACTGAGGAAAGCGACAAGGTGGTCAGCAAGAATTTCGTCGGCGAGCACCTTCGCATTGGCATCGACTCGCTGAGACAACTCATCAATAATGGTATCACTGTCAAGCACTTGAAGTTCTGATGACTTACGACCAAATTCTTTCCGACATCCATAAGAAAAACTTCGCGCCCATCTATTTCCTGACGGGTGAGGAGCCTTATTTCATCGACATGATTTCGGATACCATCGAGAACGAGGCTCTGGATGAGGCCGACCGCGCCTTCAACCAAATCGTGCTCTATGGCCGCGACGTGGATGTGGAGACCATTGCCAACCATGCCCGCAGCTTCCCTATGATGGGCGACCGTATGGTGGTTATCGTCAAGGAGGCCCAGGATGTAAAGGACTTGGAGAAATTTGAGGCTTATCTCGATACCATTCCCGAGACCACTCTCCTTGTTTTCGTTTATAAATACAAGAAGTTCGACAAGCGCAAGACCTTGGCCAAGAAGATTGACAAGAAGGGTGTTTGGTTTGAGTCGAAGAAACTGTACGACAGCAACATCCCAGGCTGGATTCAGAATTATTTGAAAGCTGATGGCTATTCCATCACGCCAAAGGCCACACAGATGCTGGCCGATTTCCTTGGTACCGATCTTCACAAAATTGCTAACGAACTGAAAAAACTCACCATTGCCTTGCCAAAAAACAAGAGCATCGATGATGCTGACGTGGAGCGCAACATCGGTATCTCGAAGGATTACAATGTCTTCGAATTACAGAATGCCATCGGTAGCCGCGATGTGCTGAAGGCCAACCGCATCGTGAATTATTTCGGCGACAATGGTAAGGATAATCCGCTGTTGGTCACAGCGATAACGTTGTATGGTTATTTTACCAAAATCCTGAAACTACACTTTGCCACCGACAAGTCGCAGGGCGCTTTGGCGAGTATGTTGGGCGTGAATCCTTATTTCGTCAAGGATTACCAGTTGGCTGCCCGCAACTATCCGCCTGGAGCCTGCATCCGCTGTATCTCTGTTTTACGAGAGTTCGACATGAAGTCGAAAGGCTACGAAAGCGGCGAAGTGAGCGAGAAGGATTTGTATAGAGAGATGATTTTTAAACTAATGCACTAAAGATTATGCGTATTGTTGCACAACGAGTAACCCACGCATCCGTCACAATTGACGGCAAAGTGAAATCGGAAATCGGTTTGGGAATGATGGTATTGCTCGGCATCGAGGAAGCCGACAACGAAGAAGATGTGGATTGGCTCTGCACCAAACTCACCAAACTTCGCATTTTCGACGATGGCAACGACTCGATGAACTTAGACATCAACCAAGTGGAAGGTTCATTCCTCGTGGTGAGCCAGTTCACGCTTCATGCCTTGACCAAAAAAGGCAATCGTCCAAGTTTCATTCGTGCCGCCCGTCCTGAGCAAGCGATACCTCTGTATGAGTTATTCCTGAAACGCCTCGCCGAAATCTCAGGCCGTGAAGTGCAAAGCGGTGAATTTGGTGCCATGATGGCCGTAGAGCTGCTTAATGATGGTCCAGTGACGATTTTGATGGACTCGAAGCGACGGGAATAGTTTTCTCACGCAGAAAACGCAGAAATCGCTGAACCTACCGGACATATGCCTGACATCGCTTTGCGCTTCATGTAATTCAGCGGATTCTGCGTGCGAATATTATTCCACCACAATCTTCTGCGTTTCGCCGCCCATTTTCACGAAATATAATCCTTGAGGCAATTCCATTTTTTCTTTTCCCTTGATTTCCTTGGTCATGATGGTTTGGCCGAGGGCATTCGTGACGGTCATATTGCCTGTGCCTTCAATGATAATATATCCCTTGGCAGGATTAGGATAGACTTTGAAGGTGCTTCTATGGTTCTCGCAAAGATGATCATAGGGCATCGTGCAATATACCGCTTCAGGACTCACTGGCGAAGCATAATGCGATCTTGTTTCCTTCTTGCGTTGAGTGAAAATATAGGAAGTGCTTGGCATTAAGCCTTCAAATACTGGAGAAGGTTGCCACTCACTGCCATTGATGTTATATTCACCATCTTCTATAGCAACAAGAGTTATGCTTGTGTCGGTGTTGCTCTCCATTTGTGGAGCTTCGGGCATGGGCTGTTCCGCTTTTTTGATAGGGCCAAAAAGAGGTGAAGTTATCGCTCCTGTGCAGTTTTCGGCCGTGACTTGCACACAGACTTTCTCGAAAATGTCATCTTCGGTCAAAGTGTAGGTTGAATAGACAGCTCCTTCGATAGCTGTTGTGTCTCTTCGCCATTGGTAATGCAACTCTCCTAAATCAGGAATGGATGGCGTAGAACCCAAATTTGTTTCGGCGGTCAAGGTTTCTCCGAAGAAAGGTTCTCCAGAAATATTGACTTCGCCTGTTAAAGTGGGTATAATGCTGTCATATAAAACACTTTCGATTGCACCGTAGGCATTCAATCGCCTTCCTGAGGCGACCAAACCATCGAGTGAAGGCAGGTGGTCGGCACCGTTAAAGAGGTGGTACCTCATGATTAGGCTGAAATAGGCGGGATCGCTTTTGCAAAGCTGCATCATCTCCTCGGGCAAGGCCGCATACATTAGAGCGATGGTTCCTGTGACTTGTGGGGTGGCCATTGAGGTTCCGGTCATATTGCCGTAATTGTTGTTAGGAAGTGTAGAATAGATAGATGTGCCGGGTGCTCCAATGTCAATATTGTTGATTCCGTAACCCGCGCCGGTGTACTTCACGTCGTCCGAGGTGGTGTTGGTGATGCCGATGAGGTAGTCACCAGGACAGGTGGACGGAACGTCGCCTACCAAATCGACATTCACGTTCAAATTTGGGCCGGCACCGCAACTCAAAATGCCGACAGCTCCCATCTCGTCATACATCGAGCACCAGATGGGATAATCGTCGGGATTGCCGTAATCGACGCCGAAGGAGGAATTGGTGGCCACGATGAAGGCGCCTTCCTCACCATCGGTCTCATTGTATCTTGCCCGCATATCCAAAGCGTAAGCATAGGCTTCCACGACAATAGACTCTTCACCTGAACTACCGCCGATTGGCAAGACTTTCACATTCCAGTTCACGCCACAAACGCCTTTACCATTGTTACCGACAGCACCGATGATGCCCGAGACGTGGGTGCCATGGTTGTTGCTGCCGACGTATCCGTTATGGTTGTATGCGTTCCAACCGTGATAGTCGTCGATATAACCGTTGCCATCGTCATCGATGTAATTGTTGGGAATCTCATGGGTGTTCACCCAGCAATTCAGGTCTTCGTGGGTCCAATCGGTGCCTCCGTCAATGACTGCAACCACGATGGTGTCGCCCGTTGACGTGACGCCACCCGTGGTGAATTCCTCCCAGGCTTGCGGCAGGCTCATGATGTTGGGTGCCCATTGTGATGAGTAGTATGGATCATCTGGGATTACCTCGCGCATCACGATGTTGGTATGGTTGTTTTGAACGACTCGGACATCGTTGTTTGTGGTTAGGCGGCGCATCTTGTCCTCTCTTGACCCTTTGTTGTCAGAGATTTCAAAAAGCCAGATATTCAGTCGTTTGGATAACAGTCTTTTGGGCACAATACCGACATTGGAATTGGCCGCAAAAGTTGTGGCGTCTACATCTTGTTCCAACCAAATGATGAATTCGTTTTCCACATAGGTGGTTGGTTTTTGTGGCAATGGCTCTTGCGAATAGGAAAACACAGGCAAAAGCATCAAGGCTAAAATGATAATGCGTTTCATGTTTGATAAAATGGATTATTGTAATAATGATTCGGCAGCAAAAGTATTCAATAGAATTGAAATACGCAAGATTTCAAAAGAATTGTCTATTTTTGCACCTCAAACAACAGACAACTGAGACAATGGAAGGAAAGCGATTAGAAAAAGTAAACAAGTTGCTACTGAAAGAATTAGGCGATATTTTCCAGAAGGAACTGAAACCGAAAGTCCCTTCGCTGATGATTACCGTGACGCGTGTCAATGTCACGTCTGACCTTTCGTATGCGCGTGTGTATCTGAGCGTTTTCGGTGTGGACGAGAAGAAGAAGGTCGTGGAGGAAGTGGGCCAAAACGCCAAGGCCATCCGTGGCTTGCTTGGCAACCGCATCCGTCACCAGATGCGCGTGGTACCTGAGTTACGTTTCATCGAGGACGACTCACTGGATTATATCGAAAACATCGACAACCTGCTGCATCCCGAAAAGTGAGACTGCCGCTGTTCATAGCAAACCGTTACCTGCTGGCCAAAAAGAGCCACAATCTCATTAATATCATTACGTGGATTTCCATTTTGGGTATTAGCGTGGGCTCGTTTGCCCTTATCGTGGTATTGTCTGCCTTCAATGGACTGGAGAAGGTGATTTCGTCGATGAACAACCGCCTTACTCCCGACCTGCAAATCTCACCGGTGAAAGGCAAGACCATCGACTTGACGGTTTTTCCTTTAGGCCAACTCAAAGACATTCAAGGTGTTGATTATGTGATCCCTACAATTACCGAAGACGCTTTGTTTCGAGCTAACGACAAGCAGCATATCGGTCAAGTGAAAGGAGTCGGATTGGAATACCAGAAAATTGATCGCTTGAACGAAGTCGTTTTCGGTGGTGGTGATTTGGTACTTTCAGATGAGGATGAGCATTATTTCGCTATTCCTGGCGCAGGTGTGGCATGGTATCTTGGTATTAATGCATACAACCCTTACGCCATGGTGCGCATTTATGTGCCCAAGCGTGGCAACGCTTCGCAGATGAGCCTCGAAAACAGCTTCAATTCTGACGTTGTCACTGTACGTAGTGTGTTTTCCACTGAGCAGGAACTGGACGAAAAGTTGGTGCTTGTGCCGTTCGATATGCTCTCGGAATTGCTTGAATATGAGGATAAAGCGACCAATGTGGAGGTTTTTGCCACACAAAATGCCGATATTAATAAGGTGAAGAAATCTGTGTCGGCCATCATCGGTGCAAACTATTCCGTGAAGAACCAGCAAGAGCAGCAGGAAACACTTTATAAAATCATGCGTTCCGAGAAGTGGGCGGTCTACGTCATCCTCACTTTCATCCTGATTTTGGCCACCTTCAATGTGGTCGGCTCACTCTCCATGCTGATGATCGACAAGCGCAAAGACACTGAAATCCTGAAAGCCATGGGTGCCGACAATAGCCTGATTCAAAGGATTTTCTTGAACGAGGGCTTGCTCATTTCCGTGGCAGGCGGTATCATTGGTCTTTTGCTCGGTATTGTTTTGGTGCTTTTGCAGCAGCAATTCGGATTTATCAAGTTCGGCACGGGTGGAGGCAACTATGTCGTGGATGCCTATCCGGTGCTTTTGAAAATCAAGGATGTGTTGCTGATTTTCGCCACGATTCTGGTGGTGGGTTGTACCTCCGCTTTGCTCACCGTCCGTCATGCCATGCGTAAAGCTGACAATCAGAAATCCAGATTGAACGACAGGTAATAGCGCGGTTTCTTAGAGATTTGTCCGTCTTGTATTCCCCATGCCACGTCACCTCTGATGAAGTAGCCCAAGATGGTGGTGCGCAGGCCCAAGCCGATGCCGCCCACCAGAGGTTCTTTCATCTCGGTGACGGTGATGTCCAAATTGCCGTCGCTGATGTGGGTGTTGTAGAGCGAATTGCTTGGGTCGTAAGGATTCCAGCCCGTCCAAGCGGTGCCAAGGTCGCCGAAAGCGACAATTTGGAAGTCTTTGATGAACTTCATGTTAATGGGTCGGTTGGTGAAATAGCTGAACACGGGGAAGCGCAACTCGCTGTTCAAGACTACAAAGTTGTTGCCATTGCGTATGTTTTGGCTGAAGCCCCGCATGTTGGTTGCCAAGGTTTGATAAGCGTAGTTTTGAGTGTAGTCGACAGGTGCGCCTTGGTCGAAGGAGGCGAAGATCCAGTTGTCGACGCCGCCCATGTAATAAATGAGCTTTTGCTGTCCAAACGAGCTGCTACCTGCGATGCGGTTGGCCCAAATGAAGTTGCGACTGATGCGGGTGTAACGCCTATAGTCGAAGCCGACAACGACCATGTTGTTGGTGTTGCGCGCGATGCGTTGGTAGTATTCGGCAAAGATCTTACCTCGTGCCCCGACGAGCAGGTTGGTGCCCAATTTCTTAGAGTTGTCATAAACAAGTTCGGCACGCAGGCCGCCCCAGTTTTCGTAGACGTCCTTGTCGCCAAGACTGAAGTCGTCGATGGCGAGGTTGACCCTATGGTCGAGGCGGTAAATGGCTGTTCCCCTTAAGCTTAGGATTTCGCTGAAAGGATAACTCAACGTGTAGAAGGCCTCGTTAGTGAAGGTGCGATAATAGAAGTAGGAGTAGTCGTCGGTGACGTAGCGGTGCAGTGTGATGCTCTTGTCCAAACGTTTGCTGTAGTCGCTGAAACGCAACAAATATTCGTTGTTGGTGAGGCTGGTATTGAGTTTCACGCCGAGTTCGATTTTATAGTCTTCCATCAGGTCTTTCATTTTGGTGCCGAGGAAGATATTGAAGCCCGAATTGAGGTAGATGGGCGTGCCGCCGCCGCTGAAGGGTTGGTAGCTATAGTTCATGCTGGTGAAGTCGATTTGGCTCATCAGCTCGTCGGCGAAGAGCTCCACATAGTAGTTGTTCGGACGTTGTATGGTGTCCTTTTGCCGTGGCTTGGGTGTCGGCTCTTTGCCCTGCACCACCTGTTGAATGGAGTCGCCTCCAATTGGTCCGTTGATGGGTCGTTTGCGCCGTGCAAAGCGATAACTGGCCGAAAAGCGATGTTTGGAGATGGGCTCGGTGATGGTGTCTTTCTCTTTCTGTATTAGTTCCGTCAGCAGCCTCTTTTGTGCGTAAGGGCTCATCTGGCTAAGGCTTTGTTCGTGGCCGCGAAGGATGGGCGACATGAAAAACTTCTCTCCATTTTGGTCGGCCATCAGTAGGGCGGCTTTGTGGTCGCGAGGTTGATAGGCGTAGTCGATGATGTTGGCCGAATAGTCAGTCAGTTGTTCTTTCTTGCCAAAATAACGATAGTGTACGATGGTGTCGATGTGGCTGATGGCGCTGTCGAAGCGGATTTGGTAGAGGTTGTAGAAGCCGCTGGTGTCGTTCAGGTAGAGCAGGCTGCCATCTTTGAGGGGCTCGGGGAGGATGCTGTTGGAGTAGCGTTGCTGTGTCAGGTTTTGGAGCACGTCCCCTTTATTAATATAGTTGTAGGCGAACAGATCGAATTGCTTGCTTTGGAATCCGATTTTGTCGTCGACTTTCAACGTGTCATTATCGCGGTTCGAGCTGAAGACAATCTGTCGGTCGTCGAAGGTGAAGACGGGATTCAGGTCGGTGTGGTAGTCATTGGTGATTTGTTCCAAAGTATTGGAAAATAGGTTGTAGACATAAATGTCAGGCTTTCCCATGCGCGTGGCTGCCAACACAATCTTGCGGCTTTTGTGGGCGTAGGAAAACGAGCTGACCTTTTGGAAATCGAAAAGGTAGAGGTTGGCTTTCTTGCCTGTATTAATGTCCAAGTTGTAAAGTTGGATTTTGCCTTCTTCCTCAAGGATGAACGAAAGAATCTCTCCGTTAGGGTGCCATGCCAACAGCGGGAACGAAGTGTCGATGTTCTCGTCGGAGCGGTAACCTGCCTTGAAAAGCTGCTGCCGTTTGCCGCTTTGCATATCTTCGAGCCAAAGACGGATCTTTCCCTCGTCGTTGCTGACGTATGCGATATATCTACCGTTAGGACTGATGCTAGGCTGAGTGAAGGTGCGGTATTTTTTGTATTTCAGCTTCATTGGGTCGGTGGGTTGGTTGGAGAGCAAGGCTCCGTAACGTGCCTTGTAAAACTCAAACCATTCCTCAACCAAAACCTTGTATTCCTTGCCGGTAACATAGAGCAGCGACTTTTTCACGTTTTGCGTGCTTTCGGCCAAGGTTAGGATGTCGTTGAACGACTTGCTGCCATATTGTTCGTCAATGAAATTCCAAAACGAGTAGCCTGCAATCAAGGCGTCGTCATCACGCAGATGGTTGATCTTCTTGTAGTTGCCCGACATGATACCGCGTTGTAATTGGGCTTCCTTGTGGCAGTCCCAATTGCCAGCGATGAAGGCCACCAAGCCATCTTGGAACCATTGGGGGATGTCGTAGCGGTAGGAACTGCGCAGCTGCGAGCCTATCGAGGTACCGTTCATCACCTGGCTGAACAGCAATCGAGCGATGCCTTCGCGGATTTGTCCTTCGAAGTGGGTATAGTCGCCGTCAAAGTAGAGGATGACCTTCGAACCAATGATTTTAGTGATGCCGCCTGTGTTGCCATACTCCTCGTCCTCCAGGTTGATGTTGCTTTGTTTGAAGTCTCCTTTGCTGTTGAATACAATGAACTGGATCTTCTTGCTGAAACGGCTGTTGAGGCGACTCTCCAGCTGTGGGATCTGGTCTTTGGCGTAGGCTTGGGCGTATTTGGCGAGGTCGTTGCCACCTTGATAGAAATACACGTCGAAGTTGTCGTTCGTGTAGTACGACCAATGGAAGTCGCCATATTGCACGCGATTCTTGCCGAAGGGCATGTTCATGCCATTGTAGAACTGGGCATGGCCCCATGGAGTTATGGCCAGGAACAGTAATAATAGAATCGCGTATCTTTTTGTCGACAACATTAATCCAAAATTAGCGGACAAAGATAGGCAAATTCTTTAGAATGTGGTGGAAAAACCCTACCTTTGCGCCGAAATAATGAAATCATGCTCAAATTCGAATCCTTTGTCTTCAATCCCTTTGGGGAAAACACATACGTCGTTTACGATGACAACACCAAAGAATGTGTTATCATTGACCCAGGTTGCTCCAATGTGGGCGAGGAAAACGAACTCTTCGGCTTCATCGACAGCCATCGCCTCAAGCCGCTAATGGCCATCAATACACATGGCCATATCGACCATATTGTAGGCAATGCAGCAGTGAAAAAGCGTTACGGCATCGAGGTGGCGGCGCATCCCAACGTGAAAAGCGATTTCCAGCGGTCGCATCAGCAGGCACAGATGTTTGGGTTGCCTTTTGATGGCGAGAGTGAGTTGCCGGACCGCGACCTTGAAGATGGTGAAATCATCAAGATAGGGGAGAGCACCCTTGAGGTCATCAGCACGCCAGGTCATGCCATGGGCAGCATCAGCCTCTATGCCGAAATCGAGGGTTGGGTCTTCACAGGCGATGCGCTCTTTTGTCGTAGCATTGGCCGAACCGACTTCCCCGGAGGCAACTACGAGCAGCTCCGTACCAACATTATCGAGCGTTTGTTCCGCTTGCCCGACGACACAGAGGTATATTCCGGCCACGGCGAAAGCACCACCATTTTTGACGAAAGAAGATACAACATGTTCCTCTGATGAAACGATTCCTTTCCATATTGTCGTTCCTGTTGCTTGCCTTGGCGACTTATGGCCAAGAGGAGATGCGTGTCGTCGACAGTCTGGAAAGCGCAATGGCCCAACAAGAGGGACGTGAGAGGGTGAAAACGATGATGGAACTCTCGAAGGCTTTTTTCGATTTCTCGTTTGATGACTGTGTCGATTGGGGCGAGAAGGCCATCGAAGAAGCGCGCCGGCTAGGCTTAACTGATTTGGAGGGAGATGCGACCTCTTTTTTAGGTGAGTATTATGGTGAACATGCCGATAATGATCTCGCCCAAAAATATTTGCGGAAAGCCCGCATAATACATTTATCAGTTGGCAAAGAAAAAGAAGCAATAAATGATTTGTGGTTGCAGGCATATTATGAACAGGTCATAGGAAACATAGACACGGCATATGCTATCTATGAAGAAGTCATGGAAAACGCTGATAGAAACAAGGACAGTTTATTGACAGCAAAGGCTTTGAGTAATATGGCCATTATACAATACCAGCTGCAGAATTTCGATCAAGCAGAAGTTAGTTTTCTGAAAAGTAGGGATATTTATGTTCCTTTGAAAGATTCATTCATGATTGCAAAGATTGATGCTAATTTAGCGTGTTTATATATGGAATGGGGTAATACCTCAAAAGCGAGAAAATTGTTTTTGGATGTCATACCAAGGATAAAAGCCATTGGTGATTATGGACTATTAATTACGGCATATAAGAACTATGGTCAACTATTTGTAAAAGACTATTACAACTTTGATTCTGCTAGCTTTTATTTTGAGAAAGCATACTCTATTGTTGATTTCTTGAATGTGAACGGGATAGATGTTCCTGCAAGTATTAAAGTTGATTTATTGGTTGAATTAGGAAATGCATTATTCAATGATGGTAAATATGAAGAAGCTGAAGTCCACTATACTAATGCATTTGAAATAGCAGAATCGTCATCATACGCTTCTGGTAGAATACTGGCTTCTGTCGGACTAGGGCTGGTTTATTCCTATCTATCACAACCGTCAAGATCTCTTTATTATTTGAATTTGATAGATGAATTGGAAACAAAATCAGGGATCTCTATTGCGTATTCTACCATTAAAGCGCCTCTAATTATGAATTATGCTCGTCTTGGTAAATATGATGCAATGGAGTCTGAATTGAAAGATTTCAAGGAGGAATACGAAGGTCTTCTTCGTGAGAACAATGACGTGTACGAGCAAATCAGTTCGCTTCAAGAAGATTCCCGAGGTCTGCTTCAACAATATGAATCCCAAAAGGAACAAACAGAATCCCTACGATCCCAGCGTGACCAATACCGCCTCGCTTTCTTCGGGCTATTGGCTATCGTGCTTTTTGTCACGGCTCTGCTAATCGCCTACAAAATTGTTCGTAAAAAACGGTCAAAAGTGTAAAACCTTGAGAATAAAACCTTACCTTTGCACGAATTTTTGAATCTTAAATCTTTAAATTTTAAATAAACAACAATCATGATCGAAAAAATCACATCATCACAACAAGCTATGGACCTGGAAGCCAAGTACGGTGCCC
>JAEEGK010012326.1_pt1 | contig 19449 bp, 15 predicted proteins | sample 8958771 | NCBI WGS metagenome assembly JAEEGK01 (sample SAMN16246547, study PRJNA631951) | gut metagenome | biome: gut microbiome; feature: rumen; material: SC-attached | host: Bos | place: Iran: Karaj | collected 2018-10
CCTTCACCAACTGCCAGGCGTTCAGTGCATCGAGGAAGTTGATGTAGCCAGGGCGGCCGTTAATCACTTCGATGGGTAACTCGCCCTCGGTCATGAAGATGCGTGAGGGCTTCTGATTGGGATTACATCCGTACTTGAGTGCTAATTCTTTCATTTTTGCGTATTTTTTTGTAATTTGTGTGCAAAGGTACAAAAATAATTCTTAATTCTTATTTCTTAATTCTTAATTTTTTTGTATCTTTGCACCAAACTTATTAATAATGTATGGAGAAAAAACGTATAGCCCTGCGGAAACTGTTGGAGGCAGTGGAGAAGGAAATACTCAAGAAGCCTAATCGGAAGACGCTCGACAGGTTATCGCTGTTGGCGGGATTCCAGGACTGGGAGTCGTTCCAAGAAACCTTACATGGCGACTTGGGAGGAGAGACGATCTATGGCGGTCACAAAGAGTCGAAGTAACTTTAGGTTTTCAAGAAAACAGGATTCTGGACGGAAAACTACTGCCATATTATAAAATGTAAGTTGTTTTTTATAATTTGAGAGTCGTATACGGCGTTTTTTGCGTAACTTTGCGATATGATTTAAAACTATAAATAAGATGAAACAGAGATTATTAATACTATTCATGGCCCTGTTCGTTTTCACAGGAGCGTGGTCTGCCAATGGCACACTTTCCGGTAATGGAACTGCTGGTAATCCTTTCAAAATTGCCGATAAGGCGGATTGGGAAACATTTGCCAATAACATTAATGCCGGAACCAATGCCAGTAGCTATTATCAGCTGACAGAGGATATAGGCTTGACAGAGCCTGTAACGGTTATTGTAGGAGATGCAGATGCCAACCCGTTTAGAGGTAATTTTGACGGAAAGGGACACAAGCTGAATGTAGACATCACCAGCACTGCCCTATATGCTGCACCCTTCCAGTATGTCAATGGTGCTACCATCCAGAACCTGCGTGTTACAGGCTCGGTGACGGGACGTCAATATAGCAGCGGATTGGTGGGTAATATGACCAACTCTACTGTAGAGAACTGCCGTGTCACTACATCAATCACGGTTTCTGCGGACCGATATCTTGGTGGAATAGTAGGTTGGGGCAATGGTACTAACTATATTACAGGTTGTCTGTTCGATGGAGCAGGTACAGGAAACGACAGTAACGGCCGGATGGGAACTCTGATGGGCTATGCTGATGCAACAACCACCCAACATATAGTGAATTGCGTAGAGAAAGGTACCTATTCCAAGTTATCGGGCAATGCGCTTGCATGGGGGGATGGAAAATATTATCTTTATTCAGCTATTGATAATATTTATCAGATTAGCCCTCAATCTGTAGTACCAACTAGCATTAGTTATGTAATTGCTTATGACAAGTTACTTGCCCATACCATTACGGGTAGCCCGAATATCACGCTCACAAATACTGGTACGGCAACAACGTATGATGTCAGTGGACTGACATTCTATAAGAACGGCACATCGGCAACAGGTTTTATCTGCGATGGTGTCCTGTATGCTGCAAACACCCAACAGGTGCAGATACAGTTTGCACCTGTAAATCCTGCTGATGGCAATGTGCTGACAAGCCTGACTACCAGTGCAGGCACCATCACTTTAGCAAACCCAACCACTCTGACAATGCCTAACAGCGATGTGGTTCTCACCGCAACCTTTGAGAACAACACCATTCAGGGTAGTGGAACGGAGCTTGACCCCTATCTCATCAGCTCCAAGGCAGACCTCACCCAGCTGGCTCATTTCGTCAATGGCGGCAATAACTATAGTGGCTGTTATTTCAGACAGACAAAAGACATTGGTGTCAATGACGGTGCCTTTACAGAAATGATAGGTAATCCGACAACTCGCTTTGCCGGTAACTATGATGGAAACGGTAAACGGCTGAATGTCAACATCAGCGGAACTGGCGATAATGTGGCTCCTTTCCGGAACATCGAAGGGGCAACCATCAAGAATCTTTGGGTGACAGGTTCTGTTAGCGGAATGTTTTCCTGTGCAGGTCTGGTTGGCCATACTGCGGGCTCGACTGTTCAGAACTGCCGTGTCAGTACGGCTATTGATGCAAACTCAGCCGATAGAGCTGGTGGTATTATTGGACAGACACAAAGCAATACAGAAAATTCGCTGACAGGATGCTGTTTTGATGGTAGCGTATCTAATTGCAGTGCTGTTGGGTCATTAATAGGCTATTCCGTCAGGGCACCTTGGCAGGCATTAACAGATTGCGTGGAGAACGGTACATACACCAATTGTAATTCTATAAGCTTGGCATATCGATATGGAGGTAGCTCACATAGTGTCTACAATTGTTATCAGGTCACTCCCAAAACAGGCAACAGGTCATACGGTGAAGACGAGCGGCGTGCTTACTCTATCTATGCTACCAAATATGTGACCATTAGCAACACAGGCACGCCGACTGCTTACGACGTCAGCGGCATTACTTGCTATAAAGTTGGCAGCAGGGCTACAGGCTTCTTGCTCAAAAATAGTCTTTATGCCAGCAACGGTCAGGATGTGGGGTTGAACATCACGAACAACGCTCCGTCTGAAATCACTCTCGCTGCTGGTGACTATGAAGTCACTGCCGGCACGCTGACCAGCAGTGCACCCTTTACGAATCCTTATACGCTGAAGATGCCTGCCAGCGAAGTCTGTATTGGTTTTATGTCAACCGCAGCCGCCTATGCTATCTGGTGTGACGGCAACAGGACGTTATACTTCGATTACAATTTTAGGGACTGGGCAGTTGGCGGTATATACGAAGGCCAGACCATTACCGCAGTATCGAACATTAGTGAAATTGACGGGTATCATCTTGGTGATAAGGTAAAAACGGCTACCACTGTTGTATTTAAAAGTAACTTTGAGAATTTTAGGCCAAAAAGTACGTATGGTTGGTTCAGGGGATTCAACTCTTTGACATCTATTCTCGGTTTAGAATACCTTCATACGGAAGAAGTACAGTCAATGAGCTATATGTTCGATGGCTGTTCTGGTCTGACGAGCCTTGACGTGAGCCATTTTAATACGGCTAATGTGACGAACATGGCTGGTATGTTCGATGGCTGTTCTGGTCTGACGAGCCTTGACGTGAGCCATTTTAATACGGCTAATGTGACGGACATGTCATGTATGTTCCTGGGCTGTTCTGGTCTGACGAGCCTTGACGTGAGTAATTTCAATACGGCTAATGTGACGAATATGGGATCTATGTTCTCTAGCTGTTCTGGCCTGACGAGTCTTGACGTGAGTAATTTCAATACGGCTAATGTGAAATACATGTATAGTATGTTCATTGTCTGTTCTGGCCTGACGAGTCTTGACGTGAGTAATTTCAATACGGCTAATGTGACGGACATGTCAGGTATGTTCGGTGGCTGTTCTGGCCTGACGAGTCTTGACGTGAGTAATTTCAATACGGCTAATGTGACGAGGATGGATTGGATGTTCAATGGCTGTTCTGGTCTAAAAACCATCTATTGCAATAAAGACTGGAAGAGTAAAAAGGTGGAGGATTCCTCTGAGATGTTTAATCGCTGTACTTCCCTCGTGGGTGCCATTTCCTATGATGAGTCAAAGGTTGACTACAACTATGCCAATCCGACAACGGGCTACTTTACCCCCAAGCCTTTCACTCCTGGCGATGCCAATGGCGACGGCAAGGTCACCATCACCGATGCCGTAGCTGTCGTGAACTACATCCTTGGCAATACATCGACAGGATTTGACGCTGCAGCTGCCGATGTCAATGGTGATGGTAATGTTACTATTACCGATGCCGTAGGCATTGTGAATATCATCCTAAACAAAACTGGGGAGGAATAGTGTCCCCCCCAGTTTAACTTGTCCTCATAATTCTTGCTTATTGCTTGTCGAGCTCAGCGAGATATCGTATTAAAGTAAAACAAGTCGTTTTACATTGAAAAGTGCCATTTCTTTCGGTGTAAACGATGGTTCCAATGAAGGTAAAACAAGTCGTCTTTTTGTGAGGTAGTGAAAATACATGCAAGCCATCGGCTGATGAATAACAGCCCTGATACAACCACCTGCACCCTTGATCCTGACTTCACAGACTCGGACAATAAGTGAAAAAAAAGAGACACCCAACGTGTGAGTGTCTCTTTTTTATGTCGTGCAGGTCCGGCTGATTAGTCAGCCTTGATGGCAGAACGCTTCTCCTTGATACGAGCAGCCTTACCAGTGAGCTTGCGCAGATAGTAAAGCTTAGCGCGACGAACCTTACCAACCTTGTTCACCTCGATAGAGTCGATGTTCGGCGACTCGATGGGGAAGATACGCTCTACACCAACGGTACCTGACATCTTGCGAACAGTGAAGCGTTTTTTCTCACCGTGACCACAGATCTTGATAACGACGCCACGATAGAGCTGGATACGCTCCTTAGAACCCTCGATAATTTTGTAAGCGACAGTGATCGTGTCACCAGCCTTGAACTCTGGGAACTTCTTGCCGGTTGCAAATGCTTCTTCAGCAACTTTGATTAAATCCATTTTTCTCTTTTAATTTAATGGGTTGTTGTTATCGTTCCAGCGCAACATAACAGGCAACACGTGACTTCCTGCCAGCGATTACGCGGAAAGCGGCTGCAAAGGTACTTATTTTAAATGAGAAATGAGAAATGAGGAATGAGAAATGGTGACTATGTTAACATTATTTAACCGCTTTGGCGGCAAATTCTTTCATCTTTCATCTTTCATCTTTAATATTTTTCGTATCTTTGCACCATAAAAACCTAGTATTATGAATAGGAAAACAACTCTTCTTGCTCTGCTGGCAACCCTTTTCCTTGCCAGCGCTTGCCGTTCACATTACGAAGTGGCTGGCATCCAACGTAGCAGGATTGTCATTGACTCCCGCTACGATGCGAACCCCGATGCACAGGCTGCTGAGTTCCTGAAACCTTATAAGCATGTCGTCGACAGCATCATGGGGCCCGTGGTGGGCGAGTCGGCCAGATATATGACAGCCGAACGACCTGAAGGCACACTGTCCAACCTCCTGTCCGACATCATGGTATGGGCTGCTAAGGACTACAACGAAACGGTGGACTTCGGCGTTTACAACATGGGAGGCGTACGTGCTGACCTGCCCAAAGGAAAAATTACCTATGGCGATGTGCTCGACATAGCACCCTTCGAGAACAAGATTGCCTTTACCACGCTCAGTGGCGAGGCCGTCACCGAACTGTTCCAGCAGATGGCGTCCGTAGGCGGTGAGGGCGTCAGCCGTGCCGTACGTCTTGTTATTACCAAGGATGGCCAGCTGGTCAGTGCCACCATCAATGGTGAGCCTGTCGACCCGCAGCGTGACTACCGCATTACGACTATCGACTATCTGCTGGGTGGTACCGACAAGTTGGATGCCTTCAAGAAGGGCCGTAACATCAATGCCCCCAAGGATGCCTCCAACAACTCCCGCTTTGTCATCATGAACTACTTCCGCGAGCAGACCAAGCAAGGTAAGGTGGTCGATGCCCAGATAGAGGGACGGGTGACGGTGAAGTAAATTAGGAATTAGAAATTAGGAATTAGAATTTAGGAGTTATGATTAGATATATTTGTTTTATATTGATGATGATGGTATCCTTGGCTGGTCAGGCCAAGAAACCCAAGCAGCTCGTCATCCTGCATACCAACGACACCCATTCGCAGATATTCCCCATCACCCCACAACTGCCCGACACAATGAAGGCGGGTAGGGGAGGATTCCTGCGCCGTCTTGTCATGTTGAAAGAGGAACGCGCCAAGCACCCCGACCTGATATACTTCGACTCAGGCGACTTCTTCCAGGGCTCTGCCTACTTCACGATGTTCAAGGGCGATGTCGAGATCGGTCTGATGAACCAGATGGGCATCGAAGCCTCGACCATCGGCAACCATGAGTTCGACTTCGGACTGGAGAATATGGCGACGATGTTCCGCAAGGCTAACTTCCCCATCCTCTGTGCCAACTACGACTTCACGGGAACCCCGATGGAGGGTGTGACGAAGCCTTGGATCGTCATCAAGCGCAATGGTGTGAAGATAGGCGTCTTTGCCGTCTGTCCGAAGCTGAAGGGACTGGTCTCCGACAAAAACTGCCCGGGCGTGAAATACCTCGATCCTGCCAAGGTGGCGCTGGAGACAGCCACCATGCTGAAACAGGAGAAGAAGTGCGACGTCGTCGTCTGCATCTCACACCTCGGCTGGGAAAGCAACCGTGGTGAGGACGACCAGTATATGATTCAGAATTCGCGGAACATCGACCTTGTCCTGGGCGGACATACTCATACCTATATGCAACAGCTGGAGCATTGGAACAACATGGATGGCAAGCCCATCCCCGTTGACCAGAACGGCAAGTCCGGCATCTTCGTCGGGAAGCTGGTTGTTGATCTGAAATAGTCGTGATGTCGTAATACCGAAATGTCGTTATGTCGACATCTCGACATCTCGAAATTCCGCCTACTCGAAGTAAAACGTTAAAACAATCATCTTCGACTGCGCGCTGCTGACCGAGCCGGCATAGGCTTTCAGGTTTTCATCGCGCAGTTCGTTTTTGTGGTTTTTGTCCAGCACGTCGCCCAGTCCGAAACAGAACTTCAATTCCGGAATCAGCTTGAAGAAAGGCAGATAAAAGTCACAGCCCAGGCCGATTTCCACCATCGTGTTGAAACGCTTGATGCGCACCAGATCCTGTTCGCCACTCGTCAGGTTCATAGTGGGGTTGATGCCTGCCATGATGTACGGACGGTGGTTGTTCCAGCGCGGAGCAGCAAACTTCAGGTCGATGGGTAGCGATACATACGTGTTCTTCATGTCCTGCGTCTGACGGAAGGGCTGTCCCTCCTCGTCTAACTGCTTCATGTTCAGGAACGTCAGGTGCTTGGCACCAAAGTGCATCTGTGGCGTGAAGCGTAGCGAGAAATGGTTCGTCAGGCGCAACTCACCCAGCACACCCACCGTGAAGCCCGGATTCCACTTGTCGGCATCGCACAGTATCAGCTCCTCATGCTGCGTGCCGTCCTCGTAGACAATCGTCTGAGGACCCGTATTCTCAAATTCAATATCCTGCAGGTTCAGACCCACCAGAATACCGAAGTGCATCCAGCGCAGGTCGGTATACGGCTTATTCTGTACCTTACGGTCAATCTGTGCCGATGCCGTCAGCAACGTACAGCAGACCAGTATGATGGTGATAATTGTTCGTCTCATATCCGATATCTATAACGCAGTTTCCATGCGTTTTATTATTTCGACGGTGTATAAATTATAAAAATATCTACCCAAAGTTAGGTATTATTCGGAAAAAATTCATACCTTTGCATCACAATTAGTGATTATATAACAATTCATTTTTAATATTTAATATTTAATTTCAAAGATTATGGCATACGTAATTGGTGACGACTGCATCGCATGTGGAACATGTATCGATGAGTGCCCCGCTGGAGCAATCTCTGAGGGCGACAAGTATTCAATCAACCCCGATGTCTGCACAGAGTGCGGCACATGCGCTGACGTTTGTCCGTCAGAAGCTATCAGCCTTCCCTAAAGGAAACGCTGTTTTATTGATTTGAAAACAAAACTGTCCTTCGGGGCAGTTTTTTTTTGTGCCCCAACCTCAGGTCCCCTTCCCTCGACCAATGTGAAAAAATTCCCCAATTCTTTGGCGGTTTTAGAAATAATTCGTACTTTTGCAGCATAATTGATATGACGGAATCTCCGTCACGGAATTTCCGTCACGGGAACGACGACATAAAAGAGGTGGTATTAAACAAATAGTAATATGGCAAAAATATCCAAGAAACAGCTGAAGAATCCCTTTGTTTATCAGGGTTATGTCAGTCCTGACTACTTCTGTGACCGAACGGAAGAGACGGAAGAATTAATCGCAAATCTTCAAAATGGAAGAAATACTGTACTGATTTCTCCTCGAAGAATTGGTAAAACAGGACTTATTAAGAATGCTTTTTGTCGCTTAAAAGAGCTTGAAAAGGAGGCAAAATGTATCTATATTGACATCTTTGCCACCAAGAATCAGCATGATTTTGTACAGCTTCTGGGGTCAGCGATAGCCCAAGAAGTGATGTCGCGAGAGCGGCAAGCCATGAAGCGACTGTTAGAGTTCTTCGGCTCTTGGCGCCCCGTCTTCAGCACGGATCCGCTGACAGGCATGCCTACCGTCTCAGTGAGTATAGAGCCGACATTGACGGAAATGACTCTGAAATCTATTTTCGGCTACCTCACCCAAAGCAAGCATCAGGTTTATATCGCTATTGATGAATTTCAGCAGATAACCAATTACCCGGAAACGGGTACGGAAGCGTTGCTGCGTTCCTATATCCAGTTTGCGCCCAATGTACATTTCGTATTTGCTGGCAGCAAACGTCATCTGATGTCGCAGATATTCTACTCCCCCGATCGCCCCTTCTACCAGAGTACGACTTCTATGGGACTGGAGCCGTTGCATGAGGAAATATACGAAGCATTCGCCCGTCGTTTCTTCGAGGAGAAGAAAGGAAGCCTCAGTCAGGAGGTCTTCAGCGATATCTACCACCGCTTTGATGGTGTCACCAGAAACATCCAGCTCGTTCTGAACCGTTTGTATGAAACTGAGAGACATGTCAATAAGGTGGAGCAGGTGGATGAGGTGGTCAGACACATTGTCAACCGTAATTCCATGCAGTATGAAGAACTGATAGGGTTCCTGACCGACAACCAGCTGACTGTCGTGAAGGCTATTGCCAGGGAGGGACTGGTGGCAAGTCCGCAAAGTTCAGAATTCATCAAGCGATATGAGTTACCCAGTGCCAGTAGCATCAAGACGGCACTGGACGGACTTCTTGACAAGGATATTGTCTATCGGAGCCCCAAGGGCTATTTTGTCTACGACCGCTTCTTCGAACTATGGCTGAAGCGACTCTAGCCAGTACAATGTCCCTTTTTCTTGGCCAAACTGAAAAAATCCGTTTAATCTTTGGCGGTTTTCGAAATAATTTCGTATCTTTGCAACGTAGAAATAAATAATGTCATGTGTACTGTAACATTATCTTATAATGAAAAAGATGCGGCAGCTATTGAAAAGCTGGCTGCATTGCTTAGTTCCGGTTTATTCGTACAAGTCAATACACAGGCAGATTTGGATATAGATTATACTGACCCGTCACTCTTTGAAGAAAGCATTTCATTGCCAGAAGAGAAAGATTATTATACCCCTGAGGAGTTGAGAGAACTACTTATTAGTGACCTCAATCAAGCTTATGGATTGAAAGATGCGGTATAACTATCACATTGAGCCGTTGGCTGTTATAGCAATACGCTCATTTTATAGGAATGTGCTAATCAGGTATTCGAATACGTATTCCTATGAAGATATGCTCAGATATATTAATGAAACTGTGGATGCTGTTTACGGCATAGAGCAATCGCTGCTACGCCGTAAGTCCACTATTGAGCGTTGGAAGAATTGGCATATGGCTCATGCCGGAAACTGGTACTATGCTTATTCCATTGATGGTGACACCATTACGATTCATGATGCATGTCATTACCAAAATATGCATGAATAAAGGCGCAATCCTTTCTGTATTTTTGTTGATTCCAATCGCTCAGAAACGTGTTTTCTGGGCGATTGTTTTTCTCTGATTTCTCACACCTGAAGGTATGAGTGTGGCGAAGCGAACTGTGCTATTTTGTGACCTTTTTCATCTATCCAAAGTGAAAATAGTTCCGCAATTCTTTGGTGGTTTTAGAAATTATTTCGTATCTTTGCAGGCAAAGAACAAAATAGAACAGATTATGAATGCAACATCATTGAACAATCTATGGAGTTATATCCAAGGCCTTTCTTTGACGGCCAGTAATCGCAAATGGCTGGCAGAGCGACTGATAGAACCAATAAAGAAGGAAACACCTGTTCCTCCTGTATCCCAGACATGGGAGGAGGCAATGAGTGACCTTGATGAATCCGAAAGAGAATTTGAATGTGGGGACGTGCTCTCTGGCGATGAATTTAACGCTGAATGTATGGCTCTGCTTGACAGCTTTGCTACAAAAGCATGCAGATAGAAGTCTCGAAACGTGCTCAGCAACAGTGGCTCCGCATTCTTGTCTATTATAATGAGATGGGTGGAGAACAAGCTGCAGTAAAGCTTCATCAGAAGTATCTGAAGAAGCAAAAACGTCTGTTGAAGTATCCTGAAAGCGGATTTCCAGAACCCTTGTTGCGTGACAGGAAGATACTCTATCGTGCTTCCATTATCAACGAGTATTACAAAGTCATTTACTATGTAAAAGGAGATGTTCTTCGCATTGCTGCTTTCTGGGACATGCGTATGCATCCTGACAAATTGCGCAAGACAATATGATAATGTATAACCCCTCAAAACTGAAGATGCCAATGGGCTGAGAAAGAGATAAAACGAAGGACAAAGGGTCATACCTTATTATGTTATAACGAGTCGCTCAGAAACGTGTATTCTGAGCGATAATATTTCTGTGTTTTCCGTGATTTCCGTGTGACCAAAGTGAAAATAGTGGTCTCTTTTATTCTTTTCCGTCTGCAAAGGTACAATTAATATTTCATTTCTCCAAATCTTTCTTGTTTTTCTTGCCTAACGAAGCCGTATCAATGAAATAGAAACTGTGTGATATCGAATTAGTGGCAAGGAAGCACCTTGTTTCCTTGGCAGAAGATGCTATCTTGCACGGCACAAGATAGCATCTTGAAGTAAGGAAAAAGGAGGCTCCCTCCGTGGGAACATCAGGCTTCCCTGGGAGAAGCCTGATGTTTGTGCCGTAGAAGCCTGGCGTTTGTGGCATACCTGCATTTTTGTCGGTGCTTGCAAAAAATGGTCAACACCTCCTATGGTTCCCTGAAACGCCGATGTACAAAGGCGTTGAGGCATGGGAGGTGTGGGTTGGAGAGGTCCCATAGACGTCCCATACACTTCCCATAGACCTCCCATGCCTTAGGCTGCCTTGAGTGGAATGACCTTGTAGTGAGCCACGTGGCCGTATTCTACGTGATCATATCCCAACATCTTCATGGCTTGTCCGAGCTGCACCTTTACGCTGTGGCTGATGGTCAGCAAGGGATACTCCTGCTTGATGACTTCCAGCATCTGCTTGGTGTTCATGGTCTTGGGCACTTCTCCCTCTTCGGGTTTGCGGAAGCAGACAACGACCATCTCTGCTATGTCCTTCTGTTCCATGTAGTTAAGGTTCAGCTGCTGGATGCGTGCCACCTCATCGTTGTTGAACCAGTAGGGAGCCTTCAACTCACGAATCTCGTGGAGCACCTGGGCATACAATTGCTCGTAGTCGATGTCGCCAGAGTTGTCGATGAGTTGTCCGTGTGGAATGGTCAGACAAATATAGCGACGAGAGCCAGTGGCATCCGTCAGCGGATGCGGATTATTCGTCGTAGCCACAAAGGAAGCATAGCGCAGACGGTCCTTCTGCGCAGCACCAAAGATGGGACGTCCGTTGACCTTGCTCTTCGACAGCGTCTGCTTCAGGGCAGCATGCTGGCAAGGACGGATGGCCTCCAATTCATCCAGATTCACCAGCAGGTTGTTCGTCAGCGCCATATCCTTGTCGAACTTGTTCGAAAGGTTCATGTGATCCAGATAGTACATGCGCAGGTGTGGAGGCAGCAGGCGACGCAGGAAGGTGGTCTTACCACAGCCCTGAGCACCAATCAGCGTGGGTACCGTCTCATTACCGTGCAACAGGTCCATCTGGAGCCAGTGGGCCACAGCGGAACGGAACCAGATGGCCAAGAAGGCATGTTGCTCCGTGCTGATGCCGGGAATTCGCGAGAAGAGCCGTGCCACATGGTTCTGTCCGTCCCATTTTGGCAGGTTGTTCAGGAAATCCTGGATGGGATTGAACAGGGGCACCTCGTTCGACTGTACCAGAAGCTTGATGTCCGCCTGCGGATTCCCCTTTTCGCAGACGTCTTCGCGCATGGCGTGAATGATGATGCTGTTCAGGTCCTCCTCGTCGAGCACAAGCCAGTCGGGCTCCCCTTCGACAGGCAATTTTACATACTCTACCACTCCCCTCAACACGTTGCGACGGAACTGGTAGTTCTCGTTCAGGAATGACTCGGCTTCGAGAAATCCCTGTTGTGAAGCCGATGCTTCACCATTCAATTTTAATGTTTTTTTCATTGTCAAACAAATTTTTAATAATTAATGGTTATGGAATCATTTTCGAATGCAAAGGTACAACTTTTTTTTTGCGCCATCAAGATGTTGCCAGAAATAAATTCTTAAAAAATGTAAATTAACAATTGGCGCCCGATTCTATGGGCAATTCATGGGAGGTCTATGGGAGGTCTATGGTACGTCTATGGGATCTCTCCGACCCACACCTCCCATGCCTCAAACCCCTTTGTACATAGGCGATTCGGAAGATGATGGGAGGTGTTGGCACCATAGGCTCTCGTGTCTGGCACGGAAGCCCGTCGTGGGGTAGCACGATAGCCTGTCGTGCTAACCAAGAACGCCCCTCGCCGTCAGTAAGAGTACTGATCAACGCCGGTAAGAGTGCCGCTTACCGCTGGTAAGATTACTGCATACCAATCGACCAAACTGAAATTATTAGCATATTTCTTTGGCGATTACGGAATAATTTCGTAATTTTGCCAACAACTAAAACTATAAGATGATGAGAAAACTATTATTGCTAGTGATAGCAATCATAACGATTGTCGCTGTGAATGCGGAGCCGGTGTCGCGTCAACAGGCATTACAGAAGGCCAAGCAGTTTATGCCTGGCAAGCAGTTTGGCGAGGCAAAGAGCTATATGCGTGCTAAAGGACATGCAGGCAAGGAGCCTTTCTATATCTTTAATGCCAAAGACAAGAAGGGATATGTGATTGTCTCTGGCGACGACCGGACACGTCCTATTCTCTGCTATGCTGATAGTGGTGAACTGGATGAGGACCAGATGCCTGACAACATGAAGTGGTGGCTCGACAATCTTGCCAGTCAAATCGAGGCACTGGGAACGACGCTTCAGCCAGTTGCAGCAAATTCCCACCGTTCTGGAATGGCGGCTATCGCCCCTTTGATTCAGACGCAGTGGAGTCAGAGGGCACCATATAATTACATGTGCCCTGACGGGGACTATCATGACAAAGGTGACGAAGGCTACAATCCTAACAATCTTTGTGTGACAGGTTGTGTGGCGACGGCTATGGCCCAGGTGATGTATTACTGGAAATGGCCAAAGACGTGTGAAGCCATTGATTCTTATTCTCTTGGCTATTATGATAATGGACAATACATAGAGAAGGGTACAGTGAAGGGCATTCCCGCTACTACCTTCAAGTGGGATGCCATGAAGACCAAGTATAGCTATGGAGAGACTGGTGAGGCTGCGGATGCTGTGGCTGAGTTGATGCGCTATTGTGGTCAGGCAGTACACATGAACTATGGTGTTGGATCTTCTGGCGCTAATGTGAGTTCTTCAGACATGGCAGGCGTTTTCAATTATAGCAAGAATATACGTGAATTAGGCCGTGACAGCTATACGACAGCCCAGTGGGAAGCGCTTGTCTATGAAGAATTGTCGGCAGAACACCCCCGTCCTGTGCTGTATTCTGGACGTACCAGCGACGTAGGCCATCAGTTTGTTGTTGACGGCTACGATGGTGATGGGCTGTTCCACTTTAATTGGGGCTGGGGTTATAGTGGCAGTTACAGTGTCCTTTCTCTGGCCGACCCAAACAGTGAACATGGCGTTGGTGGCAGTGCAAACAACGGGGCCTTCCAATATTCTCAGGATGCCTTGTTTGGCGTGAAGCCTGCAGAGCCAGGCGAGGTGATGCTGCCTGTCCTTTTTGCAAGTTCTCTCAATGACTTCTATACACAGACTTATACCCGTAGTGGCGCGAATGCTGATTTTACGAATGTGACTCTAAAAGCTGGTATCCAGAGCCGTTATGTCTTTATTCCCGATGCAGAACTTGACGTGCAGGTTGGCTGGGGGTTGTTTAAGGATGACCAGCTTGTCAGTTGTCTGGCTTCAACGACTAAGACACTTCCTCAACGCCAACGGTATTCCTTAACCAATGAGCTGACGATGTCTTTTGGTAAAAACCTTGCTGTCGGCAAGTATCAGGTCTCCCAGATATACAGATTCTCAAACAGCGAGGCATGGAAACGCTGTGAAAACTATGGCGTGAACAGTCTGGTGGCAGAGATTAGTGCGACGTCGCTGACAGTGCGTAAACCCGACCTTGACAATGGGTCGTTTACGGTTAACAGTATCACCACGTCGGAACAGCCGGAGGCTGGATTCCCGATGGACATATTCCTTAATGTGACCAATACGGGTGAATCGACTAGAGTATTCCTTTACCTATGGATGCAGAAGTCGGGTTCTAGTTCATGGACAAACATAGCGTTAGGTAATTACAATGTTGATCCAGGCCAGACGACCGATATCAAGCTCAGCTATACTCCAATAGAGAGTGGCACCTACATCCTTAAGGCAACGGACTCTTCTGACCCGTTAAGCGATGGCTTGTGTACTGCTACTGTCGAGGTTGCCACTACTGAGAGGGTCATCGTTGATGGAATCGTCTATATCTGCGCACCACTCTACAAGCGGGCAACAGTCATACAGAATGAAAATGCCGATAAGAATGTTGCTTCCATCACGATTCGACAGACCGTGACAGCCAGTGGTGTGACCTGTCAGGTGAAAGCTATTGCTGAGAATGCTTTTAAGAGTTATGGGAATGTCAGTAAGATTGAGATTCCTGAAGGTGTTGAGTCCATTGGTATATACTCATTTAGCTACATGTATAATCTGAAGAAGGCGATATTGCCTTCAACTCTGAAATCGATAGGCGATAATGCTTTCTATAGAAATTCGAATTTGTCTTCAGTCGAATCGCATATCGCAGAGCCTTTCGACATCTCAGAGAACGTATTTGCCGTTTCCTCAACTTACGACAGTGCGAGCAAAACTTACATCTATTCTCCGTCTTCTGCCACTCTTTATGTGCCCATAGGTTCCAAGTCGAAGTATGCAGCAGCTCAGGGTTGGGACATGTTTGCGGCTGTTGAGGAAGGTGAACTGAAAGAGGAATTCTTTGGCATCCTGAAGTATTCTTATTCTACTGGAGACAACAAGGCAACGGTGATTCAGGATGACAGCTACAAGGAACTGACTGAGGTCTCCATTCCAGCTACGGCTACACTGGGTGGCAAGTCTTATCAAGTGACAGCTGTTGGAAACAATGCTTTTTATGGATGCAGTAAACTGACGTCTGTGACCCTGCCGAATGGCCTTGTGTCGATTGGCAAGTATTCATTCTATAATATAAAAGTGAAGGAAATTACCTTCCCATCCACTTTGAAGTCTATCGGAGATAATGCCTTTTATTATTGTGGCCAGATAAGTACCGTTATTCTCCCTGAAGGACTGGAATCCATTGGGTTAAGTTCATTTAACTCGATGTCTGGTTTGCAAAAAGTGATATTACCGTCAACTCTGAAATCGATAGGCGACCGTGCTTTTTATTATAATGGGAATTTGTCTTCAGTCGAATCGCATATCGCAGAGCCTTTCGATATTTCAGAGACCGTGTTTGCCAGTTCTTCTACTTGGGACGAAGCAAGCAAAACTTACATCTATTCTCCGTCCTCTGCCACACTTTATGTGCCCATAGGTGCCAAGTCGAAGTATGCAGCAGCTCAGGGTTGGAACATGTTTGCTGCTGTTGAGGAAGGCGAACAGAAAGAAGGATTCTTTGGTGACCTGAAATACGCTTACTCAACAGGAGGTACACAGGCTACGGTGATTCCGGATGACAGCTATCAGGAACTGACAGATGTCTCTATTCCCGCTACGGTCACATTCGATGGCAAGTCTTATCGGGTGACAGCCATAGCTAATAGTACATTCAGAAACTACCGTAATGTAATTTCTGTGACCCTGCCGAATGGCCTTGTGTCCATTGGAAACAATGCTTTCCGATACACAAATATAGCTAGTATTTCTCTCCCAAGTACGCTTAGGACGATTGGTGAATCTGCGTTTGAGGATTGTTATAAAGTGACATCCATTGTGATTCCAGAGGGCGTGGAGAAGATTGGCCATTACGCTTTCTATGATATGACTAAACTGGAAAGAATCACGTTGCCTTCGACGTTGAAGGAAATCGGCTCCTGCATTCTGCAACGGGATGGAAAACTGACGACTGTGGTGTCGAACATCTCAGTGCCGTTTGCTGTGAACGATGATACGTTTATCTATAAGTCTCAATGGAACAGTGAAACCAAACAATACGACTACTCTCCTTCGCCAGCTAAACTTCTTGTGCCCAAAGGAAAGGTTGCCATTTATCAGAATACTGCGGGATGGAATTGGTTCACAGGCATTTCAGAACTGGGCGATGCCAATGGTGACGGTAGTGTGACCATTACCGATGCTGTGGGTGTGGTGAACAAGATTCTGGGCAATGCATCTACCGATTTCAACGATTTGGAAGCTGATGTCAATCAGGACGGAAAGATTACCATCACCGATGCCGTGGGGGTGGTGAACATCATCTTGAATAGCGGAGCAACCAGTGCACCAGCGATGATGGTTCCAGAGGTTGAGGCTGACGACGAAGAAGAAGAGACAGTAGAGCCGGAGTAAAGGCATGTGGTATCTACGGAACCAAAGGAGTCTGGGGATTTTTATCCTCAGGCTCCTTTTTTCTCGACCAAACTGAAATTATTAGCATATTTCTTTGGCCGTTTTTAATTTTTTTCGTACTTTTGCCAACAAATAACGAAAACAAAAAACTAACGATATGAAAAGAACTATCCTTTCCTTGCTCGTCTTTTTCGTGACGACTATGTCTTGGGCTGATAATATCACGGCTCAGGAGGCTTTGCAACAAGCACAGAGTTTTATCAAGCAGCGTGAGGATGCCGGCACACGTCCTAAGCGTGTTAAAGGTTCCGCATCAACACAGCTGACAATGGTCAAGCAGGTCAGTGGCCTATATCTGTTTAATGTCAAAGACAATGGTGGCTTCGTCATCGTATCGAACGATGACAGCACAGTGCCCATCCTCGGATTCAGCGACAGCGGTGCCATTGACCCCGACAACATGCCCAGCAACATGCGTGCCTGGCTTCAGGGCTATGCTGACGAGATTGAGTGGGCGAAGACGCATACTATTGCCGTAAAAGCGAGTGCTGTGAAGGCCACAAGCGCAGGGGCAGTAAAGGCTCCACGTCGTGTCGGGTCACACAGCACTGCAGCCATTGCTCCGTTGGTGACGACAAAATGGGATCAGGATTCTCCGTATAACGATTTGTGCCCTGAGTACTCTTCTGGCTACAAGTCTGCCACAGGTTGTGTGGCTACGGCTATGGCTCAGGTGATGAAATACCATGAGTGGCCAAAGTCTGCAACGTCGTCTATTCCATCGTACTACTGCTACTCGTTAGGAAAGACTTTGTCATCGCTGCCTGCCACTACTTTCAACTGGGCAAATATGCTTGATGAGTATTCATATCATTGGACAGGCAGTGGTTGGCAGAAAATATCTGATGGTACTACTGCTCAAAGGACGGCAGTAGCCACGCTGATGAAATATTGCGGCTGGTCTGTCGAGATGGATTATGGTGAACAGTCAGGCTCTAATACCGACTATGTAGCAAACGCTTTGAAGAATTACTACAGCTACAATGCCACGACCACACAGTGTGTGAAGCGTGGTGACTATTCCGCAGCTAAATGGGCTGACTTGATATATTATGAGCTGGCTCACCAACGTCCTGTAGTGTATGGAGGCCAGTCAACGGGTGGCGGACATGAGTTTGTGTGTGACGGCTACATGTATGAGAGCAGTACCGACTTCTTCCATATCAACTGGGGTTGGGGTGGTATGAGCGATGACTATTTTGTCCTCTCGGCTCTTGATCCCGATGCGCAGGGCATTGGTGGCAGTACTTCTACCGACGGGTTCCGTACTGGACAGGATGCTGTGATCGGTGTACAGCCTTCAACAAGTGATGTCCCTATAGCCGATATCACGCCCAATACCATCAGCTTGACATTGAATAGTCTGACATTGAGCCGTAATCCAGCCTTCTGCAATATGCCGATAGACATCACGCTGAACATAACGAATAACAGCGTAGACGATTATGAAGGTCCTGTCTTTGTCGGACGAGTGGCGGGGTCTCAAGTGTCTTTCCTTGTTGGCGATGAGTTCGTTTTCCCTGCAGGACAGACAATTGATGTTGTCATTCCCTTTACACCTACGGCAGCAGGAACTTACAATCTGATATTTATGAACCCGAGTGGTGGTGGATATTATAATTATAATATCAAAAAAGTACTTGCCACACTGGAGGTCTTGGCCGACCCTGCACCCACAGATTTGGCAGTTACACCAGCAGCTACATCCGCTACGGTGTCATGGGCGGGCTATGCCGACAGCTATGAAGTGCGCTATGCGGAAAATTCACAAAGTACTGAAATCGTTTCTACATGGCTGCAATATGATAATGGAGAATGTGAAACATGCTTGGGTACTGGCTCTTCATGTACTTGGGGAGTAAAATATCCCGGCAGTCAGGTTACAGGTAACAAGTTGACTAAAGTCTCATGGTATGAAGTCAAAGACTATATAAATGGTGACATTACTGTAAATATCTATTCTGGTGGTGATGGCGCCCCAGGTACGTTGCTCTCTACATTTACTGCGACACCCACAAAAGCAAATGGGTTCCATGAAGTGACATTCGATTCGCCAGTAACGATAACTCCTTGGGAAAATCTGTGGATTACACTGACTGCAACGGGTTCATATGTAATGCCAATGTGTAGCAGTTCTGAATCGAATAACCAATGGATATTAAATGGTAGCTCGTGGAGTAATATTGGCAGTCTCGTTTCTTCTTACGCAAGCAAAGGTTGGATGATTCGTGGCTGCATGGAAACTGCTGCTGACGATATTGAATGGAAAACCGTTACCAGCAATACTACATCTTGTGAACTGACAGGGCTGACTCCTGAAACGAACTATATAGTTCAGGTGCGTGGTCTGTTCGACACCTTTGGTTATACTAATCGGACTACAGCCACCTTTACCACTCTCGAACAAGCATTTGTCACGGGTGATGCTAATGGCGATGGCAAGGTGACGATTACTGATGCAGTTGCCATCGTGAACTACATCCTGGGTAATCCGTCTGCCGACTTCAGCAAGGTTGCTGCCAACGTCAATGGCGATCTCGATGCTAAGGGTGAGCCAAACATCACCATCACCGATGCGGTGGGTGTGGTGAACATCATCCTGAACAATGGAAGCAGTGCTCCGAAGATGGAGACGCCCGATGCAGAGCCTGTAGAGGCGACAGAGCCGGAGTAAGAAATATAGTGCGAGAGCAA
>JAEEGK010012327.1_pt1 | contig 19447 bp, 4 predicted proteins | sample 8958771 | NCBI WGS metagenome assembly JAEEGK01 (sample SAMN16246547, study PRJNA631951) | gut metagenome | biome: gut microbiome; feature: rumen; material: SC-attached | host: Bos | place: Iran: Karaj | collected 2018-10
TTTAATATTAAATTATTAAGTTAATAATTTAATATTAAATAATAATAAAAATTTAAAAATTAAATTATTTTTATTATTTAATATTAAATTATTAACTTAATAAACAAATAAATATTTAAATATTAATTTTAAATAATTTAATTTTTCATTCAATAATAAATTTAAAAAATAAAGTTATTATTTTCAAAAAATACAAGAATAAAATTTTTAAAAATCAAAGTTTTTAGTTCTATATAAAATAAAACCATTCAAAAGATAATAATAATAATTTTTAAAAATTAAAAAAAACATACTTAAAAAATCATCACTGATTCAATTTTTTATAATTAATAAGTTCTTTCATAACATAAGCCAAAACAGCTTTAGGATCATCTTTATTATCAATTTTTCCACTAATACCCAAAATATCAGAACATTCTCTAATATAATATTCTAAATCTTCATCATTGCATTTATTAGTAACTTGAGCCAATTTAATTTTTTCACTAGCAAATTGTTCATCTAAATCATATAATTCTAAATTAGGAACAGGAAAATCTTTAATAATAGGATCAAAAACAGCTAATTGTAAAGGAGGTAAAGGAGTTTCAAATTGAGGAGGAATAATACTTAAAATCTCATGTTTAACATGTAATTTATCATATAATTCAATAGCTTCTGGCACTAAATTATTATCAATTTTAAATAAACTCATATCATATAAATCATTAAAATTTCTTGGTGGTTCTTTTGCTTCTTCTAAACATGATTTAACTTTATCACTTAATGATATAATATTTGGAATATATGTATAATTACTTATTGAAACTTCCTTTGATGGAATTGTTACTCCTGGATTTGTTAATCCTAATAACCATTTTAATAAACCATCCATTACTTTTCTATTTTCTTCTTTATCAAGATAATCATTTTCTATAAATTTAATTGAACCCAATACACATATTTTTCCTTTTCCACTTTTCGAATTTGTACAAACACATAAAGGTCGATTTAAAGGATATGAAATAATACCACTATTAAATACAACTCCTACATTTTTTGCATTTGATGCTACATCAATACTTTGTCCAAATGGATAAACAATTTTTAATAAAGCATCATCATCATCATCATTATCATCATTATCTAATAAATCTATTTTTTTTTTTTTATTAACACTTTTAATAGTTCTTAAGAAATCAGGATGAACTTTTAAAGTATCAATATAACATTCTTTAGGATGAAGATATTTATAATATGAAGTTCTAACAACACTATCAGAACGAAATTGGATTCCATAATCTTTTAATAATTCATTTAAATTTGAATTACATCTTGAATCTCCTCCTTCTCCTTCCATTAATAGAATATTTCCTCCTTCTTCAATATATTTTTTCAATGTATCAATTTCTTCTGGTAAAAAAGTTTGTTTTGGTTCTCCTACTATTAATATATTTCCTGTTTTAAGTTTATCTAATTTAAATTCTTTTTTTAATAATGCAGTCTATTTTTTTTTTAATATTAAAATTTAAAACTTACATTTGCATATTGATGTACTAAGCTATTTATAAATTTTGAATATTTTGCTCCTGCTGTTGCTACTACTTCTCTTTTTGTTCCAGTGAAGACTACTCTATATTGTTTTTTTTCTTTTGTTTTTTCTGCCATTTCTGTTTTATATAAATTAAAAATTAATTTTTCTATATTTTTTATTATTATTAATCTTATGATATAAATTATTATTTTAATTTATAACTTATATTTTTAATTCAAATTTGAAAAAAAAAATTCAATTTTTTCTAGAACTTTTTAGAAAAAAATATAAATTGAACTATTAAAATTTTAATATTTAACATTTAAAAAATGAGTTCTTTAGATAGAGATTTTATAGAAGCAGATGAATGGGAAATGGAACAAACAATAAATGACATTAATAAAATATTAAAAGGAGAAATTGGAGCAGAGGAAATAGAAAAAAAATTAAAAGCAAGAGAAGAAAAAAAGCAAAGAGAAAAACTTCTTCAAGAAATAAAACAAAGAGAATTAAAAGAAAAATTACTAAATGGAACACCAGGAAAAGGAGAAGGTAAAAATTATGAAAAATTTTGTCCATTTTGTTTTTATGAATATCAAATAAAAGATTTAGATTATTGTACACATTGTAAAAAACAATTAATAACAAGAGAAGAAAGAATGAAAATTTTAAAAGAAAAAGTAGAAATATTAAAAGAGCAAAAAAAGAAAAAAAAATTTAGAAGAATGAAATATGATAATTGGATAAAATCACAAGGTGAAATTCATATATTAGATGCAGCAAAACATGGACCAACAAATTATTCAAAATGGGATATGTATGAAAGTGAAAGTGATGAAGATGAAAAACAACCAATTTTACCTAGACATGATCCAAATTTTATTGCTTTAGAAAAAAGTATGAATGATGATATGAAAAGAAGAGAAATTTCTCAGAGAAAAAGTTTAAAATTTAAAGAAGAAGGAAATCAATTTGTAAAAGAGAAAAAATATAAAAAAGCAATTGAATGTTATAGTAATGCAATTGAGGAAACTAAAAGTAATATGATATTATATACAAATAGAGCTTTTGCTTATATGAAATTAGAAGAATGGAAAAAAGCTTGTGATGATTGTGATAAAGTTATTAATTATTATGAATTATTTGAAGATGAAATTGATAATCATATTGATACTTATACTAAAGCTTTAACTAGAAAAGCATTTTCTTTATTACAAATGAAAGATTATAAAGAAGCAAAAGAAACTATTGATAAAGCTGTTGATTATAATAAAGATAATGATGAAATTAAAAAATTATCCGAGGAAATTGAACATGGATTAAATTTATATAAAAAATCTGTTAAGACTATGAAAGATAATAAAAATAATAATAATGATAATATGACTGAAATAACTAAGTTAATTGAAGATTTAAAAAAATCTTTTAAAAATGATAAAATTACTGATAAAAAAGCACTTTCTGATCAATTTGATATAGTTATAAAAATTATTGAAAAAGAAAATAAAAAAATAAAAGAAAATCAAGAAAATAATTATATTTTATTTTTCTCAATTTCAGGTGGTATTGAAGCATTATTTAATTTTTTAAATTCAAGAGCAAATACAGATACAAATATTTTAACTAAATTATTAACATTTTTAAATTTAATAAGTGAAAATGACAAATATAAACATTTAATAAATTCAGTAAAAGGATATAATAAATTAATTCAATTTTTATTTAAAAGTGAAGCAAATGCAAAACCAGATGATGCTGGAGTAGATAATAAAATTAAGAAAAAATATGCTGATGCTGCAAATGTTAATAATCATATTGCAGTTTCTATTGATCAAGCAAATATTATTTTATCTATTTTAGAAGGAGCTACTTTAAATGAGAGTTGTAGAAAAAAAATTATTGATATAAGTCATTTAGATCAAATGTGTGAAATTGTTTTAAATAAATATGAATTACAAAAAATTTCTGATGTTAAAACTGCTAATTTATTATCTAAAGTTTATACTTTTATTTGTAATATTTGTTATTCATCTGATGAAATTAGGAAAAAAGTTTCTATAAAAGTTTCTGAAGTTTTTATTAAACAATTAAATGAATTCATTGATAAATATAATATAGAATTAGAACATCATAAAAACTTATTAAGTTCTGTTTTATCATTTATTACTAATTTAGCTAATGATGTTACTTTTAGAACAAATATTTCAAAAGAAAAAAAATTTTTGAAATTTTTATCTGATAATTTACTTGTTACTATGATAAATAATGAATTATTATTAAAAGGAAAAGAAATAGATGAAATTTATGAAAAAACATGTTCACTATTTTATAATTTAACTTTTTTAAATGGTGAAGAAAAAAATATTATAGATTATTATTTTGAAATTCATATTGAAGCTTTCTTATTCTATTTCATAAATCATAAATTTAACAAAAATAAAGAATATTTATTTCTTTATTTATTAAGAACAATAATGCTTTTATTTAGAATAGTAAAGTATAATCAAAAAATTTTTGATTCTGAAAGTCCAATTCCAGAAAAGGAATTAGTAATTGATAATTTAATTGAAATTATGAATCCAAAATATATTGAAACACATCCTGATATAATTGATTATAATATTAAAGCTTGGGTATTTCTTATAAAATGTGATTTTAAAGCAATGAATGAAAAAGGAAGAATGGGAAAATTAATTAAGAATTGTTGTGATATGTTAAAAAAAGATTGTGGTAATGATGCAAAAGGTGTTAATGATAAAAATTATCAAAGAGTAGTTAATACTTTATCATTATTAATTGGTATTATTGGAAAATATCCTGATAATGCTAAAGAAATTAAATCATTTATTCCTGAAATTATTGTTATTTGTAAGGAAAAAACTGAATTATTAAGAAAAAACGCCGCTGTTTTATTAGCTAAATTTGCAAGAAGTTCTCCTGAAAATGAACAATATGTAAGAGATTTACATGGAATGGAAGTCCTTTTAAGTGTTTCAGGATATATTAAATAAAATGAAATATATTAATTAATATAAATAATTTTATACATATCATTAAAAATTTAATATAATAATAAAATTTTTTTTTTCAAAAAAATTAATTTTTATTTTTTTAAATAAAAATAACCTTTTGAATTCATTAATCAAATTATTTAATTAAAAAATTAAAATTATTTTTTTTATTTTTTTTAAAATAATTATTTTAGTTACAAGTATTATTTAAGTATGATCAAAAATATATATATTAAAAATGAAACCTAAAAAGGATTCAGACTCGAAAAAGCTATTCAAGTCTGATAATAAGAAAGTGAATATTATACAATTTTTGAATATAGCTGATAATTCACTTCACCCAAAATGTTCTGTTAGTGTTGATGAACCAATATTCCAACCAGAACCTAGTACAATATTATTTGAAGACTATGAACCTCTTCAAATTTTAGAAAAAGTTTTAAAGTTAAGAAATAGAGATACAGTCCCAAGAAGAGTTAATATAGTTCATCCTGAAAATAGATTATTCCAAGTACTTCCTTATATTGTTTCTAAAAATTCAAAAAATAGAGAAGCAGGTGAATCTGCTAATACAAAAGTTGCTCCTGGAATGGAAGTTTCATATTTAATTAAATTTACACCTGAAGCTAAAGTTGATATTTCTTATGATTTAGTTGTTATTACTGAAAGAGAGAAATTCACAGTTCCTATTAAAGGTATTGGATGTAAAGTTAATATTGAATTTACAGATTATATTGATTTTGGTGAAGTTCCTGTTAAATATAAAATTGAAAAACCATTCATTATTAGAAATGTTGGAGAAAAAATTACAAAATGGATGTTGAAATGTGTGTCTAATAGTGTTACTATATCAAAAAAAGAAGGAATATTAGATATCGGAAAAAATGAACAAATTATTTGTACATTTTGTCCAGAAAAAGAAAAAAATTATAAAGAGAGTATGATTTTATCTTATGATGAAACTGATCATATTATTACAATTTATGGTAAAAGTAAAAATGATGCTGTTGATATTTCACCTAAAATATTAGAAATGGAACCTGCATATATAACTTTACATACTGAAAAATCTGTTACAATTACAAATGATACTGGTGTACCTATTGAATATGTATGGAAACAATTTGAATCAAAAGAAAAAGAAGAAGAAGCAAAACAAAAAGTATTTCAAAATTTATCTAAACAAGAACAAGAGGAAAAAATATTAAATGAATTACAACATACATATGAAGAAAATCCATATGAAGATGATACATCTATTGATCTTGAAGATTCATATGATGAAGATGAAATTATAAGAATGAATGAAAGAAATCATTTAAAAAATCAAAATATAATAGCAAGAAGATTTGAAAAGATTAAAAAATCATTAAATGAAGATCAAATGTGTTTCGAGCATCCAAACTTTGTAATAGAAACTTTAACAGGAAAAGTATGGCCAAATACAAAAGCAACAATAACTGTAACATTCAGACCAGATGAAGCAAGAGATTATAAAGATATATTTGCATATTTAGATGTAACAGGAAGTGAAAAGAGAATAAAATTAGAATTAAGAGGAAGAGGAATTGGTCCTAAAGCAAGAGTAAATAATCCTGAATTTAATTTATTTGATATTCCAATTACTCATCAAATCCAATTAGAACCTAAATTAGTTATTTATAATATTGGTGTCATTCCATGTGAATTTATTGTTGAAATGCCTGGTACTCCTTGTTCTAAACAATTTCATTTTGAACATGTTAATGGTATTATTCCACCTAGAGATGAAAAGTCAACAGGAGAACAAGTTATTCCTATTACTTTTAAAGCTGAAAGACTTGGTGAATTTTCTGAAAAGTTTAATATTAAAATTGGAAAAAGTAAAGATGTTATTCCTATTGTTTTCAAAGGACATGTCATTGCTCCTTATTGTAGATTTAGTGTTGAGAGAATTGATTTTGATAAAGTTAGTATGGGATTTGATAAAACTGAAACTGCTATTTTATATAATGAAAGTGATGTTGATATTGAATATCGTTTAAGAATTGCAACTGATAGTCAAGATAATGATAAAGCTATGGAAACTGTTTTTGAAATTTCCCCAAAAGAAGGTAGAGTTGAAAGAAAAAGAAGTAAAGAAATTTCTATTACTTTCAGACCTGATAAAGAAAGACCATATGATATTGTTGTTTTATTAGATATGTTAGGTATTGGTTTTGATATGTTAACTTTACCAGTATGTGGTATTTGCGAAGTTCCAGAAGTTGAAATTGAACCAATGGAATTACTTAACTTTGGTACTGTATTCATTAGACAAGAAGTTTATCAAACTATTAAATTACATAATACATCTAATTTATTAAGTACTCAATTTAAAGTAATGAAACAAGATGAACAATCTAAAGCTTGGGGAGAATTAACTTGTGATCAACAAAGCGGACAAATTGGTCCAGAACAAACTGTAACTTTGACTGTTAAATTAAAACCTTTAAGATTACAACAAATTAGATTAAAATTAGAAATTGATTGTAAAACTAAAGGATATAATGCAAGAGAAAGAGATAATAATTATATTACAGCAATAAATGTTATAGCAGTAAGTAAAGGACCTGATGTTGTTGTAGCTAAAGATAATGTTCCAATTCCAACATCAAAAGATGAAAAAGCAATTAAAGATTTACAAGCAATGGAAAATACAGTTGATTTCGGAATAGTGAGAACATTAAATGAAAAAATCCAAACAATAAGATTAGCAAATACATCACCAATAGATGCAATATATACTGCATTTATGAAAACTCCAGGAAGTATTTTTTATGTTAAAAATCCTAAAGATAGAATTAAAGCAGGAGAAACAAAATTAGTAGAAATATCATGTAAACCAGATGAACAACAAAAATTTTTAGATACATTATATTTTAAAATTGAAGAAAGTGAAGGATTTGAAGTTACATTAAAAGCAACTGGTGATGGTACTACAATTGTTCCTGAATTTGATTTAAAGACAATAGATTTTGGAGTAGTATTTACTTGTACTGATATTGAAAAAAAAATAAAATTTGAAAATAGAGGTAGAAGTGATCAATATATTTCATTTGTATCAAAGAAACCAAAAAAGAAGCCAATACCAGATGAGAAAAAAGAAAAAAAAAAAAAAGATGAAGAAGAAGAAGTTGAAGTATTTAGATTCTTTGAAGATTGTCCAAAAAGAACTCTACCATCAAGAAAATATGGTACAATGACATTAATTGCAAATTCACGTAAAGCTGGAGTAATAACTGCAAATTATGGTGTTCATTGTTATAAAACTTCAGATAATAATGGTCCTGAAATATGGGATGTTACATTAAGAGCAGAATTTATTGATCCACAATTAGAATTTTCTCCACCTAAACTTTTCTATACTTATAAAAATGATGAAGATCATGATAAGGATACTATATATAAAATTGTTACTATTAAAAATGCTGCTTTACTTCCTGCTGATTTTTCAATTAAGACTGAACCACCTTTTAGTATTTCTCAAGATAAATTCTTAATTGAACCCGGTAAAACCGAAGAATTAAGAGTAGATTTTGATCCAAGTTCTAATAAAAAGAAAAAGAGAATTGAACAATTTGATGGAAAATTAATTTTCAAACATAATAATCATGAAAAAGTAGAAGAATTAAAAATGACTGTTCAAATCAATTTCCCAAATATCAAAAATTTACCTAATGAATTATATTTTGGTTGTTTATTAAATGATACATTTTCTAAAAAAACAATAAAATTAGAAAGAGATACATCATGTGATTTAGATGTTGTATATGATTGGGAATTAATTGAATTAGAAAATTCATATGAGAGTTTAAAAAGAGGAAGAGCAGTTACAAGAAAAATTCCATTAAATGAAGTATTTAGTATTGTTCCAATGAATGGTAGATTAAGAAAAGGAGAATTAGAAACTGAAGAAGTTACAATAACATTTACACCAGGACCAAATCAAAGATATACTGCAATTGCAAGATGTCTTGTTGATGGTGGACCTGAATATGATTTGAAATTAATTGGTGAAGCAAGTGAAATTAAATATAAATTACAAGTTAATGATGATATTTATGATTCAAATAAAAAAGAATTTGCTATTAAATTTGGTGAAATACCATTTAATACTTCTACTAAAGTTGATTTATTTATTAAAAATGAAGGTGAAGTACCATTTGATTATAGAATTACTTATCATACAGATAAATTAAGATATCTTTCTTTAACAAATGCAATTGATAGTGTTAATAAAGGAGAAAGTAAAAAAATTACTATTGAAATTATTCCAGGTGTTCCTGATAAAATGGATGATGAAATTGTAATTGAAATAGCACATTTTGAACCACATCATATTAAAATAAAAGCTATTGGTTATTATCCTGGTATTATTTTATCAGCACCTTTGGTGAGATTAGAAGAAAATTTCAAAGAATTATTTGAATTAACAAAAACAGATTATGTGTCAAAAAGAAGAGCATTAGATGATTATTTCCCAAAAACGAAACAAAATATAAAAAAAAATGTTTTAACACTTCAAAGCAGTTCAGAATTAAATAATACAAATATAACAGATGATTCAATATTTGAATTTGATGTAAACAGAAATTTATTATGTGGTAAAATTGTAGATAAAATGGCAGAAGGTGAAATCCAACAAAATATTCCTCAACCAGCTCAAACAACATCAAAATACCAACCACCACAACCTAAAAAAGCAGAAAAATCACCAAATGTTAATAGTGCAGCATATAGAGAAAATCAATTAAGTACATATATGAAAGAATTAGTAATAGCTGAATATAATGTTTCATATGGTAATGTAGTTGCAAATCATAAAGCAAGTGTTACTTTTACAGTATCAAATTTGAATAAAGGTCAAATTAGTTTTACTATTGATAAAAAGGATATGGCTGCTAAAGGTTATACTGTGGTTAATGGAACTTCTAATGATAGATGTTATATTGATGAAGGAAAAAGTGTTAATATTACTGTTACACATAATACTTCTAGTAATAATGCTAATATTGATGTTAATAATGTTTTGAAAATTGTTATGAGTAATGGGGAAGTTTATTTAATTCATTTACATTCATTTGTTTCTATTCCTAATTTATCTTTAAGTACTAATTTAATTGATATGGAAAGAGTTTATCTTGGAAGAAAGAAAATAATGAAATTTAGAATTGAAAATATTAGTAGAGTTGATTGTTCTTGGAATGTTGTTTGTAAAGCAATTTCTGGAAAGAGACAAACAAAAGAAGAAAAGAAAGAAGATCAAACAGTATTTGATATTTATCCTAAAGAAGGTAAATTAGCACCAGGAAAGAAATTAACATTAACAACTACATTTGTTCCAATAAGAAGGAAAAAATATCAAGGAAAATTTATATTCCATATAATTGACAATGCAAAAAATATTGAATGTCAAATTAGAGGTAATGCTGAAGTATTTGATTTAGTAATTACTCCTGAAGTTGTAAATATTGGTCCAATATTACCATATTATAAATATGGGTTAGCGCAAATTGAAATTAAAAATCCAAATGATTCTCAAATTGAAGTTTATTCATCTGATTTTGATAAAAAATTCATAGAAGAAGAAAAAGTATTTAATTATTATAAAGCATTTTGTAAAAATCCAGAAGAAAAAATTGATATTAAAATTAGAAATGCAGGTGAACCAATGTGGAAAAAATTAGATGATTTTAATACAAAATTAAATGAAAAAATTGAAGAATTTAAGCAATTTACAGAAGAATATTTAACAAATCAAAATGAATCATTTGATAAATTATTCACAAATGAATATCATGAAAAATTATCATTATTAATTCCAACTGATGATGATGATGTTGAAATTCATTTCCCACAAGGAGTACCAAAAAGAGATAAAGTAAATATAGTATTAATAGGTCCTACTCAAAGTGGAAAAACTTCAATATTAAAAGAACAAGTAAAAAAACAATTTAGAGGAGTAGTCTCAATTAAAAATTTATTACAATGGAATTTAGATAATGGACATCCAGAAATGACAGAAAAAATAGCTACATATACAGAAGAAAAGAAAAAAGAATATGAAGAAGCAAAAGTAGCATATGATAAATTAGCAAAACAAGCAAAATCAAATAAAAAAATGACATTACCAGAAGCACCATCTGAAAATATGTATAAAAATGTTTCAAAAGAAATTTTTGCTGAATTACTTACAAATAGAATATCTCAACCAGATTGTAATTGTGGATGTGTATTTGATGATTTAGAATCAGAAATTTTAGATAGTCCTGAAACAGTTTTAGAATATTTAGATGATTATTTTGTAAAAGAAAATTTATATTTAGCATATTTTGATTTTCCAAAAGATAAAGATGGATACGACGTTTGTCATTACATTGATTGGTCAAATTATGTTGATGAATTAAATCCAGATAAAAGAAAACCATCAGTTAGAAAAAAATCAACACAACCATTAAAAGTTCCACCAAAAAAACCAACTGGTTCTCCATCAACATCTCCTGAAAAAGCAGCTGCTACTGCAACTAATAATAATAAAGCTAATACAACTAATAAAACAACTACTAATATTAAAACTACTAGTACTAAAAAGAATGTTAAAGGAAAAGGTAAAGTTGAAGTTGTTGAAGAAGTAAAACCTGAAATTAATCCTGAAGTTGTTGAAACATTTGAAAAAATGTTTGAAGATTTTGTAAAAGAGAAAATTCCTGTTTTTAGTGTTGCAAATGAAGAACCAAAAGAATTAACACCAGAAGAAAAAGAAGCTTATGCACAATATGTTGAAAGAATGACTAAAAAAATGGAAGAATTATTAGATAGAAGACTTAATCCACCAAAAGAAGAACCTGAAGAAGAAGAAGAGGAAGATGATAAAAAGAAAGATGGTAAAAAAGATGATAAAAAGAAAAAAGAGGAAGAAAAGAAGAAAAAAGAAGAAGAAGAAAAGAAAAAGAAAGAAGAAGAAGAAAAAAAGAAAAAAGAAGAAGAAGAAAGAAAGAAAAAAGAAGAAGAAGAAAAGAAAAAGAAAGAAGAAGAAGAAAAGAAAAAACAAGAAGGTGAAGAACAAAAAGAAGGAGAAGAACAAAAAGAAGGTGAAGAAAAAAAAGAAGGCGAAGAACAAAAAGAAGGAGAAGAACAAAAAGAAGGTGAAGAACAAAAAGAAGAAGAAGTAGAACCAGAAGATGAAACATTTAAAATGGAAAGAAAATGTATTCCAATTATGTTCGAACATTGTATTCCTCAATTATTATTAAGTTATTATAAATCAATTCCAGATCCTAAATTACCTGATCCAGAAGAATTACCAATACCACCTGATGAGGAAGTTCAAATAATTAAAAAACCAGCTATAAGACAACCACATGAAATGTTAGAAAACTTTTTCTTAAAAGGAATTGATGAGAAATATAAAGATTTACCATTTGAAGAATTACTTGAAAAAATTAAAGAAGAAGATAAAAAAGCTGAAGAATATAGAAAAAATAAAGAAGCTGAAAATAAAGATCCTAAAAAGAAAAAAGCTCCACCTAAAAAAGATGCTAAAGGAGGTGCAGTTGAAGAGGAATTTGTACCTGAAGTTATATTAACTGATCAAGTAAGATGGGTTATTCCGCCTAATGAATCTGTTAAAGCAATTGTTGGATTTTTTGCTAAAGAAGTTTGTAATAAATCACAAGAATTTTTATTTGAAGTTTTAGCTTATCCACCTATAGAATATAAAATACAAATTAATGGAGAAAGTGATTATCCTTCAATGACTACAATTACAACAAGGCCTAAACAAGGTTCGATTAATTTAAGAGGACTTGGTAAAAAATTCGAAGATGATTTTGGTTATATTTTAATTACTAATGATCCAAATAGAGAATTAGAAAAATATAAAGCTACTAATTGTAAAACTCTTAGATTTACAAATAATGGTAAATTTGATTTAACTGTTGATTTTGATTTTATGAGTTCAATGAATTTAGATGGATTAGGATTTAAATTACCTTTCCCACCAGGTCAATCAACTGATCCTAATTTCGATGCTAATGTTGATCCAAAAGCAAAAGATAAAAAACCAGCTAAAAAAGATCCAAATGCTCAAGAACAAAAAACTCCATTCCTTTTACCTAAAAATCAAATTGAAATTAAAATGGGTCAAACTGCTGAATTAGAAGTATATGCTTTCCCTTCAAAAGAAACTGAATATAAAGATGAATTAATATGTTTAATGAAAGATAATCCAATTCCAACTAGAGTTTTATTAACTTGTAAAGGGGCTGAACCTAAAGTTGATATTGAAACTGATTCATTAGATTTTGAAAAATTAGTTGTGAATCAACCTAGAACTAAATATTTAAAGATGAAAAATGTTAGTGAAGTTAATTGTAAATGGGCTTTAACTGGATTAGATGCATTACCTAATGTTTATAAAATCGAACCTATTAATGGTATTATTGAAAAAGGTAAAGAACAATTAATTGCTGTTACTTTCTGTTCTGAAAATCAAGATAAATATCCATTCCAATTTAATTTAGAAATTGAAGATAATTTAGGTTATGGTGTTAAAATTGAACCTAAAGTTATTAAATTAATGGCTGAAGCATTTAAAGTTAGTGTTGAATTAGTTATTAATAATGAAGGTAAAATTATTGATTTTGGTAATGTTAAAGTTAAAGAAACTAAAGGATTCCCATTTGTATTAAAGAATTTAGGTATATATAAGATTAGATATAAATTTGAGATTATGAAGAAATTGTGGCAAGAATTATTTAAATTTGAACCTGTTGATGGTGAAATAGAACCTGGAAAAGATAAAAATATTTATTGTATTTTCAAAAGATATCCAAAAGATATTAATATATCTCCTCAAAGAAATTCAAGTGAAATTAAATTATCAATATTTGAAGGAGAAAAAGGAACAAAAAATCAAGATATTAATATATTTGTTAATGTAGCATCATATTTCTCAAAATATACAATAAATCCACCAAAAAGCATTAACTTTGGTTCATTACAATATAATGAGAGCCAAACACGCTCAATTGAAATTAGAAATGAAGGTCAATTTGATTTTAATTATGAAATATTTGAATATTTACAAGATATAAATAAAATGAAAGCAATAAAAGAAGAAAAAGATCAAAAAGAAATAGAAGAAGAAATGGAAAAAGAAAGAGAAATTAAAGAAGCAATTGAAGGTGGAAAACCAAAAAAACAAGAGAAAAAACCACCAAAGCAAGATCCAAAGAAAAAAGGTCAAGAAGATGTATTAACTATAGGAAAATACCAAATTAAAAACTTTAAAGGTACAATAGCTCCAGGAAGTAGTGCTAAAATTGATGTAGTATTCACAGCAGAAGGGCAACAATTCTGTAGTGCAAACTTAGCAATAGATATTCAAGGTAGACAACCAGAAGATAATCCTCTTGGAATTCCATTTGATTTAGTTGCTGAAAGTTGTATACCTGGAATTGAAACTCAAGATTATGATGCAATATTTGAAGAACAAACAGTTTTACCAAGTATTAGTCCTGATTTGAATAAACAAAATGTTATTACAAGTGGATTATTTGGTGCTGAAGAAAAAGTATTTTGGTTTGGTACTATTATTGCAAGTAAAAATCCAAATGGTGTTAGTGAAAGATTTAAATTAATAAATAATAATAAAATTCCATGTATTGTAAAAATAGCAGTTAATCCTAGAACTGCAAGTAAAAGTGAAGGATTTGCATTTACTGCTCAATATAAAGATCCACTTAAAATATATCCTGGTGAAAGTGAATATGTTACTGTTACATTTAATCCAACATCAGTTATGCCTTATTCTGGTTTATTTGAAGCAACAGTTGAAGGTAATTCAGATCCAAAGAGTGGTTCTTTGAAATTCGAATTAAGAGGTGAGGGTACTTTACCTACATTATTACTTGATTCACCTAATGAATATGATCCTGATGGTACTCCAATGCTTAAATTTAAAAAGATGAGATTAAAGAAATCAACAACATCACAAATTGTACTTAAGAATGAAGGTGTTGTTCCTGCTACTGTTCAATTTGAACCATTAGTTCATGATTGTTTCAGTTTTGAATCTTCTACAACTGCCACTATTCAACCTAAAAAATATCAATCTTTTGATGTTAAATTTACTCCACTTTATGAAAAAGTTGAAAAAGCTGTTATTCAATATAAAACATTATTTAATCCTTATGAAAATCCTAAATTAATAATTACTGGAGAAGGATTCTTTGAACCTGTTTCTATTGAAGGTTTAACTAATGATATTGAAATGAATTTAGGTGATGTTTGTGTTAATTCTGAAAAAACTTATTCATTAACCTTAATTAATAATAGTGAAAATAATTATAGATTTAATATGATTAATAATTTAGAACCATCCCTTATTTTTTATCCAACATATGGTTTTGTCTTAGCAAAAACTCAAAAAGAAATTAATGTAAAATTCATTACTCCTGAAAGTGTAAAACATATTCAAAAAGATTTATTTGTTGAATTAAAACAATTTAATTTTAATACTGATGTAGTTGAAACAGATTGGGATGAGACTATGAAAACAATTAAGAAAGTAACACCAGCACAACAACAGGAAATATTAGCTAAAAGACAAGAAGATATGCAAAAAAGAAAAGATGAAAGTGAAGCTATGATAGGTGTATTAACTAATGTAAAAGGTGCAAAAGTTCCTGCTGCTAAAGGTAAAGATCCAAAAAAAGATGCTAAAAAAGATGATAAAAGTAAAAATGTTGCTGTAGAAGAAAAACCATCAGAAGAAGAAGCTAATATTGATATTGAAGAAGTTAATCCAGAACCAGAAATTACAATAATAGATAAAAGTGAAAAATATTTGCCAATTAAATTAAATGTCATTAGTGATTATGCTAAATATGAATGTAATATTAAAGAAATTAAATTCAAACCAACTGTTATGTATGGTACAAGAAAATTCGATTTTAATATTAGAAATATTTCAATGATGGCTTTAAATTATAAATTCATTTTCACAAATCCAAATCCAATTAGTAAAAATGAAACAACAAACTTATTAACATCATATGATAAAACATATCCACCACAAGATTCGGCAGGTGGTGCTTTCACTATTTCTCCTAGTCATGGTACAATCCCTGCTCAAAGTGATGAAATTATTACTATAACATTTAATCCTTTAGAAGTAGATGAATTTAACTTTAGAAGAATATTACATTGTAATATTAAAGATTTGGATCCTTCTATGAAAGAATTAAAAATTGAATTAAGTGGTGATGCTGAAAGACCATTATGTCATTTTGAAATGGAAGGTGGATGTCATAGAGAAAATGGAGCATGTATTTTAGAATTTGAATCAATTGGTATGATGATTAAAAATACTGTTAGATTCTTTGCTTTAAATCCAACTAATCAAGGATATGAATTTGAATGGGAACAACCTGATGAAGATTTAATTCCAAATATTAATAAAGTTTTTAGATGTTTAACACCAAAAGGAGTTATTTATTCTGGAAAGAAATTTGAAATGGTATTTGAATATACTCCTAATTCATTAGGTCAACATGAAGCTTTTTATAACTTTAAGATATTATCTGAAAATCAAATTCATAAATTTATATTGCATGGTATTACTAGAGAACCTATGATTTTATTCAATGTTGGTAAAGTTAACTTTGGTCCATTACTTTTAGGAGGAAGACAAAAAGAAGTTATTCAAATTAGTAATGAAGAACATTTACCATATAAATTCTTATTTGATAAAGATAGTATTAAAGGAAATGTTTCATATGGTGATAGTTTATTTGTTTCTCCAATTGCAGGAACATTACAACCAAAGAGTAGTACTAAAATTGAAATAACATTTATGCCTCGTGTTGAAAAGGAATTTAATTATAATTTATTATGTAAAGTTAAACAAAGAATGAAACCATTAACATTAAATGTTAAAGGAGTAGGTTATACTATTGTTCATGGAGTATTCCTTGATAATAAACCAGATATGAAATTATTAAGAAAAGGTGAACATGTTATTGACTTTGGTGACTTCTTTATTAATGATAAAAGAGAAAGAAGTATTAGAATTGAAAATAATGGTGGATTTAATTTCCATTATTCATTTAAGAGAAATGGTGCTGATTATCTTAAAATTACTCCTGATAGTGGAACTGTTACTAAAGGAAGTAAAGTTAATGTTACTTTAACTTTATTACCACTTAATAGAATCAATTTAGTCAATCACAAAATATTCCTTAATATTATTTCAGGTCCAACTTATACTTTCTTAATTAATGCCAAAGCAAGAACTCCACAAATTATATTCTCTTCTATTAAATGTAACTTTGGTCCTTGTTATGTTATGAGACAACCAGTTCCAATTGTACAAATAATTACAGTTAAAAATATGGATAAAGAAGCATTAACAATTGAAACTGATTTCGATAGTAAAAACAAACAATATTTGGATGTTTCACTTTCAACTGGTCAAGTAATATTACCTTATCAATCACAAAGTGATATTCTTGAAATTCCAATTCAATTTATTCCAAGAGATTATGTTAAATATAAAGACATTATCAAATTTAAATTTAATAATATATATGATGTTGATGTTGAAGTAACTGGTGAAGGAATACCACTTAAAGTAGAATTAGAAGATCCATCATTACAAGCTCTTAACTTTGGAATAATTAAATTAGGTCAAAATAAGAAAATGTCATTTAATGTTATTAATAGAGGTAAGATGTTAACAACTGTAGAATTATATCCTGATAATTCTAGTACATTCCTTAAGAAATGTTTATCAATCAAAACTGATTTTGTTAATGATCATCCAGATGAAGTTACAAAACCATTAATTCATGTATTACAACCAAAAGAAATGTTCAAAACTGAAATTACTTTCAATCCAAATATAAGAATACCACAATTTACAGAAGATTTAATGATTAAAATTAATAATAGCGAAAGAAAGCGTTTACTTGGAGTAACAGGAGCATCTTATGGTGTAGATGTTAAAATGGTAGGTGAAATGCCATCATTTGGTTCAGTTACAGTTAATTCAAATGCAATAAGAACAATATCTTTAAGAAACTTTGGAGATATTCCTGCAATATTCAATTGGTCACAAGTAGATAATAAAAAGAAAAATTATACAAAATACTTTACAATTACACCACTAAAAGGAACTATACCACCACATGAGGATGTAATGATTCAAATTATTTTCCATCCAAAAGATGTAAATAATGCAATTCAATATGAACATATTAAATGTAATATTGAAGAATTTGATACACCAATTGATATTAGTTTATATGGTAAGAGTATTGAATGTCCTGCAGATAGTATTACTGAAAAGAAAATGGAAACTCAAGTCCGTGTTCCAGTTACATATGAAATTAAAATTAAAAATCCAACTGATAAACCATGGAGAATTACACCATCAATATCATCAAGTGTTAAAAGTTATGTTGATTACTTTAAAGGAAGTGACCAAGTATTTGAAATTAATCCAGGTCAAGAAGCAACTTATACTTTAACTTATAGACCATTAACAATGAGTAAAATTAATCCAGAAGATGAAAATGAAAAAGTTAAAGAACATGATGCTACTGTTTTCTTCCCATTACCTGATGGAACTGCAAAAATGTTTAAGATAATAGGAACAAGTCTTGCACCATCAGCACAAGAAACAATAAATGCAACTGCACAAGTAAGAGAATGGACAATGATCAAATTAAATATTCAAAATTGGTTATATCAAAATCAAAGATTCAAAGTTACTTGGGATAAACCACAACAAGGAATATTTATTAAAGGAGCAAATACAATTGATATTCCATCAAATTCATCAAAAGAATATAAATTAAGTTATAAATCATTAAAAGATTCTCCATATAATTTCAAAATAACATTCCAAAATGTAGATACTAAAGAATATGTTTTCTATATGATTAATGTTACAATGACATCAGCTAATGCATTATCAACAGTTGAATTATCAGGTGAAATTAGAGAAATTGCTACAGGTTCATTTACAATTAATAATCCTCTTAATATTGATGTTACAATACCTAAAGAACAAGTTGTTATTGAAAATGAATATTTAACAATATCACCAGAAACAATTAATATTCCAGCTGAAAGTGAAGTAACTGTAGATGTATCATTCCGTCCATTAATAGTTGGAAAAACAAATACAAATGTCATAATAAAATCACCTGAATTAGGAGAATTAAAATATCCAATAGAAATAGAAGGTACAAATGCACCAGCAAAAGTACTCCAACCAATCCAAGCATCATTAGGTAGTGAAAAAATTGTTCAAATTACATTTACACATTATTTAAAGAAAGCAGCAACCTATACAGTAAAAGTAGAAAAATATGCAGATAATATTCCATTCTCAGATTTCGTTCCAGAAGTTGCAAATATAACAGTTGATCCTTCAAAAGGAGGTCAACCTGAAAATACATTTAACTTAAAATATGAACCAAGTAATGTAAGTGAAAGTAAAGGTATATTAAAAGTTTCATCTCCTGATGGTGGTGAATATCAATGGATTATTACAGGAAAGGCTTCATTCCCACAAGCACAAGGACCATTTAAAATTCCTGCTGGTAAAGGTTTGTCTCTTGAATTTAAAAATCCACTTAATGAAGCTGTAGATGTTAATGTAAGATTTGATAATCCTAATTTCTCTGCTGGTAAAGTTAATAATAAGTTAGAAGCTAAGAAAGTTATGAATGTTCCTATTGCTTATAAGGTTATTAGTAATGAAAGTGGCAATACAGGTAGATGTATTATTACTATTAATAAATTACCTTCATGGGTCTATTATCTAAGTGCTGAATAAATTTCGGTTTATTAATATTCACTTTAATTTTTATTTTTAAATTTTAATATTTAC
>JAEEGK010012329.1_pt1 | contig 19446 bp, 11 predicted proteins | sample 8958771 | NCBI WGS metagenome assembly JAEEGK01 (sample SAMN16246547, study PRJNA631951) | gut metagenome | biome: gut microbiome; feature: rumen; material: SC-attached | host: Bos | place: Iran: Karaj | collected 2018-10
GTCGTCAACACCCATCCAACGTGGTCGTCAACCCCTGACGAGTGCGGTCGTCAACACCCATCCACCGCGGTCAACAACACCTATGATTCATCCTCTTAAAATTGACAGAAATGCTTTCAATCTGCCTTTTGATTTTAACATTTCTAAACCGTAAATACCTTTGAAAAATGACAATATAACTATAAAATACCTTTGAATTCTGACAATCGTGTTATATAATACGTAACATTTGATGATCGAGATTCTCCAAATACCACATTTATAATGCCTTCCAATAATGTAGATATAGCCGCAGAAGACAAAGCTGAGAAAGACGCTATAAACATGCTTAATATGAAACTTGGCACCCCAGAACAGGTTTCTCAAGTAACTGGTCTTCCCCTCGAAAAGGTATTTGAATTACAGAAACAGGTTACCGTAAAAGCATAACATAAACCACAATACTATCCTTCGACTTAGCCGAAGAACAGGTTCTCGAAAATTGTGAACGCCCCAGTCAAGGTAAAAGGCTAAAATAAATCAATTGTTTTTTACTCTTCAATTACCTCACGTCCGGCTGCCCAAGATTTTGCTTCATAGGCGCTTTTGCTACCTGTTGGAACATATATTTTTGCTCCAGATGGCACGTTTATACCTGAACCAGATGGGCTTGGTGGTGTACTTCCAAGGAAATGAATTTCTTCAAGGCCAGTACTAAAGCAATATGACACCCATGTTGTAACAGATGCAGAAACAATAATCTTTTTTATATGAGAGCCAAATTGCCAGCCTCCTAATGTATTACTAGTCAAGCCAGAAAGATTTACTTCTTCAAGTTTTTCACAAGCACTAAAAACACCATCACCATTAAGGTCTGTAATTCTTTCAAGACCATAAATAACTTCCAGATTTTTATTATATTTAAATGCAGACTGATGCAATTTTATAACAGTATCCGGCAATGTATAAGAACTACCACTTTTTGCCGCAGGATAATAAACCAGCATAGTTTTGTTCTTGTTATAAAGAATTCCATTTTCTACACAAAAGGCAGAATTTTCACCACCCGGAAGAACCACCTCTTCCAAATCTTCTGACTCCTGAAAAACTTGTGCCTGAAGATCAGTAAGTCCCACTGGAAGTATTAACTTTGTAATTTTTGCAGGTATCCAGTTATTACCTGTCAGGTAAGTTATTTCTGTCATTGATAAATCAATTGTTGAATTACCTATAGGTGTATCATTAGAAGCCATTGCATTTATCTTTGTTATCAAATTTTGAAGATCAGTAGATGTAAAATCACTAGCAGCAATAAAAGAGTATGTTTGACCTCCAGTTAATTCCAGACTCTCTATTGAACCTGATGTCAGAAGGTCAACGGCTTGTAACTTACCTTCTGAATCTAAAATCCAGGCGGATGACTCAGTTGCTGATACAGCAAATCTTGTAACTACCTGAGGAAGCGTAATATTTGTAACACCAGAGCCGATAGCTAAGACTGGATTTGTAGAGCTGTAGTCGGAAGGAGTTATGTTTGCAATAATGCCAGTGCCACCAAGTGCGCCTGTAACAGTAATCTTGCTTGATGAAATAAGTGAAATGTCATTATTATTGCCAGAACCACCATTTGTAATTAAAACATCGCCTTTAATATTAATGTTTTTGTTGTTGGGAATAAACCTAATTGCTCCACCCCAACCACCTGCGACATTATCGGTCATTTCAATAGAATAGTTTGAACCGTCAAGCGTGATATCCATAGATTCCGTATAAATGCCGCCGCCTGAATTACCAGCTCTGTTAAATGAAATTTTTCCTGCGGCAACTTTTAAAGGATTACTATCAAAATAGATTCCTCCGCCATAGGAACCAGCATAGTTGCCGATTATACCACCAGACAAGTCGGCAGATGAACTTGCAGATGTATAACCTATATATGCCTGAGCTGATCCATAATTAAAAATTCCTCCACCACAATTTGTTGCTTTGTTTGCTCCATCTGTATCAGAGCTAACAGTAGCATCAGCATCGGTTTTTCCAATTATTGCAGTTCCGCTCATATAAATTATGGATGTATTATAAACTCCGCCACCGTTATTATCAGATTCATTGCCACTTATATTTCCACCGGTCATATAAAAAGTTGAACTGTTATAAACGCCACCGCCATTAGTTCCGGCATGGTTACCAGAAATTTCCCCGCCATCCATAGTAAGTGTTCCAGACTCATTATAAACACCGCCACCATACGTAGAACTGCTTCCTAAATCTGAATAATTTTCGCAAATACGAGTACCATCTTTTATGACAAGATTTAAATTAGCTCCTTTTTTATATATACCGCCGCCTTGACATGCATGGTTTCCGTAGATTTTTGGTCCGTTAGCTGCTGTTCCATCGCCAAGAGTTACAGTGTTAGTACTGCTTGACTGTATAGAAATACCGCCACCAGTTCCAGAAGTGGCGGTGTAGCCGCCGGTAATTCCAAGACGTAAAATATCAACCGGAATATTTGTATTTATTGTAAGAGGTCTGCCTTTTTCTACTGATGAAGCGCTGAAGCCGCCGTTTAAAATATCCTGCGGGTCACCGTTTGAATCCAAAGAACTCGCTCCGCGAAGGGTAATTTTTGTTGCTGTTGTACTGCTGCTAAGAGTTATAGGATTGTTTGTATCACTATTATCTGCTATAGACTGTGCGCCTGTTAAAGTCCCGTTTATGTAAATATTATAATCACTTGCAGTTTCCTGATAGGTAATAAACTGAAGGGCTTTTTCTATTGAAGCAAACGGTTTTGCCGAATTGTTCGTGTATGCGCTGTATTCATAGGTTGAATTGTTCCAGGTTGAATCATCAATCGTATTACCAGAAGGATCTGCTCCTGCCGTAGTGGCGCTGGAAGATGCAACGTAAATGTCTGTTATTATATTCTTTAATACAAGTGTTCCGTAATTTGTACCGGAAGCAGTTGTAGAAGTAAGATTAAAGCCCGGTGCATTTAAATCAAACTTATTCAAGTTAGCGCTGATAGAACCTGTAAGAATATTGCGTTTTTTAAATGATGCACCGCTTGCAGTTTCTGGCGTAAGTTTTATTTTCTTTGAGCTGTCTGCAAGCGCAAATGTGCTGTCCAAAGAAACCTGTTTTCCGTTTTTAATCCATACATCGTTTAAAGGACTTGTAGACGTTCCAGTTCCTGAAGGAATGGAAACAGTTCCCTTCAAAGATACAGAGCCGTCATTATAGGCAAGAGCACTGCCATTTTGGGTTGCAGAGTTTTTCGCAATTTCTCCGCCGCTTATTTCTATACTTCCATCATAGCTGTAGATACCACCGCCGTTACGTCCGTGATTATAAGAAATATTTCCGCTTGCAATTTTTAAGGTTCCTGTATTGTAAATTGAACCGCCATCCAAGTTAGAACCGTTTCTTCGGATTCCATAGCCGTTTTCAATTGCGCACGGCACAAGGGTTGTTCCATTGCTTTCAAATCCACTATAACCTATATATACAGAACCTTTATTATAAATACCGCCGCCTTTCTGGTTAGAATAATTTGCATTGTTATCACCAAAAGATGCAGGTGTTTCGGTATTATCGCCGATTAAGGACTGCCCGTACATAAAAAGCGTTGCCCCTGTATCAACAAATACTCCGCCGCCGCCAGGATCATTATCGCCTGTGGTTGTATTTTCTGTTATCTGAACACCATCACCAAGCCGTACTAATGAACCTGTTCCCAGATGGATTCCGCCTCCACCGTTTGTTGACGATCCTCCTGTAATTTTTACATTTTCAATTGTAACTGGAACTGCACTTGATACTACAAGGGCACTGCCAGATGAATTAGCAGTTTCTGTTGAACTGGAATTTCCGCGGATACCTCTGTTAATAGCTGCCCCAGTCCCGTAGCCTGTAATTAAAATAGATTTTGCATGATAGGTACCGCTTGCAGTATTTGTAAGGGTATCAGGAATTTCCTGCTGTACGGCATCCGTTGAACCTGTTATTTTTATGATATAGTCAGTATCACTGTTATCCATCAAAGAACATGCATGTGCAATTGTTCTATACGGACTGGCTTTCGTTCCTTCATTAGTATCCAGCCCTGCCGTTCCATTGTGGGAACCAACATAGAAAGGACAGTTGACCGTTACTTTTGTAGATGAAATTATTTTTTCCCAGTCATTGGATGGAACTGAACACTTAAACTTTTCAACAAAACTTTCTGTAACACTTACACCAGAGGCAAGCTTTAAAATAGTTGTACCGCGTGTCCAGTTAGAGGTAGAAATACCAACATCCGAAAAAGAGCTGTTAAGCGCACCGGCAATCTCTAAAGTACATGAGTTTTTAATATAAACATCGTTTTTACCGCTTCCTAGACTTCCATTAACGCCATAAGGGATGGATGCTGAACCGCTGATGCTGTAAGATTTTTCTGTACCAGTACCAGGATCATCAAAATAAACAGCACCACCATTACTTGCAGAATTATTTCTGATAACTCCTCCTGTCATAGTAAAAGAACCTGTTGCTTCTGCAGAAGCGGAAATCGCAATACCTCCACCACCAGTTTGTCCAACAGAAAGTATTGCCTCATTTTTTTCAATTACAGCGTTACCGCTCATCGTAAAGGTACCGCCATCAAGGAAAATTCCAGCCCCTCCTGACAAAGGCGCAGAAGTAGCTCTTTGTGAAATTGAATTTTCAGAAATAGTTCCGCCTGAAAAATTAAAAGTTTTCGCCGGGTAATTGGATCCAACAATACTTCCTGTATGACCTATCATAACACCGCCGCCATACCATCCGGCTACGTTATGACTTATCTCTCCACCCTTCATTGTGAGAACAGAGGTATTGTTTTCATCTCCATCCGGAACAAGGATTCCGCCACCCCGGCCATTTGCACTATTATTCCAGGAAATTACGGCACCGTTTTCAATTGTCAGAGAGCCACCGTAAAGAGAGATTCCTCCACCGCCGCTTGCATGAACACCAGCTGTAGAATCAACAAAATTATTACAAACCTTAGAACCATTTTTAAGAATAAGCGTTGCGTTGTGAACATAAATACCACCGCCTCTACCGGAAGCATAGTTTCCGTGTTCATTAGCTCCAGAACCTGCAAGAGCCTGAACATCTTTTCCAATTACTGTCCCTGATGCAAGCGTAACCTTAGAGCCGCTTTCCATACAGATACCGCCTCCGTCTGCTGCATTACCGCCTGTAACAGTTATGTTTTTTAATGTAAGCGGGACAGTAGTATCTACAGTTAAAACAGAACCTGAACCAGAGCCTTGCAATGTAGCATTAGTTGAGCCTGATATATTTTCTATTGTAATTGAATGAGCCTTTGTGTTAAGGCTAGCTGCCAGCTGAGTATTGCCCGTTGCAGTTCCTGTAACAGAGCCGCTTACAAAAATCTTATAGTCTTTTGTGCTGTCGCCTGCTGCGCCAATTTTATTCACCGCCGCCTGTAAATGTTCAAGAGGACTATAAGCATGTCCTGAATTTGAATCGCTTGCTTCTACGCCTACAGAATCGGCTGCGGAATTCTGTCCTACATAGATTGTAGTATCAAAAAAGCCGCTTATTATTGCTGAAGTAACTTCAAAAGCGCCGGTAGTAGAATTTATAACTCCTGAACCGTCAGAAACCCATTTATCGGTTTTCATGCCATTAACTACGTTAATGGTCTGTACGGTTGAATATGCAAGAATATCATTTGCCTGAAAGAACTTAAGAGAAACATCGTAAGTGCCGCTTGTAATGTTATCAATATCAAGTGTTGCAGATGAATCTGAAACATCAAGGATTTTGTCCTCTCCGCCTAGGGCTTCAGTCCATGAAGAAGCATTACATGAAGCAACAACTTTTGTAATTGAAGAATCTACAGACATAGAAAGTTCAAGTTCTCCGTTTCCGCCTTCAACCGGAGTCGGATAAAAAGTATGCGTTATTACAGGAGAGGAAGCTGTTAAAGGATTTCCGTCATTATCAAAGGAATCTGAAAGGGCGATTTTCTTTTCGCCGGTAGCAGGGTCTATTTGTGTTTTATGCCGTATGCCGCAGGTAACAGTCCATGTTTTGCCGGCAGCAAGAGAAATTTCAAATAAAGGGGACGCGGTGTTTGCAAAAGTGCCGTTTACTGTAGAACCATCAGTAGCCTGGGCTGTTGCAAAGTATTCATAGTCTGTTGTGTTGAATACAGGCATGGCAGAAGACAGAAGGTTATCTTGTGAAGATGCGGCAAGCTCCTGTGCAGTTGCGGCAAGCTCAGAAGGTACAGCGCCACTTTGACTTACTGCGCCACGGAATATAATTTCTGAATAATTGCTGCCTGATGTGCCGGTATCAGTGTTTCCACCGCCGGAAGAGCCTGCAAAATTAGTGCATGAAATAAATGCGATGGCAAATAAAACGGGAATAATACCACAGAGTATATAATGGCTACGCTTACTTTTTCCAAACAGGCTAAACATTTTCTAACTTTTTTCCTTAATTTTATATTAAGTTTAGCACTACTTAGAAATTTCAGCAACATAAAATCGGCAACATCTGCCGAATGCGGTTGGCAACACCAGTCCTCCGCGGTCAACAATACCTGTTCTCCGCGGTCAACAACGTCTGACAAAAAAACTAGTATGCGTTGCCTAAGCCGCCCTGTTTAATCTGGAAATGGCTGAATTCAAGGCTGAAGGAAGCTCTGCCCTGTGTAACGGAGCGAAGGTTGGTTGAAAAACCGAACATCTTTGCCATAGGGGCCTGTGCATGAATAAGTTCGCCTGAAGATTTTGAATCCTGGCCCATAATCATGCCGCCGCGCTGGGTTACCTGGCTCATGGCATCACCGACAAATTCTTTCGGGCAGGTAATGTCAACATTCATTACAGGCTCTAAGAGTTCCGGGCTTGCCTTTGCACATGCGTGGTCAAAGGCCTGAGCGGCACATGCTTCAAAGGCAAACGGCGTACTGGTTAATTCATTCCAGTCAAGATTAGTTACGGTAATGGCTGTATCCGTACACGGATATCCGTAGCGGATACCGGAAGATAAAGCGGCCTCGCAGGAAGACTTAACGGCTTCAATAATTTCTTCAGGAATATCCTTTGTACTTGCAGTAATAGAATAAGAGTTGCCGGCTCCCTGCTCTCTCGGTTCAACTTTAAGAGTAATGCCTGCTGTATTTTCCTTACCGGCAAGAACCTTGCTGAAGTTTTCTGTAACTTCGGCTGTTGCAGTAACGGCTTCTCTATATGTAACCTGAGGATTTCCTACACGCGCATTAACTTTAAAGTCATCTTTCATGCGGGTTACAAGAACATCAAGGTGAAGTTCTCCCATTCCGCTTATTATAAGCTGACCTGTTTCTGCATCTTCGTGGGAAGTAAAGGTCGGATCTTCCTTAGAAAGGATTGCAAGGGTTTCATTTAATTTATCGCGGTCAGAAAGACTTTCCGGTTCAATTGCAATGGAAATTACAGGTTCCGGGAATTTAAGGCTTTCCAGTGTTACAGGCATACCTTCGCTGCCTAAGGTATCGCCTGTCTGGGCAAGCTTTAAGCCGATAAATACAGCGATGTCTCCTGCTGAAACACTGTCCATAGGCTCGCTTTTATCTGCATGCATACGTAAAATTCTGTTTACGCGCTCGCGTTTTTTCTTTCCAACATTAAATACCTGTGAGCCGCTTGTAATTTTGCCTGAATACATGCGCACATAGCACAAAGAGCCCATTTCCCTGTCGTACTGAATCTTAAATACAAGACCGAGCGGCATTCCCTTTATATCGCACGGAACAGAAACTTTTTCCTCTTTGTCGCGTTTAATATGAAGTCCTTCAGCAGGCGGAACTTCTGTAGGACACGGAAGATAGTCTACAATAGCGTCGATTAAAGGCTGAACACCCTGATTGTGGCGTGCACTTCCCATTACAAACGGAACGAATGTGCGCTCTATAGTACCTTTGCGGATTGCTTTTTTAAGCTGGTCAACAGTAATTTCCTTGCCTTCAAGATAAAGTTCTGCAAGGGCATCGTCAGAAGAAGCTACTGCATCTACAAGTTTTTCATGCCATTCATCTGCCTGAGCCTTGCGTTCTGAAGCAATTTCTGTAATTTCAAAGGTTTCACCTTCATCTTCTGCATTCCAGCGGATTTCTTTCATGTTAAGTAAATCAATTACGCCTTCAAAATCAGCGCCTTCGCCGATCGGAATCTGTAAGGCAAGGCAGTTTACGCCGAACTTTTCAGCAACGTCTGCCATTGAACCGAAGAAGTCCGCACCGATTCGGTCCATCTTATTCATAAAGCAGATACGCGGAACCTTGAATTTGTCTGCCTGATGCCATACGGTTTCTGTCTGCGGCTGAACGCCGTCAACAGCACAGATTACGGCAACGGCTCCGTCAAGAACGCGAAGGGAGCGTTCAACCTCTGCGGTAAAGTCTACGTGACCAGGGGTGTCTATAATATTTATCTGATAATCTTTCCAGTAGGTTGTTGTGGCGGCTGAACAGATTGTAATGCCGCGTTCCTGTTCCTGAGCCATCCAGTCCATGGTGGCCTGGCCGTCATCTATTTCGCCGATTTTGTGGATTTTCTTTGTATAATAAAGAATGCGTTCTGTTGTTGTTGTTTTTCCGGCATCGATATGTGCCATAATTCCGATATTACGCATTTTTTCTAACATAATGATTTTCCTATGAATAAAAAAGATGAACAATATTATATAGAAAATACACAGGTTTCTCAAGCGGCGGTAATGGCACGCCCGTCATGCCCGACCTGGGATATATCGGTTATGTCAGGCTTGGATTATATCTGTCATGCTAGGCTTGACTCAGCATCTCCTGTTATGTTTTTAAATTCCTTAGGAGATGCTGACTTTCGTCAGCATGACAGATTGGGTATGCAATTCCTTTGGGATGATAGACATAAAAAAACCGGCTGTTATAAACAGCCGGCTTGTGTTAGCAAATCGCTTTAGAGAAGCTCAGTTTACCATGTCTTTTCGATTGAATCGCAGATGTTTAATTCATCACCTTCGCTATCGAAGAACTTAGCTCTTTCCATATTTGGAACAAAGTTTACTGTATCGCCAAGCTTATGAATATTTTCCGGTGTTGTGCGGGCAATCATGTTCTGACCTTTTTCTGTTGTAAGATAAAGGTGAGTTTCTGCTCCGAGCGGTTCCTGGTTTACAATCTTCAAAGTCATATTGTTTTCTGCTGCAGGAGTTGCAACATATGTTACATCTTCCGGACGGATACCGAATGAAACTTTCTTGCCTACATAAGCTTTAAGTTTTTCCTGCTGAGCTGCTGTTGGTGTAAAGCTGAATGAACCTTCATCAACAATCACTTTTCCGCCTTCTTCTTTAACGTCTACGCTTAAGAAGTTCATTGGCGGAGTTCCGATAAAGCCTGCAACGAACTTGTTAATCGGGTTGTTGTACAGATACAACGGAGCACCAATCTGCTGTACTTTTCCGTCTTTCATTACAACAATCTTTGTACCAAGTGTCATGGCTTCAATCTGGTCATGTGTAACGTAAATCATTGTTGCCTGAAGTCTGTTATGAAGAGCAGAAATTTCAGCACGCATTGTTACACGGAGCTTTGCATCAAGGTTTGAAAGAGGTTCATCAAACAAGAATACCTTTGGATTACGAACGATTGCGCGGCCTACTGCAACACGCTGTCTCTGACCACCGGAAAGAGCCTTTGGCTTACGGTTAAGATACTGTTCAAGGTCAAGCTGTTTAGCAGCTTCGTGAACACGGCGGTCAATTTCAGCCTTATCCATTTTGCGGATTTTAAGACCGAATGCCATGTTGTCGTAAACTGACATATGAGGATACAACGCATAGTTCTGGAAAACCATTGCAATATCGCGGTCTTTCGGCGGAACATCGTTCATCTTTTCGCCGTCAATCAGCAAATCACCTTCCGTGATGTCTTCAAGACCTGCAATCATACGGAGAGTTGTTGACTTACCGCATCCAGACGGACCAACGAATACACAGAATTCGCGGTCTTCAATAGTAATGTTTGCATCGCTTACTGCGTGCAAATCACTGTCAGCATATACTTTACCGATATGCTTCAATTCTACTTTTGCCATTTTGGCCTCCCGAAGGGTTATATTATTAATAATATTTTACCCCCTCAAAAATGCACCGTCAAGGCAAAAAACGAATAAAATTTGTACTATACTGAGGTCATTGATTATTTATTTTTATACTGAAGCGGCTGCCATAAATGCCAGCCGCAAATAGTGCGGCAAAATGGCATTTTCTGAAATCGCTTGTTTCCACATTGAGGCGCGGTATTTGTGAATTTTTCATGCTACTCTATTGACACTTTTTTAGTGATTCGCTAATATACTTACATCACGCGGGGATGGTGGAATTGGTAGACACGCCAGCTTGAGGTGCTGGTGGCGAGAGCTGTGCCTGTTCAAGTCAGGTTCTCCGCATCGCGTTAGGCCTTGTAACAGAATGTTACAAGGTTTTTTTTTGCTGTTTTTTTATTGCACACTTTGAAACCGACTAAAAGTCACACCAAACTGTGCAGGAGATTATATGCTTGCTGTTTTTGTAAATTGTACCACGGTTATTTTAGGAAGCCTTATTGGTATTCTTTTTGCAAGGAAAATTACAAAAGAATTATCACAGATTATTCAAACTGCTGCAGGAATTGTTACGGTTGTTATAGGCTTTCAGGCAGCATTCCAATATAAAAGCATTGTAATCCTTACCCTTTCTCTTATTACAGGCGGACTTCTTGGAACCTGGTGGGATTGGGATGGTAAAATACTAGGACTTGGTAAATTAATTGAACATCTTCTTGAAAAAAAGTCTTCCGTAAAAAAAGAAAAAACTGCTGAAAGCGAAAAGAACGACTGGAACTTTGCCTATGCTTTTTTAAATTCTTCTGTATTATTCTGTGTAGGTGCAATGGCAATCTTAGGTTCATTTAAGGCAGGCATAGAAAAAGATTATACGATAATATTTACTAAATCAATTTTAGACGGTTTTATGGCCATTACATTCGCATCAGCCATGGGGCCGGGAACAGCTTTTTCAAGTATTTCAATACTGATTTATCAGGGGCTTCTTACCCTGCTTTCGGGCGTAATAAATCCTTATATAACGGATACAATGCTTGCAGAAATGAATGCAACTGGCGGTGCGCTGATTATTATGATAGGAATCAACCTGCTCGGATTAAAGAAAATAAAGACAGCCAATTATCTTCCTGCGGTTTTGCTTGCCGTGCTTATGGTAATTATTAAAGGATTTTTTTAATCTGAATTCTCCCGTCTTAAAAATTACCATTTATTTTCGTAAACTATACGGGCGGCTTTTTCTGAATCCGTATCAAACGAAAGTTTTGTTAATTTTTCATCCATTTTGCGCTCAGCATCTGAATCAGAAAGGATTTGTGTTATTTTATCATATATTTTTTCAGGCTTTCTTATAAACCAGCCCAAATGATTTTTAACGGCAAAATGTACGTTTTCTTTTTCCTGATTATGAATGTATTTACAGATTATTACGGGTTTTCTGCATTCTACAATTTCCATTAAGGTTGCAGGACCTGCCTTAATTACCGCACAGCTGCAAATTTTTACAAGCTCGTCTAAAAAGTCTACAAAACCAAAAACATGAAGGTCTAAAAACGGATGTTTATTTGCAAGGGCTGAAAGTTTTTTACGGCGGTTTTCATCTCTTCCGCAGACAACGGCAAGCGCAAAATCAGGCTTATGGCGTATGCATTTATGTATCAGCTTTTCTATTCCTGGAAGCCCTTCTCCGCCGCCTACGAGCAATACGATTTTTTTATCAGGATTAAATCCATGCTTTATTTTAGTTTCTGCAATCTTTTTCGCATCAAATGGAATTTTAAATTTAGGATTATTTAAGAACGGAATTACCTTAAGGTTTTCTTCTTTTACATTGCATTCTTCCATAGCAGCCTGTTTTGCACGCTCAGAAAAAACTAAAAAATGCTGGTTACGTTCATAATACCATGCATGCGTTCCGTTGAATGGATCTGTAACAATTTCTGAAACATTTAATTTCCACGGAATAAAGCGCAAAGTTTTTACAAGAGGCGGAGTCAATGCAAAATGAAAAGAAACCACATCCGTTATCTGATTTTTCAGGATGAATTTTCTAAGGCGTTTTGGAACGCTTAATGAAAGTCCTAAAACATAAAGCCACTGAACAAAACGGAATTGCGCCGTATCATAGATTAAAGGATAAAGCCCTGAAATATAATTACACGCAACAGCGTATACTTTTTCAAAAATATAGTTGCCGAGTTTGCGGCTGTTTTCGCCAAAACCGTGAAGCATAAAAACTTCGCAATCAGGATACTGACGTTCCAGTGCCTGTTTTAAAACTTTGGCGGCATTTTTATGACCTGAGCCGGTATTTAAATACAGAAAAAGAAATTTTCTTTTCATATCAAAAAAATCCGCCGTTTATATCAGCAAGCACTGCTGCCTTAAAGCCCTTTACAAAAAGCCGCCAGAAAAGCGATTAATAAGCAACCTTTACAGAAAATGAAAGATAGTTATTTATAGAATCATGAAGTTTAGAAACCCAGTCATCATAAGCTGTCTGGTATGTATCGCCTGAAACGCGTCCTCTTGCAGTGTAAATAGCATTCTGGGCACCGTTGTTGGTTATGTATTCCCATGTCCAGCCGAACTTGAATGTAAATGTTCCGAGCTTCATTTTTGGTGTTTCATAGGCTAAATCAAAACCTGCCTGAATAACAGTCATTGCATGATCCTGATTCAAAAGATTCAAATGATCCCATGCTGTATCTACGTGATTATCATCACCAATAAGTTTCTGCTGAGAAAATGCACTGGAATTAGTACAGTAAACATCTCCGCCGCTTGTATTTACTAAAAGATAGTCCGATGGTTTAGCTCCAGGAGCTGATATTGCTGTTTGATATTCACTTGTAGTGAGCGGAGTTCCGTCAGATTCTTTTATATAAACTGCACCTTCCGTACGGGAAATATAGTTTGTCTTATAAATCTTTTCTGCTTCTTCAGGTTCAAGGGATTCGTATGCATTAGCATGACGCATAAAGTTTGTTTTTAACGTTACGTTTAAGCGCTTAACCGGTGTGAATCTTGCAGAAAAAGCAATTCTGTCTGAGTTTGGCGGAATTGAAGCACCAATCTGAATACCATGGCTTACATAGTTAAAGTAATTGAATGTTTTATCAGAAAATGTTTTTCCGTCTTCGTTATAGCTCCAGTGTGCATAAGTATACGGAGCAACAATTGTATAGTTCAATGTCATTAAATCTAAAGAAGAAGCAGGAGGCGCATACTGAATGCCAGTTTCAATTCCTACACGGTTTTTTGTGTCAAACTTTAATTTAACAGCCTTGTTTAATGAAATATCATCTGCAAAGAAACTGCTTGACCATTTTACGCCTTCAACCGGTTTAAATTCAATTAAAAGCCCCATCTGGCTGTTATCTGTTGAATCACCTATTCCCTGTACAGCCATAAACGGTGCAGGAAGCATATAGGCCAGTTCAAAGCGTTTTCCTATAATCGTTGATTCATAATAGGTAATGTCAAGTTTTTCAGAAACGCGGTAGCGGAATGAATGCAGTGCAAGATATTTACCGACGTCAGTTTCGCTGTCCAAATCTTCTCCGTTATTAAGGGAAGCCCCAATGGACTGCATAATCTGTGTGTAGCTCCATTTTCCGCCGTCATAGGTAAAAGAAAGGTTTGGTGCATGGAAAGCATTATCACTTAATGCAAGGTCATCTTTTAAGAACGGACCGAAACCGGAACGGTTAATTCCCGCCTGAACGTAAATATGTTCTTTTCCGACAGAAAGATTTGAATTCATGTCGATATTAAGGCGGAAAGGTCCGATTTCCGTTGAATCGGCAACAGTATCATGTTCTGAACGTACAGCAAACGGAAGGACAGAAACATCATCTTCATTTACAGAATAAATGCCAAAGTTATATCCAAAAGACGCAAGCGGATTAATTGCAATGTCACCTGTAAAATGAGGACCGCCGTTATACTGTCTTGTCTTACTATACTCTACGTTATTACCTGAATTTTTATATGTATCTTTATTATTTTCCTGACGGATTCCGCCTTCAAGATTTAAATGTGTCGGTTTTCCGGTAAGCTTTTCCCAATATTCGCGGGCAATCTGACCGTCGCGTCCGTTAGATTTTTCCATAACGGAAGTTAAAATGCTTTTAACAACGTTCAGAGGATACGGGCGAAGCTGCGGCAGAGATTTTACATAACCTTTTAGTTCCCAGCCCTGGGCATACATGTAAAAATCATCCTGAGGATCTGCTGTAATCTGTGCAAAAGCAATTCCAAATGTAAAAACAAGGGAAACCAGTACAATTAACTTTTTATTCATATAAACTCCAGCTTACGGCAAAGGCGGTTTCTATTCCCCAATCCTTCTGACCTTTCTGATTATTGTTGTTGAATATTATAACATATGAAGGCTGTGCTGTGAAAGTCAAAGATTTTGAAGCATGCCATGTACCTTTTAAACTGACTTTATGCGTATACTGCGGTGTGCCGGTCGGTGTAATTGCAAACTGGTTCAAACCGTTTGTATCGCTCGGGTACGGCCATGAAGAAGCGTTTGTCATGTCAAAATAAACGTTTGTTCCGCCCCAGTCTATGTTTTTAAATGCCTTAGTTCCCGAAAGTTCCCCCTGACAAAGATACAGGTAGATAAAATCAAGTGACCATTCCTGGGGTTTTTCATAGCCAAGCGTTAAATTTGCGGCAATTGTATCCGGTCCGAAAGGAGAACCTATCCATTCATAAAAAGGATCTTTATCGCCTATGTTTTCTGCATAAGTTCGGCAGAAAGACCAGTCCGGGCTTTGCTTTATGTAAAGATAAGGGTTTGCATAATAGGCTTCACCTGCAAAATGAAAATATCCTTCGTTTACAGGAATGTATGCTTCAACACCTGCCTGTCCGCCTAAAGAATTAGGTGTTTTTGTATCAAAGTTTGAATTTTCATACGGAGTCTGGAACTGATTCATGGCATAAAGCGCGTAAAGCCGCCAGTTTTTTACAGGTGTATACTGAATTGATATTCCAAGGAATTCTCCGTTATGGGAATCTTCATCATCAGCAGAAGTTGCCTTGTAATCACGCCACGGAGTTGTGCCATGATAAACGGTCAGCGGATTTAAATAGCGAAGTTCCATTTCTGCATTTGTAAGTGTTGATTCAAGCACAGAAAGCGTAAGTTTTTTAAAGAACCTGAAATCCAGCCGATGAGTGTACATGTATTTATCTACATTCAGCTGAGTAACATTCATTGTATATCTGAAATTCGGTGAATAAACGGATAGCTGTCCATAGGAAGCCTGTGTCATGTATTCAGAATATATTATGCTTCCTGTCTGTGTTCTTCCGATTGAAGAAGGTCCCATTCCTACCTGAAAAGAAACGCCTGTTTTTTCTGTTAATTTAAATCCTGTTGAACCGTAGCCGACATGAGGAAAGTTTATATCAATGTCGTCGGCTTTGAGCGGAAGATTTAAATAAGTATCATCGTGGCTCATGGCACACTGGTTAATGCCTAAATAAAGATCTGTGTAAAGCGTAAAATAATCTTTCGCAGAAATAGTTAACGGAAGGTCTACAAGAGGATTTCTTTTATAGCGGTCATATACCCAGTCTATATCATCGTTAGACTTATAATAACCTTCTGGATTTACAGAAGGCTTAAAGCCTACAGAAATTATATCTGAATCAAAAGAAAGTCCTTTCTGATTAAAATATTCGTTTATACGGTCATACTGTTTTTTTCCGGGTACGCTTAATGAATCGTAATCAATTTCATACATGTATGTTTTTATTTCTGAAATTGTAAGCGGAGCGCAGTCTGTAAGCTGGACAATTCCGCTTTCCAAAGCGACAGCCGTTAAGGCATCGTAAATCCAGGAACCGGCAGGAACTAATTCCTGATTACCTCTTGGTGCTGAAAAAACTGAAAGTGAACTCAACAGAAAAGCTGCAAAAACTGCGGTAATTTTTTTATTATTTTTCTTCAATTTCCTTATCCTTATTTAACTTACGGATAAGAATATTACCGTATTCTTGCACGAACTACAAGCAATATGTTAATCTAGATACAATGACTTCTACCGAAAAAACTTTGCTGTACAATCTTTTAAAAACAGCTTCAGACAATATAAACGGCTACTCTTCCCCGGATTTTCCGGCTACCCCGGTTTTTGCAGACGATATTGAAAATAACATAGTGAGTAATAACGCGGCTGTTGGTATAAGTACAGAAGCCGCCGCTAACGCAGGTGCCGCAGTGAACGCAGGAGCGGCTTCTGAGTTTACCGGCACAACAGAACTTTCTTTGCTTGCTGAAAAAATTGCAGAATGTACAAGATGCTCTTTGTGTAAAACAAGGACAAAAGCCGTGCCCGGCGAAGGCGTTCAAAATCCGGCCGTTCTTGTTATAGGCGAAGGCCCTGGAGCTGATGAAGATGCTTCAGGCCGTCCGTTTGTAGGCAAAGCAGGTCAGTTACTTGATAAAATGCTTGCGGCAATTCAGCTTAACCGCACTAAAAACTGTTTTATAGCAAATATCGTAAAATGCAGACCGCCAAACAATCGTGACCCGATGCCTGAAGAAGCCGAAGCCTGTTCATCATTTTTGCAGGCACAGATAACGCTTTTAAAGCCCGCTATGATTTTATGTGTAGGCCGAATTGCCGCACAGAATCTTTTAAAAACAGAAACAGGCATAAACCGTCTGCGCGGCTCTTTCTATGAATACAACGGGATTCCTGTTTTATGCACATATCATCCAAGTGCACTTTTGCGGAATGTGGATTTAAAACGCCCTGCATGGGAAGATTTAAAAATGTTCAAGGCAAAACTTGAAACATTAATTCCAGGATATGCAGAAAATTCCGGCAGCATGAATTCCTTGAATACATCGAATACAGCAGACGAATAAGGCAGTAAGGCAGCAAAATGATTTATCTGGACATAGCTTTAAACGTTCCATTAAACCAGACGTTTACCTATTCTTTTGACGAAACAGACTCTGAAAAAGCAGAAAAAAAACTTCTGCCAGAAATCGGCAAACGCGCTGAAATTAAATTCGGAAACAGAAAAACAATCGGCTATATTACGGGCATTCACGATAAACTGCCTGAAAACTGTCCTGTAGAAGAAGGAAAAATCCGACCGATTTTACGTATTCTTGATAAAGAAAGTCTATTCGGTCAGGAACTTTTAGAGCTTGCGCGATGGATGAGCTTTTACTATCTGTGTTCAATCGGCGAAGCAATTTCTACAATGCTTCCTTCCGGTAAAAGAGAATCCAATGCCGGAGGTTTTTCCTATTCAGAGGAAATTCCTACGGCAAGACCACAGATACTTTCTGAAGAACAGAAAAATGCCGTAAACGGAATTTTTGAAGAAGAGGAACACCCTGTTTTTGGCGTAAACAATAAAATGCACTATGTTTACGGAAAAACCGGCAGCGGAAAAACCGAAGTTTTTTTGCAGGCCGCAGAGCATCTTTTAAAAATCGGTAAAGGCGTAATATATCTTGTTCCAGAAATTTCACTTACACAGCAGGTTATTGAAGCCGTTATAAGCAGGTTCGGCAATACTGTTGCCGTTCTACATTCAGGGCTTACTCCAAGCCAGAAACTTTCTGAATGGCACAGAATTTTAAACCGTGAAGCAAGGGTTGTAATCGGTGCAAGAAGTGCAGTTTTTGCACCGGTGCCGGATTTAGGAATGATTATCATAGATGAAGAGCACGATGCATCTTATAAATCAGGAACAACGCCGCGCTATCATGGAAGACAGGTTGCAATGTACAGAACATCGCGTCTTTCTATTCCGCTTGTAATGGGAAGTGCAACCCCAAGTGTTGAAGCCTGGCATTTAATGCAGACTAAGGTACTTCATTGCCATACGCTTACAAAACGGCTTTCCGGCGGAGCCATGCCGCGCATAGAGCCTATTGATTTATCAAAACAGCAGATTTCTGGCTGCATTTCGCCAAAATTAAACGATGAAATTAAAGCAGTTATAGCAAAAAAACATCAGGCTATTCTGTTTTTAAACCGGCGCGGATTTACTCATTTTTTCAGATGCAATACCTGCGGATATGAACTTATGTGCAAAAACTGTTCCGTTCCACTCACCTATCATAAAACAGATAACCGTCTCAAGTGCCATTATTGTGGCTGGTCTATTATTCCACCGCAAAGCTGTCCTTCCTGTGGTTCTGTAGATATTGGATCTTCGGGCTTTGGGACAGAATATATAGAATCAGAAACAAAAGCAAAATTCCCTAATGCAAGAATCGTCCGCCTTGATACAGATGCACTTAAGAACAAAGAGCAGCTTTTGACAACTCTTGAAGATTTTAAAAACGGTAAATATGACATTATGCTCGGCACGCAGATGGTTGCAAAAGGCTTGAACTTTCCAAAGCTTGAATTAGTAGGTGTTATTCTTGCAGATGCAGGCCTTCATATGCCAGACTTCCGTGCAGGCGAAAGAACGTTCTCTTTAATTACACAAGTTGCGGGTCGTGCCGGAAGATATTTCCCGGATGGAAAGGTTGTTGTTCAAACCTACAGCCCAACCCTTGAACCAATACAGTTTTCATGTCAGAACAGAATCGAGGATTTTTATAACTACGAACTAGAACAGCGACAGTTCATGGAGTTCCCTCCCTTCTCTCGTTTACTCAGACTTGTATTCAGAAGCTTTAGCAAAAAAGAAGCCTCAGACACAGCAGAAGACGCAGTTCGCATTTTACAGGAAAAGAAAGCACGAGGAGTTGAAATAATAGGACCAGCAGAATGTCCAATTGAAAAAATTAATTCTTCCTGGCGATATCAGATTCTTTTAAAATCAAGTTCTGTTGTTCCGCTTCAGGCAATGGCTAGAAGTCTTTTACAGGACTACACACACAGCCAGAATGTTTATATTGAATATGATGTTGATCCGGTGAGTTTATTGTAGCCCTTCGACAGGCTCAGGGACCACGATATTATATATGTCTTCTAATACCATCAAACTTTATTTTATATAAAAAAAGTCCTGTAGGTGGCGCAGTTACCCCAGCTTTTGTGCGGTCGTGAGACTCAAGGATTTTTTTCATGGAAGCTTCGGGTGAGTCAGTTTTATCTAAATTAACGAGTGTACCTGTAAGTGTTCTTACCATCTTCCACAAGAAGGCATTTGCTTCAATTTCAAAAACAAGAAGGTCCTCACCCCAGATATCCTTTTGAATAAAAAATCTTGCACCGTCTATATAACGATTTGTTGAAACACTGTCATCACCACTTGCGGCAAATGAAGCACAGTCAATTTCGCCCTTAAGGCATTCACAATATTTATTAAGTCTTTCAAGGTTTGGTTTATA
>JAEEGK010012331.1_pt1 | contig 19444 bp, 17 predicted proteins | sample 8958771 | NCBI WGS metagenome assembly JAEEGK01 (sample SAMN16246547, study PRJNA631951) | gut metagenome | biome: gut microbiome; feature: rumen; material: SC-attached | host: Bos | place: Iran: Karaj | collected 2018-10
GTGTGGATGCTGCACTGGGCGCCGTTCAGGGGGTTGAGGCCGTCGTTGAGGGCCATGTCCAGGATGGTGCTGTACTGGGTGTAGGCCTCCGGCGGGGTGGTGCCGTTGCCCCCGGCGTAGTCGTTGCCGGAGCCGGTGACCTCCTGGCAGCCGATGAGGGCGTAATCCCTGGCGTCGCGCAGGGTGAAGCCCAGCTCCTCCATGGCGTGGGGGATGATGACCTCGTCGTTCTGGAAAAGGGGCAGGCCCCCCACCAGGCGGTTCACCTCGATGGCGCACTCCCAGAGCTTATCCGGGGTGTTCTTGTTGATGCGCAGGGAGATGGTGGGATCGTGGAGGCTCAGGCGGCCCAGAGTCTCCAGGGTCATGTAGGTGACGGGGTTCGTGGCGTCCTCCCCGGTGTCCGGGTCCACGCCGCCCACGGTGGTGTGCAGATAGGTGTTGCCGATGCCGATGATCACGGTGAGGGGGCCGACGCCGCCGTTGTAGAAGCTGTTGATCTTCATGAAGAAGCAGTCGGTGATCTCCTGGGCCTGGTCCATGGTGATGCGCCCAGCCTCCAGATCGGCCTTCAGATAGGGCCAGGTGTACTGGTCGAAGCGGCCGAAGGAGCCGATGTCCGTGAGGCCGGACATGGCGATCATCATCTCATAGAGCAGCGTAGCCTGACAGGCCTGCCAGAAGGTCTGCGCCGGGTTTTCCGAGATCCAGAGCAGGTTGTCCCCCATCTTCCGGAGCTCCGCCTGCCGGGCGGGGTCGGCGCAGGCTTCGGCCGCCTCATAGCAGGTCTGCCCGTAGCGCTTCAGGAGGGTGATGGCCCCCTCGCAGACGATCTCGGCGGACTTGTAGAACATGTATTTCTCCACGTCCTCCCCCATGAGGTCGTTGCGGTGGGCGTCCATCCAGTCCCGGGCCTGCTGCTTCAGGGCGGCGTAGCCGGTGCTCAGGAGCTTTTTGTAGCCGGGGGTGGAGTGCCCGGCGGGCATCATGGCGATGGGCATGTTCTCCCCGAAGGAGCGGACGCCCAGCCGGTTCAGCTCGTCGTAGCCCTCGGGCTGCCAGGCCTGGGCCATGTCCTCGATGGTGCGGCCCTTCCAGTAGTCCCGCACGCTGCGCAGCCCCTCCAGGTCCTCCGGGCTCATGACGAGGCGCAGCTCGTCGGAGGGGGGGTTGTGGTAAAGCCCGTCCTCCCCCAGGGTCCAGGTGCCGTCCTCCACGAAGTTCAGGTACATGATCCCGTCGCCCCAGCGGGGGTCCAGCCGGGTGCCGCAGAAATACCGGGTGTGGTTGGCCACCAGGATCTCGTGGTCCTCCACCCGGGTGGTCTGCTCCTCGCACATGGCCTTGAAGATGAGGGCGTTTTTGATGCAGGGCACCACGCTCTCGTATTTTTGGCTGGCCCGCGTCACGATGAGGGAACGCTCCGCGTCCACGTGGAAGACGCGCTCCCGCACCCGCTCGTGCATGACCTTCATCCGGTCGCTGACCGGGCGAAACTGATACATAGAATGCCTCCGTTCTTCCGGGGGAACCCCGCGGGCTCCGCAGCTGTGATCCGTAATATGTCTGTAATATCTATCTTACCACACATCGCGCCGCCATACAAGAGGGGGAAAGCGCCTTCGCGCCTCTTGACCCTTTCGGCCCAAGCTGATAACATGAAAGCTATCGGATGCGGGATCCCGGCGGGGATCCGAAAAGGAGTGAACGCTTATGTTCCCTGTAAGACCGATCAGCGAGGAGCTGCTGCGGGAGATCGACAAAACCGTCCTGGACGAGCGCCGTCTCCGTTGGCGGGAGGCCATCAAGGCCGCCCCCTACGCCATGCTTACCGACCGGCAGAAATATGCCACGGAGGCCTGGAAGGAAACCGAGGGGGAGGACCTGGAGCTGCGGCGGGCGAAGATGGTGAAGAAGATCGCCGAGAACGTGGCCATCAACATCCTGGACTATGATTTCATCGTGGGCCGCATCGGCCCCGGTATCGTGGGCAACTATACGGAGATCGACGTGGTGGGCGACTATCTGGACGGCCTGTGGAGCGACGACGGCATCCAGGGGACGCTGCACGACAAGGCGACCGTCTCCGCCGAGGACCTGGAGATCCTGCGGGAGGCCGCCCGCACCTTCAGGGATCACAACCCCGTGGACTGCGTGAACAAGGTCTTCGCGGAGGTGCTGGGGGACTGGCCCCGGGACGCGGTGGACGCCCACCTCAAGGACCCGGACCTCTCCAGCGGCAACTTCGGCAACTGCACCAACACCTTCGATTTCGACAAGATCCTGAACAAGGGCGTGCTGTATTACCGGGCCGAGGCCCAGGCCCACATCGACGAATTCCTGAACAACAAGACCCAGGAGATCGAAAAATACTTCTTTTGGAAGGCCGCCGTCATCGTCTGCGACGCCACCCTCGCCCTGGCGAAGCGCTACGCGGACCTGGCCCGGGAGAAGGCAGCCCGGGAGACCGATCCCGCGAGAAAAGCGGAGCTGGAGCAGATCGCCGCCGTCTGCGAGCGAGTGCCCGCCCATCCGGCCCGCAGCTTCCACGAGGCCCTGCAGTCCATGGTGCTGACGGGGCTCATGAAGGCCCTGGAGCATCCCATGCACAACCAGCCCCACTGGGGCCGGGGAGACAGCTATCTGTACCCTTTCTTCATCAACGATATCAGATCCGGCGCGCTCACGGCCCAGCGGGCCCTGGAGCTGCTGGCCGAGGTCGTCGGCCGCTGGGGGACCCAGCTCCAGATCCAGAGCGCCCTGCACAAGCAGACCCACCAGATCACCTACGGCATCAGCAGCATGAACCTGGGCGGCGTCGGCCCCGACGGGGTGGAGAACGCCAACGAGCTGAGCTACCTCTTTCTCCACGCGGTGGGCCTGCTGCACCTGAGCTCCCCCACCGTCATCGTCAACTGGACGAGCGCCAGCCCCCGCTGGTTCATGAAAAAGGCCGTGGAGACCAACCGGCTCACCGGCGGCGGCATCCCCCTCTTCGAGAACGACGAGCACATGGTGGAGAGCTTCGTGCGGGACGGAGTGAGCCGGGAGGAGGCCCGCACCTGGATCGGCCGGGGCTGCGTCTGGCCGGCTCTGCCCCAGCGCAGCGAGTACAAGGGCGGCGCGGCGGGCTTCAACAGCGCCGCCATGCTCCAGCTTGCGCTGCACAACGGCGTCGCCGTCACCGGCAAGAAGCTGGGCCTGGAGACCGGGGACCCCCGGGACTTCAAAACCTTCGACGAATTTTACGACGCCTACGTCCGGCAGCACAATTTCGTCATGCAGCGCACCCTTTGGCTGGCAGACGTCGCCAGGGACACCCAATACAAATATCTGCGCCTCCCCGCCCTCTCCGTCTTCTCCATCCGCCAGTGCATGGACAAGGGCCGGGACACCATGATCCCCGACGTCCAGTGCGAATACGGCATCACGGACCGGGCCATCATCGACTGCGCCGATTCCCTCATCGCCGTGAAGAAGCTGGTGTACGACGAAAAGAAGCTCACCATGGACGAGCTGATCCGGGCCCTGGATACGAACTTCGAGGGGGAGCGGGGGGAGGAGATCCGGCAGCTGTGCCTCGGAGCCCCCAAGTTCGGCAACGATATCCCGGAGGTGGACGAGCTGGCCGCGAAGGTCGGGCAGATGTCCGCCGATTCCGTCACCTCCTGGGACCACAGCCCCTACCCTGCCTTCAAATCCGTGCGGGAGGGCCTCTCCTGGCACTACGCCGCCGGGCTGGGCGTGGGGGCCCTGCCCAACGGCAGGAAGGCCCTGGAACCGCTGAACGACGCTTCCGCCTCCCCCATGCGGGGCATGGACTGCTGCGGCCCCACCGCCGTCCTCCGCTCCGTCCTCCGGGGCGATTTCGGCCGGGGCAGTTATGTGGTGGCCCTGAACCAGAAGTTCCCCCGCAGCGCCGTGGCCTCCGACGAGGACGTGGAAAAGCTGGTGGACTACACCAACGCCTTCCTGGCCGCGGGAGGCACCCACATCCAGTACAACATCGTGGATTCCGAGGAATTGAAGGACGCCAAGATCCGTCCGGAGGAGCACCGGGACCTGATCGTCCGCGTGGGCGGCTTCAGCGCCTACTTCGTGCAGCTGAGCTCCGACATCCAAGACGACGTCATCGGCCGGACCGAGCTGACGCTGTAGGAGGAAAGGCGCATGGAGAGCGCACGGGAGAGGAAGACCCTGATCCTGAACGGATCCCCCCGGAAAAACGGGGACACCGCCGCCCTGCTCCGGATCCTGGACCGGGAGCTGGCGGGGGAAAAGCGGACGATCGACTGCTACCGCGCGGACGTATCCCCCTGCGTCGACTGCCGCGCCTGCTGGAGGGAGAAGCGCTGCGTGATCGACGACGCCATGCAGGAAATATACCGCTACGTCGAGGACTGCGACAACGTGGTCGTCGCCTCCCCCGTTTATTTCTCCGGCCTGACGGGAAAGCTGCTGGACGTGGCCAGCCGCTTCCAGGTGTATTATTCCGCCCGGGTTTTCCTGGGGGCGGACCCGGGCCTGCGGCCCAAGCGGGGCGGCGTGATCCTGGCGGGGGGCGGCGACGGCAGGCCCGACGGGGCTTTCGTCACCGCGAAGATCCTGCTGCGCCAGCTCAACGCGAGGGAGATATTCCCCCTCGTCTGCAGCCGGAACACGAACACCCTCCCCGCCGCGGAGGACGCCGAGGCGGCCGCCGGGGTGCGGGAGCTGGCGGCGTTTCTGAACGCGGGATAAGGCAAAGAAAAGGAAGGGAGACCCGGTGTGTCGACGCCTTGTCGATACACCGGGTCTCCTCTGATCATGCCGGCGATCCCGGAGATCACCAGTCGCTGTCCCAGTCGGTGGAGCCGGAATCCCAGTCGCTGCCGGTATCCCAATCGCTGCCGGAGTCCCAGTCGTCGTCCCAGCTGCTGCCGCTGTCCCAACTGCCGCCGCTGTCGGAATACCAGTCGCTGTCCCGGAAATCGCCGTATTCCGAGCCGGAATCGTAGCTGCCGCCCTGGTAATAATCGTCGTAATCGGAGTACAGGGGGCTGTCGCTGTCCACGTCGGCGGCGTACCAGTCTTCATCGGCCGTATCGTAATAATACCAGTCGTCGCTGTCGTAGTAATAATACCCGCCGTCGTAGCTGTAATAGCCCCGGCTGGGGGAATTGAAGTCCCGGAGGGCGGTGAACAGCATCGCCAGCGCGATGATGATGAAAATGATGAAGCCCGGCCCGCGGCGGCCCCTTCGGCTTCTTCCGGAAGGGCTCCGGCTCACCGGCGCGGCGGCGCGGGAGCCCTTCCGGGCCATGATCTCGCTGCGCATCTTCTGCCACAGCTCGTTCACGGCGAAGGCCTCGTCCTTCCCCTGGTAGCGCACGGCGCGGGACCCGTCGCTCTTGTTCTTGTAGACGATGAAGTCCCCGTTGTCGGCCCGGTAGATGCCGAAGGCTCGGGGCTCCCGGCAGTCCTCCCCCAGGAAGAAACGCATTTGTTCCAGGGGAAGATGGCGGGCTTCGGCGAAGGCCCGCAGCTCCTCTATGGTTTTCGGTTCCCCGGCAGCACCCCGTGCGAGGTTCGGGTTGGGCGCGCCGCAGTGGGGGCAGACTTCGTCCGTTTCGCTGAGGTAATTGCCGCAGTATTCACAGCGCAGCTTCACGCCGTCCTCACTCCTTTCCCTCCGGCCGGGGCTTCCGGCCCCGCCGCGCTTCGGCGGCCCGGCGGAAGCGGCCCGCCAGATCCACCCCGGTGAACTGCTTCAGCAGCCAGAGGAAGAAAAACAATACCAGCAGGGGGATGACGCAGGAGGTGACGATGAGCATCGCCAGGTTTTGAAGATAGCGGTTGAGAAGGGATGTGGCCTCGTCCCGGTATTTCCGCACGGTGCCGATCACGGCGTCCAGCAGCCCGCCGTTCTCCTCCGCCTCCGCGCCCTCCCGGCGGAATTCCTCCGCCGCGGACACCGTTTCCCGCATGGAGCTCTCCAGGGTCCGGTCGATCACGGCGGAGACCTTCAGGCTGGCCGGGATCACCAGGAAGATCGCCAGACCCACCGCCGCCAGCTTGATCGCCAGGGGCCGCAGGCGCTCGGGTTTCCAGAACAGGCCCACGCCCAGGACCGCCAGGGCCGCCGGGATCAGGATGCGGAAGGAGGCCAGGCCCAGGATGGACACCAGATACTTCTCCGCGTACAGCGCGCAGAGCACGATGAGGAAATAGGAGGCGATGTCCGCCAGCTCCTCGGCGACGGGGGTGGCCATGTCCTGGGGCAGCATCGAGACCACCACCGCCGCCCCGGTCGCCCCGGCGGTAAGGGCCATCACGGTCTGCACCTTCCCGTCCAGCTCGCTGATGGTCGCCTCATGGGTCTTCGGGTCCGAGGCCCAGTCTCCCACGTAGAGGCAGGAGACCACCGCCAGAAGCAGCAGCACGGCGGCGATCAGGCATTTTCTCCGTACCTTGTCCATGAATAACCCTCCTTACGCCCGCGGCTCGAATACGACGCGCCAGTTGGAGCCCAGAAGTCCCGCGATGAAATTGGTCACAAGCTTTTGGGCGTTTTCGTCCGAGCGCTCCAGCAGGCCCCGCTCCGCGGCCTTTTCCCGGGCTTCCTTCTCCAGCGCCGCCACACTGTCGTTGAAATCCACAGCGGAGAGATCGGTGAAGATGCTGTTCTTCTCCGAGATGAGCCGGAAGCTCTCCGGGTCGATATCCACGTAGAGGATCTCCGCTTTCGGCAGCCGGACCGTCACCGTCCGCATCGAGTCGATTTTCGAGAGGGTGATCGCGCCGAAATCGACGCCGGCAGCAACGACTCCGTCGTAGGATGCGAGGAAGCTGGATTCCGTGAAGCCCAGGTCCAGACCGAAGACGGAGGCGATCTCCGAAGCGCCCGTCACAGAGGTGAACCAGTATTCCCCGGTGATCAGCAGGCCCATGTCCCGCAGGCCGCTCTCCACCTCCTCCACGGAGATCTTCTTTTCCACCTCCACGACCTTTTCCACCACCGTTTCCACCTCCCGCTCCTCCACCACCACCCGGGGCGTGGGGGTGATCGGGGGCAGCGGAGCCGGATCGGGGCCCTTTGCCGACGCGCGGCGCAGGACGAGGAACACCGAAGCCAGCACCGCCAGCACGAGCAGGCACAGACTCACGACGTTTTTCGCTTTTTCGCTCATGGCCTCTCCTCCCCTCGGGATCCGTTTCCGCCGGAGGCATCCGGCGGCTGTTCCTTCCTTCCGTATCTTTTTGTCGGATTATAGCACAATCTGCCGAAAAAGCAAAGCGGCGGCCCTGTCCGGGGAAAAAGAAAGAGGGCCGCGCCGTTTTCAGATCCCGCGGATTGAATATCCTTCCGCTTCGCGGTATAATAAAGCCGGTCCCCGCCTTCGGCGGAGCGAATCGAGCATACCGGAGGTGTCGCCATGCAGCCGAATCAGCATACGGGAATGCTGTCCGTGTTCCGTCCGCCCCTCGTCTTTGAACTGACCGGCAGGAGCTTCACGCTGGTGTTCGACGACGGATACGACCGCAAGCTGGTCTTCAGGGACCGCAGGACCCTCTCCTTCGGAACGGCGGGAGAAGAGAAGGACTACGCCTACGAATGCCTGAAGGCCGCGGACAAATGCTATTTTGTGAATTTCGAGGACCCGACCCTCCGTCCCCGGCTGGGGATCACCCTGGTGCTGGACCTTCTGCAGGATCTCGTCACCATGGTCCTGGCGCACATGTACGTGAACCCGAAGATCCCGGGGATGCCCTCCTCGGATTACGTTTTCGGCGGGATCCTGCGGGCGGACGGCACCGTGCCCACCGTCCGTCACGGGTACACCGCGGACCTGGTGGGGACCTCCATCAGCTGGAACTACGGCCGCTTTGACATCGCCCACGTCTACGCCACGGAGCACTACTACCGCGTTTCCTTCTTCGCCCGGGGCCTGGCCCGGGCGTACCGGGGCAGACCGGAGCTCCGCCGGGGCGGCATGGGCGGGCGGACGCCCTCCGCAGGGGATCTCTACGAGGACTTCCTCTGCCCCATCAAGATCCGGGACCGCGTTTATCTTGTGGACCTGCTGGAGACCGTGAAGGCCCGGACCCAGGGCCACGGCAACAGCATCCTGGTCCTGATGAATCTGGACGCCATGCACGACGTGGGCCGTTCCTTCGGCTCCAACAGCGAGGGCGGAAACGGCAACAACACGCTCGGCGCCTTCGGCGTTTACCACGACGCGAGCGGCGTGCTGGCGAAGAAGAGCACGCTGTACGTCCGCTGAAGGAGGGGAGCGACGTGAGAAAAACCCTGCTCGACTGTATCACCGACGGCGGGAAATACGCCCTGTTCGGACTCCCGGCCACGGAGGAGCTGGCCGGAAGATCGGCGCGGCTCCCGGACGGCGCGGAGCTCCGCTTCGGGGACGAGCTTGCCGTCAAATGCGACGACGACCTGTTCCTCGTGCAGAAGGAGGACCGGATCCTGCTGGCGGAGGAGCTCCCGGACGAAAGCCTGCGGGCGCTGGACGCCGAAGCGGCGGCAGCCTCCGGCTTTCCCGAAGCTCTGGAAGGCTGGGAGACCGACCTCAGCTTCGCCTCCGGCTGCGTCCTCACCGCCGTATTCAAGGCCGGAACGCTGACCCTCAGACCCTCTCCGGAGCCGGTCCTTCCCGGCGGTCCCGGGGAAGCGTCCGAAGCGCCGAAGCCTCCCGCCGGACCGGCGGCGGCGTTTCCCCTGCAGGCCGTCGAAACCGGAGAAAAACGCTACCTGCTCCGCTTCCCGGAGACCGGCGAGACCGTCTTCCTGGACGCCCGCCGCTTCCTGCTCTACGCCATTCTGGAGGGACGCATCGCCGCCGGCTTCGTGGAGATCCCTCCCAAAGACTGAAAAACAGCGAAAAACGGAACAAAAAGGAGGAAGGAAACATGGGCAATTTCGGTCTGGACATCCCCTGGACGCTGATCGAGCCGGAGGACCCATCCGGCTCCGACATGGTGGACGTGGCCGGGGTGAAAAGAAAATGGCTGGACGTGGCCTACGCCTCCCGGTCCCCCAGCCAGGTGCTGGACATCTATCTGCCGGAGGAGGGCGAGGGACCCTTCCCGACCTACGTTTTCATCCACGGCGGCGCCTTCATCGCGGGGGACAAGCAGGACGTGCAGTTCCTTCTGGCGGCCGACGGGATTAACCGCGGGTATGCGGTCGTCTCCGTGGAATATCGGAAGGGCTTTGAGAGCAAGGCGCCCAACGCCCTCTACGACGTGAAGGCCGCCATCCGCTTCCTGAAGGCCCACGCAGCGGAATACCGCCTCGATCCCGGGCGCTTCGCCCTGGGCGGCGACAGCGCCGGCGCGTATTACGCGGTGTTCGCCGCCGCCACCGCCGCCGTGCCCGCCTTCGACGGGCCGGACCCGCTCTGGCCCTCGGTCTCCGGAGAGGTGAAGGCTGTGGTCGCCCAGTGCGGGTGCTACGATCTCCTGGGCTTTGCCCCGACGCCGGAGGAGGAAGCGAAGGCGCCCAAGGAATTCGTCCCCGGCACCATCCCCGCCAATCTGATGTCCGTTTATCTCGGCGCGAATCCCCATCTGTTCCCGGACATCGCCGCCCTGCTGAACCCCATCGCCCACATCACGAAGGATTTTCCGCCGACGCTGGTGCAGGTGGGGAAGAACGACGCCGTGGTGCCCTGCGCCGAATCGGAGCGGCTGGCCGCCGTGATCGAAGAGCGCTGCGGGAAAGAGCGGGTGAGATTTGAGGAATTTGACGGTTGGAATCACTGCGCGCTCAATCACATCGTCACCCCGGACTGGTTCATGAAGGCCAATCTCGAGCGGGTCTTCGGCTTCCTGGACCGGGTCCTGTGACAAGGCTGAAAAGCAAAAAGAAAAGCGGTTCGGACCGTGGGGGAAGCCCCCTGCGGCCGAACCGCTTATTTCTGTACGACCCGCTTGAATTTCTGCGGGCACCGGCTGAGATAGCCGTTGATGAGCTCGCTTTCCGCCCTCGTCTCCGCGTAGGCGGTGACCGTGATGGTCTTGGTGTTCCAGTCCAGCGTGTAGCTGTCCGCAGCCACGTTGGTGATGTGGTGCTGGGCCAGGAAGTCCCGCAGCGCCTGCACGGCCTCCCGGTTGTCCGACATGATCACGTTCACGAAGAGCCGGTCCCGGCTGAGCTTTTTGCTGAGGGCCATGGCCAGGCAGCAGCCCACGCCGCTGGCTACGGATACCACGAGGATGGCGGCGCTGCCCTCCGCCGTGACGATGCTTTTGGTGATGCTGTAGGCGATATAGTTGGATACCGCCAGGGCAGCCCCGGCCAGCAGGCAGCTTCCCCGCTGGATGAGGATGGTCTTCGCCGTACCCAGGGCGTTGTCCAGGAATTTCGCCAGGAAGAGGATAACAAAATGCAGGAGCATGGTCAGGCTGATCGCCTCCTTTCTTGTTTTGTCGTTTTGAGCATAAGCCGGTCGACGGAGGGCGGGTGCCGAAGCGCCCGCCCTCCGTCAGCCTCATTCCTTCGGCCCGCGGAAGTAGTCGTCCGTCTGCTGCTTCCCCGAAAGGAGCTTCCGTTTGTCGTCCATGCGCCGTTCGTCATAGGATTTCACCCGGCAGAGGGGGCATGAGCAGTGGATCTTACCCTTGGGCAGTCGTCCGGGGCAGCCCCGGAGCCAGCCCTCCATAACGTCGCTGCCCCACCTCCGGAGGATGCCGATCTTTCGCAGGATGTGCCTGTTTCTCTGATACCGGTAATACGCGCGGTCACGGTTCAAGCTGATCACTCCCCAACGTTTGGTCAGCCTGTGGGGAGCGTCGGGGACCCGGCTCCTCACAGGCTGCCTGGGTGGGGGACCGCGGCGTACGGCGGCCGCGGACGCGGAAGAAGCGGCATGCTTCGGCCTCCTTCTTCCGGCGCAATGTTTCAGCTTCCTTACACTTTCCCGGAACGGCTTGACAGGGCCTGCCGGATCGGCTATCCTGCGATACCCGGCTGTTTCCCGATACGTGAAAGGAGGTGAAGCAAATGCAGCGTATTCGATTCCCGGTCATCGACATGGCGGCGACCGGAAGGAACATCGCCCGGCTCCGCAGGGCCAGAGGCCTGACCGTCCGGGACGTGCAGACCTGGTTCGGCTTTGAGGAGCCCCAGGCCGTGTACAAGTGGCAGAGCGGCAGGACCCTGCCCTCGGTGGACAATCTCTTCGCGCTCAGCGCCCTGCTGGAGGTGCCCATGGACGAGATCCTGGTACCGGCGGGTGGAGACGAGGGCGAAAACGGGCAGCAGGCCTCGGCCTGCTGCCTTGGTTTTTTATTCGGCTTGCGAAGACAAGATACCGCAGTTTGCGGCCTTTGTCATTGAACCCGCAGTTTAATTTTTCCCCCTCCCGGGAGCGCCGAAGGGGCGCGCTTCGGCCGGGTCAGGAGAGAAAGACCTCGGTCCCGTCCTCGCTCCAGCAAAAGCGCGTGTCCAGCTCCTCGTGCTCGCAGAGGGCGCGGACGTGGGCGAGCACCTCGTCGCCCTTTCCGCCGCGGCGGACCGGCACGGGGTGGCCTCTGCCGTCGATGAAGCAGGGGATGAAGCTCGCCCGCCTGAGGCCGGTCCCGTCGAAGACGCCCTTGGCGATGAGCGTATTGCGGGAATCTTCGTCCCCCACGTAGAAGGGGATCGTGTCCGTGATCGGCTCCCGGGGCTTGATCAGGGGCTCGGTGTTGACGCCCTGAAAGTGGTCCGGACGGAAGGCGCGCTGCCCGGCGAGGGCCGTGCCCCGCTGCAGGAAGGCGTCCGTCGCGAAAACGAAGTGGCCGACGCTGTAGAAGATCGGCTTGCCCCGGTACATTTCTATGCCCAGCAGCGTGTGCGGATGATGGGCGAAGACCATCTCGGCCCCCGCGTCCACGGCGGCGCGGGCGATTTCGGTCTGGTACTGCTGGAGCTCCGTGCTGTGCATCCGGCCCATGTGGAAGCTGGCCAGGACGAGGGCTCCCGCCTCCTTCGCCTGCCGGAAGCTGCGGCGCATCCGCTGCAGGGCGGCGGGACTGACGGAGGTATAGATGTGGGTGGGGAGCGCGCCGGGCTCGTAGGTGTCGTTTTCGTAGGACGTGGCGACGCGGATGAAGGCCGCGCCCGCCTTGGCCGGCGTCGCCTGCACGGTTTTGGGGCCCACTGCCGTATAGGAGAAGCAGGCGAATTTCAGCCCCTTCCGCTCGATGAGCGCGGGCGCGTACGCCTCTTCCTCGTTTTCACCCTCGCCCGCGGGGGCGATGCCCAGCTCGCGCAGCTTTGCAAGGGTGTCCGACACGCCGTAATGCCCCTGGTCGAAGGAGTGGTTCCCCGCGCAGGTGCCCACGTTGAAGCCCGCGTTTTTCATGGCCTCCAGCCGGGCGGGATCCGTGGCCGGGGCGCTGTGACTGTCCCAGGCGCTCCACTGAGGCCGGAGGGTATAGGGGATCTCCACCTGGCCGATCACCACGTCCCCGCGCTTCAGGATCTCCCGGCTCTCGTCGAAATACCGGTCCGCCTCCGGCACGTCCAGAATGAGGTCGCCCACGGAGAGGACCGTGACCTCGCTGCTCCTGTCGTCCATGGCGGCCTTATTCCCCGGCCTCGTCGTTCCTGGCCAGGCTGGGAAGGCTCCGGCCCCGGAGACGGTACACGAGCTCCCGGCTCTTGCTCCGGTAATTGGATACCAGGCGGCAGTCCTCCCCGATCAGCATGGTGTACCGCGTCCCCTGCTCGTAGGGGAGCCACCGGGGCATATGGAGGCCGGTGGGGTCGCCGCTGCGGGCGAAGCCCGCCCAGGCGGAGCCGCAGGTTTCGGAGACCTTGAAGGCCGCGGCCTTGGTTTTGGCGGTGTACATGCCGGGGGCCAGATAGGCGTTGTCAAAGAAGAAGGGCACGTCGATCCCGTGAAAGGCCTTCTGCACCGGATCGGGGCTGTCGAAGGCGAAGATGCAGTTGTAAAAGGGCGCGCCGCCCCGGCCGTCCTTGGTGCGGGACACCTCCTCCACGAATTTCAGCTGCTGGGAATCGTTCATGAGGGCGATGACGACGTCCGGGGCGGTGGGGTCCGGCAGCAGCTCCCGGTAGACGGAGATGATCTCCCCGATCTCGTCCTCCCCGTAGCCGTAGCCCCGGAGGGCGCCGGGCAGGGTCTCCCAGGTGAGCTCGAAGATCTCCGGGTTGAAGAGGGCCAGCAGGGCCATGTCCTCCCGGCAGTAGCAGATGATGAGGGGGATGTCCCGGCAGTATTCGCTGCCCTCTCCCCCGTCGAAGGGATCGTATTTGATGACGTCCCCGTCGAAGGTGACGGGGAAATTCAGATAGTCTCCGTTCGAGCGGGCGGCGTTCACCTCCCGCATGGCCCGGATGAGGTCCTGGGGCGGGATGGTCTCCAGCTTCTCCAGATTCGCCGCGGAGACGCCCAGGTGCGCCAGGAAAGCCTCCGTGTCCTTCCGCCCCAGGGCGGGGTCGATGGCCTGGAAGCCGCCGCTCTGCACGATGGCCTTGTGGAAGAGCCCCCTGGCCGCGGGCATGCCCAGCAGCTGGCAGACCTTGCCGCCGCCGCCGGATTCCCCGAAAATGGTCACGTTGCCGGGGTCGCCGCCGAAGTAGCGGATGTTGTCCCGCACCCACTCCAGCACGGCCACCATATCCTGGTTGCCCAGGTTCCGGCTGCGGGCATATTTCCCGCCGAACATGCTCAGATCCATGTAGCCGAAGAGGCTCAGCCGGTGGCTGAAGCTCACCATGACCACGCCGTGCTTTTTCGCCATGTTGAAGCCGTCCTGGTGGGGGCATTCCGCCGAGCCCGCCAGGTTCCCGCCTCCGTGGCACCAGACCATGACGGGCAGGTCCGCGCCCTCCGTCAGCTCGGGGGTCCAGATGTTCAGGGCCAGGCAGTCCTCGCTCATGGGCCCCTTGCCCATCTCCATGTTGCCGGTGACGATCTTCTGGTTGGAGAGGTTCCATTTGGAATTGGCCACCTCCGGCACCTCGATGCGGGGGGTGTCGGTCTGCCAGCATTTCAGGGCGTATTCCTTCGCGTCCACCACCAGGCCGCTGACCCCCGGCTTCTCCGGAGGCATGAAGCGCAGGGGCCCCACGGGGGGCTTGGCGTAGCGCACACCCAGGAAACGGTAGACCCCGTCGAAGTATACGCCGCGGATCTTTCCGTAATTCGTGTAAGCAAGCACGTCTGTCATGGGATCGGCTCCTCTCCTTTACGCGTAATTTTGTCGGGGAACGGCGTTATTTCGCCCTCCCCGGGATCCTGTCCTCGCAGGGGACGCCAACCATGCACTTGCCGCAGTTGCCCTTCTTGAACTCCTTGAAGAGCTTGGCGGTGTGCTCGCTGCACTTTTTCAGGTTGCGCAGGCGCTCCAGAGAGATGGCGTTCACGGGGCAGCGCCGGGTGCAGGCTCCGCAGTGGGTGCAGTATTCATAGGGGTCCGTGTAGGGCCGCTTCGTGGGCTCCAGGGCGCAGTCCAGAAGCAGAGTGACCATGGCCCCGCAGCAGCCCTTCTCCGTGATGAGATGGCGGTGCACGCCGAAGGTGCCCAGCCCGGCGGCGAAGGCCACGTGCCGGGTGGACCAGGGGGCGGACCAGTGGAGATCCTCCTCGCCCTTGTTGTCCACCGGCGCGGAGACGGCGGGATGCTCCATGTCCCAGGTGGGATTCATGACCCTGACGCCCTCCGCTTCCAGGGCAGCGGTGATGTTCTGCGCGAAGGGGACCAGCACGTTGCCGTGATCCCCGTAGCCGTTCACCCACGCCTCGTCCATGAGCTCCGTGGAGACCCGGTGTCTGCTGCGGACCTCCTCGGAGAAGGCGAAGAAGAACACCGCCACGGTCTGCGCCTCCGGCATCCGCTCCTTCGGGCCCAGCCAGTTGGGACCGTTGATCTCCGGGTCCCGGAAGGTCTCGAAGATGGGATCGTCCGCGGCGGCGAAGCCGTAGATGGGCGCGTCCACGATGGGAATGGTCACGTCCTCCCGGGGGAGATGGGTGTGGTTTTTCTCTTCCAGACCGGCAAAGACTTCCCTGACGATCGCGTCGAACCGTTGATTGTCCATTATTCCTCTACCTCGCTTATCAAAATCCCGGGTCTGCGCCGGTATGGCCGTACCCGGTTTGTTCCTGTGACGGAGGAGCCGGATCGCTCCGGCCCGAAGGCGGCTGTGACCGCGCGGACCCCGGCGACGCTTCGGCCGCCGCGGGGACCCGTCCGACACGGTCAGGCGTTTCCAGACCCGGAGTCTGTCCGCCGCCCTTGCTTCTGCCTGATTCTACCATAAGAGCGGGCGGCTGACAAGAAGGGCTGCGCATCTGCGCCTGAGTTTCCCCGGCGTACCGCGGCGCGGTTGCTTTCCCCGGACCGATGCGGTAATATGGACGCGAGACCGCCCGACATCGGTCCCCTGCGCGAAAAAGGAGGCGTTCGGATGGAGAAAGAACTGAACGGCATTACGGCCCTTGTCACCGGCGGGTCCGGCGGGATGGGCTTCGAAATGGCAAAGGCGCTGCTGCTGGAGGGGGCCTCGGTGGCCGTCGCGGCGCGGCCGGGCGAGAAGCTGGACCGGGCGTACGCCGAGCTGCGGGCGCTGAGCCCGGCGGTCTGCGCCTTCCCCGCGGACGTGCGGGAGGAAGGGTCGGTGGCGGCGCTGGCGGAGGCCTTCCGGCGGCGCTTTTCCCGCCTGGACGTGCTGATCAACAACGCCGGCGTGGGCAATAACGTCACCGGGGATACCTCCGCCATCCCCTTCTACGAGCTTCCCATGGAGGCCTTCCGCACCGTCATGGATACGAATTTCCTCGGGTATTATCTGGTGTCCCGCGCCTTCGTCCCTCTCATGGTCCGGCAGGGGCGGGGGAAGATCGTGAACGTGTCCACCAGCGACCGGACCATGACCATGAAGGGCATGCTGCCCTACGGTCCGTCCCGCGCCGCCTCCGACGCCATGTCCCGCATCCTGGCGCAGGAGCTGGCCCCCCTGGGGATCACGGTGAACATCCTCTGTCCCGGCGGGCCGACGGATACGGGGATGACGACGCCGGAGCTCCGCGCGGCCGTGGGAGACCGTCTGCTGCCCCCCACCGTGCTGAACGAGGCGATCCTGTTCCTGGCCTCCCCCCGGAGCGACGGGATCACAGGAGAGAAGCTCGTGGGCAGAGATTTCCGGGCGTGGCTGGCCTCCCGGGAGACGCCCGGGGCGGAACGATGAAGGGAGAATGGTCCGCCGCCCGGGACGAGCTGGTCCGCACCGTCGTCGGCCTGGGCTTTCCGGCGGAGCTGGGGGAGGCTGCGGCCAGACACCTGGGCAGCCCGAAGGCCATGGAACGGATGACGAAGTATCTCCGCTATGTGCAGCCCGATTCCCCGGAGCTGATCGTGGACGAGATGCTCGCCATCCGCGCCGAGATCGACGCCTGGCGGGAGCGGAAGAAAAGCAGGTAGCCCTCCGCCCGCATGCGCTGCCCCGAAGCACCGAAAACGCGCGTTTTCGGTGCTTCGGGGCGTTTTTGCGCCGGAGGGCGGAGACCGGCCGGGGCTGCCTTGCCGCCCGGCGGCTATATTACAATTCTGTTTCATTTTGCGTTTTGCCCTCCCGGAGGGGTTGAAAACGGCCGTCATTTCCGGTATAACACCCAATGTTTGGCATTTCGCCCGCTTCCCAATGGCGGGCGCTTCCCTGCCGGTCCCCAATGCCGGCTGGGTCGGCCGGACCTTCCGCAGCGGCCGTCGGGTTTCGTTGTCCCGGCTCCCGCACGGTCCGATCCGGGCGGCACCTCTCCCCCGGATCCGTCCGCCTCCCCGAAAGGAGGGAGTTAAGTTGCGCAAGCTGTTATCCTATCTCAAGCCCTACCGGGGCAGGATCGCCCTGGCCACCCTGCTGATGGCAATTTCGGCGGGCTGCGATCTGCTGCTGCCCACCCTCATGTCCGACGTGCTGGACAAGGGCGTCTACGGCGCGGCAGAGGCCGACACCTTCGGCTACATCCTGAAAACCGCAGCCTGGATGCTGGGACTCTCCCTGATAAGCCTGGCCTCCGTGGCCGGGGGCTACTGGGTGGTGTACCGCGTGGTCTCCGGCTACACCTGGAGCCTCCGCTCCGCTCTCTTCCGCAAGGTCCACACCATGACCCTGGCGGAGGTGGGCAGGCTCGGCACCTCCAACCTGGTCACCCGTTCCACCCACGACGTGGGCACCCTGACCGACGTGATCAGCATGCTCTGCGGCAGCATCATCATTATCCCCCTGATGTTCCTGGGCGGCGTTTTCCTCTGCATGCGGAAGGACGTTGTCCTCTCCCTGGTGATCCTCTGCGCCGTGCCCCTGCTGATCGGCGCGGGCATGCTCATGAGCAGGAAGATCGAACACCTCTGGGAGGTCTCCGACGAATACTGCGACAGGCAGAACGACCTGGTGCGGGAGCGGCTCCGGGGCATCCGGGTCATCCGCGCCTTCAACCGCGAGCAGCAGGCCCACGAAAAGATCACCGACGCCACCCGCACCATGGCGGACAACATCATCCGCGCCAACGTGCGCATGGAGATCATCGACCCCGCGGCGGCCTTCGTGCTGAACGGGGCGGCCCTGCTGGTGGTGTTCCTGGGCGGCCTTCGCATGGAGCGGGGCAGCGGCCTCACCGCCGGCGACGTTTTCGCCGTCATCCAGTATATCGGCATCATCCTGGGGGCCATCGTCTCCGTTTCCTACGACATCGTCATGCTGCCCCACGTCCGGGTGGCGGTGCGCCGTCTGAGCCAGATCACCGAATCCACGGGCCTGGAGGACGACCGGCCCGCCCGGGGCCTGACCTTCTCCGGGGCCGTCGACCTGGATCACGTCAGCTTCACTTATCCCGGCAGCTCTCTGCCCGCCCTCAGCGACGTGGACCTCCATATCCGGCCGGGGGAATGGGTCTCCGTTATCGGGGGCACCGGCTCCGGAAAGACCACCCTGGCGGAGCTGCTGCTGGCCTTCCGCGCGCCCACCGAGGGCACGATCCGTTTCGACGGCCTTGACGCGGCGGCCCTTTCCCCCAAGGATATCCGCAATAACGTGAGCTGCAGTCTGCAGAAGTCCATGCTCTACGCCGGGACCGTGGCGGAGAACCTCCGCATGGGAAAGCCCGACGCTTCCGACGCCGAGCTCTGGGACGCCCTGGAGAAGGCCCAGGTCGCGGACTTTATCCGGGAACAGCCCGAGGGGCTGGACTTCCGGCTGGAGCCTGCCGGGACCAACGTCTCCGGCGGCCAGAAGCAGAGGATCGCCATCGCCCGCGCCCTTCTCAAGGACGCTCCCCTTTACATCTTCGACGATTCCTTCTCCGCCCTGGACTTCCTCACCGAGGCCAAGGTCCGCAGGGCGATGAACGAGTCTCTGGCGGGGAAGACGAGGATCGTCATCACCCAGCGGGTAGTCTCCGCCATGCACTCCGACCGGATCTTCGTCCTGGCGGACGGCGTCCTGGTGGGCGCGGGGACCCATGCCGAGCTGCTGGAAAGCTGCTCCATCTACCGGGAGATCTACCTCTCTCAGACGGGAGGTGCGGTGGCATGAGTACCGTCGAAAAGACCGAAAGCACCGAAAAGACCGGGAAGAAGGAAAAGAGCAGCCTCTTTGACGAGACCGGCAGGCGCCTTCTGCGGGAGATCTGGCCCCTCCGGGGCTGGATCCTGCTTCTGGCCGTCTTCTGCCTTCTGCTCATCGGCTGCGCCGTGGCCGTGCCGGAGCTGCTGGGGGCTGAGATCGACCGGCTCTACGACTGGGCACGGACCCGGACGCCCGGTCTGGCCCGGAGCCTCCTGCCCGGGCTGGGGCTGCTCCTGGGCATCTACGCTCTGCAGGGCGCCGTCACCTACGGCAAATGGTATCTTCTGCACAACGTGATCAGCCGCTTCTTCTGCGCCGGGTTCCGCATCCGCCTGTCGGAAAAGCTGCGCCGTCTGCCCGTGTCCTACATGGACAAGACCCCCGCCGGGGACGTGATCGACCGTATGATGGACGACGTGAGCGACATGTCCGACAGCATCTACGGCATCGTGGAGATCCTGCTCTCCGGCTTCCTCCAGATGATCGTCATCGCGGTCATCCTCTTCCTCACGGACTGGCGCATGGCCATCCCCGTGGTGCTGCTGGCGCCTCTGTCCGTCCTCCTTTCCGCCAAAATGGCGGGCCTGGGGGAAAAGCACTGGGACGACCACTATGCGCTGGGGGGCAAGCTCACTTCCCTGTCGGAGGAAGCCTATACCAACTACCCCACCACCAAGGCCTTCAACCGGGAGGCGGAGCTGCAGAAGCGGTATGAGGAGCTCAGCCGCCGACACCAGCGCTGCGGCGTGTTCGGATATTTTTTCTCCTTTATCGTCCAGCCGGTCATCGCCTTTGTGGATTCCCTGGCCTATATCGCCGTGGCGGTCCTGGGCGGCTGGCTGGTGCTGCGCCGGGGCGTGCCCATCG
>JAEEGK010012332.1_pt1 | contig 19441 bp, 16 predicted proteins | sample 8958771 | NCBI WGS metagenome assembly JAEEGK01 (sample SAMN16246547, study PRJNA631951) | gut metagenome | biome: gut microbiome; feature: rumen; material: SC-attached | host: Bos | place: Iran: Karaj | collected 2018-10
CGGCAATCGGTTCAATCCTGTTCTTTTCGAACTATACAGGCGTTACTCCTACAGTAGGTGCAATGCCGGGTTTAAAAGCTTTTGTTGCTGCGGTTTTCGGCGGTATTGGCTCAATTCCGGGTGCTGTTATTGGTGCGTTTATAATCGGTATATGCTAGAACATTATAAAGGGGCTCGGCTGGACCACATTCAGCGACGCATTCACATTTGTTCTGCTCATAATTGTTCTTATGTTCATGCCGACAGGGCTTTTCGGCGAAAAAGCAACTGACAAGGTCTAACTGCAGGGTAGGGGATTTTACGATGGAAAACAAACTAATAGACATAAAAAAACGAAAGAATCTTATAATCGGATTTTCTCTGCTTGCATTGCTTTTTGTTCTTGTTGCAATACTTGAGCAGATACTTCCTAGAACTTCAATGTTGTTTACCGTCCTTAAAAAAGGCGCGATTTATGCGCTTGTAGCGGTATCAATGAACCTGCTTAACGGTTTTACCGGTCTTTTTTCGCTCGGTCAGGCGGGATTCATGCTCTTAGGTGCATATACATACGGAATTTTCACGATTCCACCGGAACAGAGAATAACGGTTTATCAATATTTTGACGGCGGTATTATTCAGTTTGCGCTACCTGTTGTTGTTGCACTTATTTTGTCAGGCATTGTTGCGGCGTTGTTTGCATTTTTAATCGGGCTTCCGGTTTTAAAGCTCAAGTCAGATTACCTTGCCATCGCAACGCTCGGCTTTGCGGAAATTATCCGCGCCATCTTCCAGTGGGACAAGCTCGGCGTTATAACGAACGGATCTAACCTCTTGCGAAAATACCCTGTTTTCAAAAGTACGCTTTTCCCGTTCGCTGTTTCTGGCATCTGCATCGCGATAATCGTGCTTCTTATCAATTCAACATACGGAAGAGCTTTCAAAGCAATCCGCGATGATGAAGTCGCTGCCGAGGCGATGGGTCTTAACCTTGCTCACCACAAACGAATGGCTTTTATTATCAGTTCGTTCTTCGCAGGCATTTCGGGCGCGTTGCTCGCGATGTTCCAGACGACGATTCAGGCAAACCAGTTCAAATCTGCAATGACGTATGAGATTCTTCTTATCGTCGTTATAGGCGGAATCGGTTCTGTTACAGGAAGCTGCATATCATCTTTCCTGTTCATAGCATGCTCTGAATGGTGGCTCCGTTTCTTGGACAACGCCAACACTTACATCGGCGGCTGGCACGTGCCTCTTCTTCGTCCTGGTTTCCGCAAAGTTGTGTTCTCTATAGTCATCATGGTTATCGTTCTCTTTTACCAGAAAGGAATTATGGGTGAAAAAGAGTTCTCGATCTCCGGAATAATCAAGTTTTTCAAAGGTATTCCTAAGAAATTCGCCGCCAAAAAACTTGCCGCCAAGAAAAACACCGAAAGCAAAGGAGAATCAAAATGAGCGAAAATGTTTTGAGACTTCAGGATGTTACGATGCAGTTCGGCGGCGTTGTTGCTGTTCACTCGCTTTCTTTGGAAGTGAATAAAGGCGAAATCGTATCGCTTATAGGACCGAACGGAGCCGGAAAAACGACAGCTTTCAACGTTATCACAGGCGTATATGCCCCTACGAACGGAGCTGTCTATTTTAACGGTAATCAGATTATCGAGAACTTTCCATCCGGAAAGATGAAAAAACTTTATGCCGGCACAGATAACGGAAAGTACAAAAAACGCATTGAGCCTTCACCAGATAAGATTACGAAACTCGGTATTGCGCGAACATTTCAGAATATCAGGCTTTGGAAAAGCCAGACTGTTTTTGACAATGTTCTTATAGCAAAGCATTTGCGCCGCACGAGCAACATTTTTACGGCTACGTTCAGGCTGAACTGGGCGGAAGAAAAACGCCAGCGGGAAGAAACAGCTGAGCTTTTGAAGATTCTCGGACTTTATGACGTTAAAGACGAGATTTGTACATCACTCCCCTACGGTTTACAGCGCCGCCTTGAAATTGCACGCGCTCTTGCAACGGAGCCTTCGCTTCTTTTGCTTGACGAGCCTGCCGCCGGTATGAACCCGCAGGAAACTGATGAGCTGACGGCTTTTATTGGAAAAATCCGCAATGATTTTAACCTTACCGTCTTTATGATTGAGCATCATATGGATCTTGTTATGAATATTTCCGACAGAATATATGTTCTTAACTTTGGTGCGCTCATTGCACACGGAACCCCGGAAGAAATTCAGAATAATCCTGAAGTTATAGCTGCTTATCTGGGTGAAAGCGAGGAATAGTAATATGCTTAAAATAAAAGATTTGAACGTATCTTATGGCGGAATAAAAGCATTGCAGGGAATTAATCTTGAAGTTCCCGAAAAGAAGATAGTAACGCTTATCGGGGCTAACGGAGCCGGAAAATCAACGCTTTTGCGCACGATAAGCGGACTTGTGAAAGCGCAGTCAGGCTCGATTCTTGTGAATGACAAAGAAATTCTCGGGTTGCCGATCAACAAGATTTGTAAGGAAGGCATTGCGCTTGTTCCGGAAGGACGCAAGGTTTTTACAGATTTGTCAGTTCAAGAGAATCTTAAGATAGGCGCGTATCTTAGAAAAGATAAGAAAGAAATTGAAAAAGATTTGGAATGGGTCTACGAACTTTTCCCTCGCCTTAAAGAACGTTACTGGCAGTATGCTGGTACGCTTTCCGGCGGCGAGCAGCAGATGCTTGCCGTAGGCCGCGCGCTTATGAGCCGCCCTAGCCTTATGATGATGGACGAGCCTTCTTTGGGTCTTGCTCCGCTTATCGTGCAGCAGATATTCAGCATCATAAAAGAGATTAACAACAAGGGAGTTACAATCCTGCTTATTGAGCAGAACGCAAACATGGCTCTTAAAACTGCGGATATCGCGTACGTAATTGAAACCGGAAACATCGTACTTTCGGGAAGCGGAAAAGATCTTCTTGAAAACGATACGGTAAAAGAAGCGTACCTCGGTAAATCGCGGAAAAACTGATAAATCTAGCTCTTGTGCGATTTTACGCTGCGTGACTTTTTAGTTGCGCGGCTTTTTTTTCGCGATTTTCTAAAAAAAATGAAATATTTTTTTAATACCTATTGACACAGTAGGTTTGTAATGATATAAATAAAACATAAAACCTACTTGAACCATAGGTTGAATACTGACGATTTACAAATATCACTAATAAGGAGGACAGAAAAAATGACCGATTACTTTGAAAAACTCGTTCGTGCCAATTTCCGCTACGGAAGGATGCGCTCCTGTTGCTGTCCTCTTACAAACACAAAAGTGGCTTGTGCCGCTTCAAACTTTAATTTACACGCTATAACAGGAGCAATTTATGTCAAACCAGAACAAACTTCATTTTGAAACTTTACAGTTACATGTAGGTCAGGAGAACGCTGACCCAACAACAGATTCACGCGCTGTGCCTATTTATCAGACAGCAGCTTATGTATTCCATAACGCGGCACATGCCGCCGCCCGCTTCGGTCTTGCCGATGCCGGAAACATCTACGGTCGCCTTACAAACACAACACAGGGCGTTTTTGAGGAGCGCGTCGCAGCTCTTGAGGGCGGTGTCGCAGGACTCGCCGTTGCAAGCGGTGCCGCAGCAATCACATACGCTTTCCAGAATATCGCCGGAAACGGTGACCACATTGTAAGCTCAAAGACAATTTACGGCGGCACATACAACTTGCTCGCCCACACTCTTGCAGGCTTCGGCATCGATACAACATTCGTCGACGGAAACGATGTAAACAATTTCGCAAAAGCAATTAAGCCGAACACAAAAGCTGTTTTCATCGAGACTCTCGGAAATCCTAACTCCGACATCCTTGACGTTGAGGCTATCGCGGAAATTGCACACAAAAACAAGATTCCGCTTATTGTTGATAACACATTCGGAACGCCTTACCTTTTCCGCCCTATTGAGCACGGAGCAGATATAGTCGTTCATTCAGCCACGAAGTTCATCGGCGGTCACGGAACATCACTCGGCGGCGTTATCGTAGACAGCGGAAAGTTCGACTGGAAAGCAAGCGGCAAGTTCCCGCTTCTTACAGACGGGGACCCAAGCTACCACGGCGTAAAGTTCACAGAAGCCGTTGGAGCTGCCGCCTACGTAACAAGAATCCGTGCAGTTATTTTGCGCGATACAGGTGCTACATTAAGCCCGTTCAACGCATTCATCCTGCTTCAGGGACTCGAAACTCTTAGCCTGCGCCTTGAGCGCCATGTATCAAATGCATTGAAAGTTGTCGAATACCTTAGCAAGCATCCTCAGGTTGAGAAAGTGAACCATCCTGTTCTTGAAAGCCATCCACAGCATGCGCTTTACAAGAAATATTTCCCGCTCGGCGCAGGCTCAATCTTCACGTTCGAGATTAAGGGCGGAAAAGATGCGGCATGGAAGTTCATCGACAACCTTAAGATATTCAGTTTGCTCGCAAACGTAGCCGATGTTAAGTCGCTCGTAATTCACCCTGCAACAACAACGCACAGCCAGCTTTCAGAAGCCGAGCTTGCTGACCAGGGCATTACTCAGAGCACAATAAGACTTTCAATCGGTACTGAGCATATAGACGACATTATCGCTGACCTTGACAACGCGTTCAAAGCAGCTAAATAAGCTAAAAAAAGTAAGCCAGCACCCCCAAAGCTAGCAAAACAAGGCGGTTTCGTTTTTTGAAGCCGCCTGTTTTTTTTCTATGACGCACATATAAATCGCCACAGTTGCGTGCCGTGTCTCAAAATCGCGTAATTTTACCACAAGTCATTTGTTTCCTTTTACAAATCGGAAAAATCTGTTATAATCTATCTACATACGAGGAAAATAGCCAAATGATTGTTTCAACAAAAGGTAGATACGCTCTCCGCGTAATGATAGATCTTGCTGAGCACAGCGAGGATGGCCGCACACCTCTTAAAGAAATTGCTACAAGACAAGATATCTCACAAAAGTATATAGAAGCCATAATGACGCTTCTTTCCAAAAACGGATTTGTTGATGCCGTACACGGAAAAGGCGGCGGCTACAAACTGAACAAAAAGCCAGAAGATTATAGGGTCGGCGATATTCTGCGACTTACAGAAGGTACACTTGCACCAGTGGCTTGTCTTGAAGCGAATGCAACAGAATGCCCGCGGAAAAACCAGTGCAAGACGCTTCCTTTATGGACAAAGCTCGACGAACTTGTAGAGAATTACTTGGACAGCGTAACGCTTGCCGACCTTATGAGCTAAACAGCTGCCGTATCTCGGGTTAAATCTTTAGCCCACTTGTATTTACGATAATGAAGCAATACCCACGGGATTTTTCCGACTTCATCGACACAAGTACATGCGTAAACGACAAGAACAGGCCAGTGGAATAAGAATGTTCCCATAGCCGCAAGAGGTACGGCAATACCCCACATACATACCGCAAGGCTGTACACGTCGAAAACGGAATCGCCGCCGCAATAAAAAATGCCGTTTATCAAAACGGAGTTTACAGTGCGCCCTATCATGTAGACAGCCATAATAATCATCATACCCCACAGATACGCGGCAGCCTGGTCCGTAAGCTTTACGAACTGCAGGGAAAGCGGAAGAACGAGCAGCATCAAAGCTGTCGAAATAAAACCAGCTATGAAAGAAAGCTTAACGAGCCTGTCGCCGTAAAGCTTTCCCTTCTCTATGTTTCCTGCACCAAGCTCGTTTCCGACGATTATTCCTGCCGCGCTGCTCAATCCGTTGCACAGGGCGCATATAAGGTCGCGTATCACGGACGATACAGAGTTTGCGGCGGCGGCATCTGTGCCCAAATGTCCCATGAACGCTGTATAAGACGTGAATCCGATTCCCCAGAACATACATGCTCCAAAAATCGGGAAGAAATTCTTGTAATAATCAGATTTCAGTTCTTTTAACCGCGCGAAAAAACGCCTGTAATCAGGATGTACATATTTCTTTGTGTGTGAAATGCCGGCTGACCAAAGGACTTCCAGAATGCGCGCTATCAAAGTTGCCCATGCAGCTCCTTGTACGCCCATGGCAGGAATACCGAAAAATCCGAAGATAAAAACAGCGTTCAGAATAATGTTCAAAACAACAGTTACGGAGCTTATAGCCGCCGACATACCGGCGTTTCCGCTTATCTTCATCACGGCAAGGAAACACTGCGAAATTCCTGTAAGAAGGTACGACCATCCGGCAATCTTTAGATACCTTACTCCAATCTCTATAAGGACTTCTTCGTTTGTGAAAAGAAGCATTAAGTATCGCGGGAAAAAGACGCATCCCACAAAAAACAGGACAGATGCAAAAATCGAAACTTTAAGCGCGATGCAAAGAATATCCTTTACGGTGCGAATATCATTTTTTCCCCAGTATTGAGCACCAAGAACTGCTATTACCGACGTTGCCGCATAAAGCACGAAGTTCTGAATAAACTGAATCTGTGTCGCAAGCGAGACGGCAGACATAGCATCCTGCTCAACACGTCCAAGCATAAACGCATCTGCCGCCGCAACGAGCGCAAGCATCAAGCTCTGCAAAGATATCGGCATCATCAGTTGCCATAGCTTTTTATAAAAAACTTTATCCAAAGTTCCTTTCTTAGGAATCATGCCATAACCTCCGCACCTAACTGGCTGTTCACTTCTGCAAGATTTTTAACCCATTTTTCTTTTTTAAGCCAAAAGTGCGCAATAAGTATTTTCAAAAAATCCGTGAATTTAATAATTCCATACATTGCAACAGGTCCTAGCCCAGTATAGAAAGCCATGATGAACATTCCGGGCAGAACAAACCCCAAGTTTATCGTCACATCGATGACCATACCCATTTTCGTATCTCCGCCGGCGCGAGACACCGCGAACTGCGCGTTAACATATACCCAGACAGGCATAAATACGGACATAAGAAGAACCATATTGTTCGTAATGCTCCGCGCGGCATCACTCAAATTGCCGAATACAAGCGGAACTAAAATCATCGTGGCAAGTCCGAAGAGTCCCATAAATGTGCCAAAAATCAAAGAAGCATTAAGAAGCCAAGTCTTTTGCTGCCGCGCTTCGTCAAGTTTGCCCTGCCCCAGCGTCTGTCCGATTATTACGCTTGTAGCCGTCGTTATTCCGCCGAATGCCACAAAGAACAGATTCGCTATCGCAAAACCGGCAGCCATACCAGAAACAACGTCAGCACCACCACGACCGTTATAAAGCGCGGTAGTTATTGTCTCTGAAAGAACCCAAAGCATTTCGGATACAAGGATCATGCTGCCTTTTTTCAGAATTTCGCCAATAAGTTTAAAGTTCACATGGAGCATATCACGCAAAGCAATCACAAAAGGCGGCTTTTTCACAGCTACATACACAATGAATGCAGTCATTTCCACAACGCGGGCAATAATCGTGGCAAAGGCAGCACCGCGAACTTCAAGACGAGGCGCGCCAAGGTTTCCGTATATCAGAACCCAGTTAAAAAACGTATTTATACATGTAGCTATTACAGAAATTACAAGCGGAACTTTTACTTTGCCAATCTCGCGCAATGACGAAGAAATCGCTCCGGATATCATCATTGGAAGACCGATAAATCCCATAAGAACCATGTATTCTTCCGCGACATCTATAATTTCATCTGCCTGTGAATTTCCTATAACCATGAGACGCAGGAAAGTCCGAGGAACGAGCATACACACGATCATGAAAACAATGACGACAAGGAATCCGAACAAAAGCTTGAAACAAAAAGACTGCTTCATACCCTTGTTGTCTTTCGCTCCACAGAACTGCGTCATAAAGATTCCGCCGGACATACAGATAGTGTTCGTAAGAACCATGAACACAAAAAGAAGCTGTCCTGTGATATTGACTCCGGACATTTTGATATCTCCCAAACCGGAGACCATAAAGTTATCTATAAGTGATACAAGATTTTGAATTAGCATCTGCGCCATTACTGGCAAAGCTATAAATAAAGTCCGCTTGTAAAAACTAGCGGAACCGAAATACCGATGGGCTTTTTCCATTATCCGTCCTTCTTCACAATCAATTACTGTAGATAATAAAAATAGTCAATACAGTTCAAAAATTCTTAAAAAAATCATGAAATCACACACATTATATGATATAATAACTATATGCAAGATATTGAAAGCTCCACAATCAAAACAAAAGACAGCTTACTTTTTAAATTTGCAATAATTTTCTGCGTTTTTGCGCTTGTATCACTTCTTCTCAATGGTGTCAGGACATATATGACACAAATGAAATCATACAAGGAGCAGTATCTTGAAAGAGCGCGCAATATCGGTGACTATCTTGAAAAGCTTATACAGGATTCCGGTAATGATTTTGTAAGCTATCAAAAATACTACATGGAGCATTATAAAGAAATTCTAATTCCTTATAATTTCGATGAATATCATACTGCATTGAACAATTTCCAAATCGTGCTTAACAAAGCGGCTTCGGACGATTATTCAAAGCTTACGAATTTTGATTTTGACTCGCTGCCAGAAGAAGCAAAAATGGCTCATTTTATTTATATGCACGAATACTGGCTTCTTACTTTCGAAAACGCACGAAAATCTTTTAATCTTCCGTATACATATTATCTTGTTCCCGATGATCAGACTTATACAATGACATACATGATTGACGGAGAACGCACTCATCGCGGACCAAACGGTGATAAAGCTGATGAAGGTGAATATTTGTATCTTGGCGATTCATACTACGATGATCCAGAGGTCTATAAGGTACAATGGAATTCATGGTTCACAGGAAAACGCCAGAATGATTTTGAAATATGGGACAACGAATGGGGCTACACTTATGCCTACTACACGCCTTTAATCATCAACGGACAGAAACTTGGTCTTATCGGAACGGAAGTCCAAGTTGAGGAAGTTAACAAGGGCATACTTTTCAACACATTAAAACAGACAGGTGCGACAGCAGGTGTTCTCATCATTTGTATTGCCCTGCTTATTCTCTTTATAAACGACAAATACATCAACAAGATTGTGTATCTTGAATCGTATATGCGCGAGTTCACGAAGACAAAAAACAAAGATATCACAAAAGAACTTGCACGCGCCACAGCAGGTAAGGATGAAATTTCATCGCTTTCAAGACAGTTCTCCAACATGATTACAGAGCTTGAAAGACACATGAATGACCTTGTTAAGACATCCAAGGAGCTTTCCGACACAAAGCGCCATGCCAGCAGGATGAACGAGCTTGCGAACAAAGATTCTCTTACAGGAATAAGAAACAAGAACGCGTATGATAACGAGGTTCTAAGGCTCGAAACTATGCTTGCGTCCGGAAACACGAAATTCGGCATTGCGATGATAGACCTTAACTACTTAAAGCAGACGAACGACACATACGGACATGAGCACGGAAACGATTCTTTAAAGAAATTGTGCGAGCTTATCTGCTCTGTTTTCAATCATTCCCCTGTTTTCAGAGTTGGCGGCGACGAGTTTGTCGTAATACTGGAAAACTCCGCCTACGTGAATGTAGCCGCGCTTGTAGAAGTTTTTAACAAAAGAATGGCAAGTCTCTCTGCAGAAGAGGATCTAAAGCCTTGGGAGAAAATTTCTGCGGCTATAGGTTACGCACTTTACGACGAGAAAATAGACGACAATGTTGAGTCAGTCTTTGAGCGCGCCGACAACGCAATGTATTCCCACAAAAAAATGATGAAGGCAAATCGTCCTATCTGACCGATTCGCTTGTATTTTTTCACTTTGTTTTATATTTTTCTCGATTAAAACCCATTTTCAGTTGTTTATCATCAGTATCCGTTGTATAATGTATTATTATGTACAATAACAAATGGGCACTCGTAACCGGAGCATCCGGTGGAGTTGGTAAAGAGGCTGCCACAATTCTGGCAGAAAAGAAATGGAATTTAGTACTTGTTGCAAGGAGCCAAGATAAACTTGCCGAGCTAAAAAAAGATTTGACCGAAAAAATCGGGATTGATGTAAAGGTTTTTCCTTGCGATTTATCAAAGAATGACGCAGCACACGAGATTTTTAATTTTTGTGAATCTGAGCAGATAAAAATCGATCTTCTTGTTAACAACGCAGGAGCCGGATTATATGGTCCTTCTGTCGAGCTTGGTGATAAAGCACTTGATATGTTAAGGCTTAACATCCTTGCGCTTACACAGATGTGCACAGTGTTCGGCAAAGACATGGCAGAAAGAAAAAGCGGCTCAATCCTTAACATCGGCTCAATCGCCGGCAACCAGCCTACTCCGCTTTTTGCCTCCTATGCCGCAAGCAAAAGCTACGTGCTGAACTACTCTCTTGCATTGCGCCACGAGCTTTCCGCATACGGCGTAAACGTAACCTGCGTTCAGCCGGGATATATCAGGACACAGTTCGACAACAACTGCGGCATAGTCAGCGAGAAATACAAGCGTTTCTCGTATAAAAACGGTATGTCTGCGTATGCTGTCGCTAAATGCGCGATAAAATCCGTTCTTGCAAAGCGTTCATACGTTAGAGCTGGCCTCACCAACAAAATCGCTGCGTTCGCATCCGGACTCGTACCGAAGAACTTCCTTGCATGGTGTATCGCCAAATCAATGAAATCACTCACCAAATAGGAGAACAACAATGAAACCAAGAGGTATATTTGCAGTTGTACCAAAACTTTTTTCTTTTGACTTAGGCTCCGGCTTAAAGATGCTCCACGGCTTTACGAACTATTTCAAAGCTAAATGCAAAAAGCGTCATTTTGAAGGCTACGACCACATGAAGAATTTCAGCCTTATTTACTTTAAGCTCACGCCACTTTGCAACCTTCGCTGCAAGATGTGCGGTCAGCGCGGTGACAAAGGATATCTTAAGGGCGAATACGCCGCTAATGAGGCAAAATCAATCGTCCCACTCGAAACATACAAAAAACTCGTAGACGAGCTTAAATACAAGCGCCCTGTTTACTATCTTTGGGGCGGCGAGCCTTTCCTGTATCCGGATTTGTGCGACCTTGTAGACTATATCCAGAAAAGCGGCTCTTTCTGCTCTGTAAACACGAACGGAACGCTTCTTGAAAAATATGCCGAAAGAATCGTCCGCGACAAGTGGAACGTCGTTTTCGTTTCTCTCGATGCATTCCGTGATGTTAACGACGAATTACGTGGACCAGGAAGCTACGACCGTGTCGTTAAGGGATTCGAGGCTATCAACCGCGAAAAAGCAAAGCAGCATTCACGCCTGCCGGCAATGGGTATTGTCACGACTGTTACAAACAAGAACTACAAAGATTTGCAGAATCTTGCAATTGCATGTAAGGACTTTAACATCGACTGGCATATCTACAACCTCGGTACATACACAAACGACGAGATTGTCGCCAAGCACAAAGAGTTTTTCAGAGAAAAGCTCGGCGTAGAAAGCGTTTGTCTTGAAGCATACAACACAGGTTATAACAACGATATCGATGGTGCTGAGCTTCACAAAACGCTCAATACAATCCATTCAACAGACTACGGCTATCTGAGCATCACAGTTCCGACGCTTAATCCTGAAAAAACAGATGAGTACTATCATCACCTCGATATTCCAGTTCGCGACCACTGTATCGTTCCATGGACACAGGCTAACATCAACTATAACGGCGATGTTACGTTCTGCGCAGATTACGTGGAATATCCGCTTGGTAATATAAAAGAAAAGTCTTTCAAAGAGATTTACAACGGTGAGCGCGCGAACAAGTTCCGTCATGCGATGGTCGAATGTCCTGGCGCAATTTTCCCGGGATGTATCCGCTGTTACCAGAACATGCTGTTCGGTAAAAAGCGAAAAGGATATTAATTTATTTTGTAGGCGGGGCAGGCAAACCTCTTAAAGAGTATTTTCCCGCCCCACACCCCACCTTTTCCAGATAAAAAAAATGGCGAACTTCTAAGCTTTAACTTATGGTTCGCCGCTTTTTTATTCTTTTTTACTATTTTCCAAAAACAATATCACGCAGTGCCGGATGGATCACATCATACGATGTTCCGTAGTTCCGTACATGCTGTGCATAGACAAAACTACGCTTTGACGCAGTGTCCATCGTGATGCAGCTTCCGGCGGCGCCGTCCCAGCCGAAAACACCAGCCGGAGACGGAGATTTTGCTTCCTTAGGATCAAGCAGAACAGACATTCCGCAGCCGTATCCGTAGCCGGGGCGACCCATAGTCCTGTGCATATCGTCTAAAGAATCCTTGCCGAGCTGATTGACTTTTATAAGCTCAACCGTCTCCGGCTTAAGGATGCGGACACCTTCTGCAGTCTCTCCACCGCAAGCGAGCGTGTCCGCAAGCTTGGCGTAATCTTCAGTGCAGCTGACAAGTCCGGCGCCGCCGCTCTGGTAGCTTTCCGAAAGCTGGTAGCAGCATGACTGGTCCATCGGCACGATTTTTTCATTCTCATTTATATACTGCTGGGCAAGTCCTTTAAGCGAACTGTTGTCCGGCTTTGCAAAGAACGTATTCTTAAAGCCGAGCGGTTCCCATATGTTTTTCTTAAGATAATCGCCGAAACTCATACCGGTAACTACTTCAAGAACCGCGGCGGCGACATCGTGGCTAAGGCTGTACAAAAAATGCGTTCCTGGCTGGAATTTCAGCGGCGTTTCGATAAAAGACTCAACCAGTTCCCTTGTCGTCGCGCTTTGACCTTTCTCGTTGATTACACGAAGGATTCCTGGACGGGCAAGGTCGTAATCAAGACCAGATTGCATTGAAAGAAGATGTCGGATGAGCATAGGGTGCGCAAGCGGCTCGATTCCGCCGTTTTTTTCTACCATTGCGTTTTTATACGAAGGAAGATATTTTGCAACCTCATCATCAAGAGAAAGCTTACCCTGCTCTATCAGCTGCATCATCGCTGTCATCGTCTGTACCTTCGTCATAGAAAACATAAGGTACAAAGTATCAGGTTTAACGCTTTCTTTATGTTCAATATCTATCGTGCCGTTCATGTGGCGGTAAATCTGCTTGTGATTTTCATAAACAATACAATCAACGGAAGGAATACCAAGATCCAGCAAGGAATCTAGATATTTTGTCATTTTTTCACTATCAAAACTGTTCATAATGCCCCCTTTTAGGCAAATATGACACATTCTTACGCTTTAGACAAGCTGATATTTGACACAACAAACGCACACAGTATATTATCTGCGTATGAAAAGCGAAAACAAAGTTTCTTTTATTCTGAACTTGTGCATTCTTATTCTTACTCTTTTCTCAATTATCAGTATGATGGCTGGATTTAATTTCATGGACAACACGTCATGGGAATTCTCTGCAGCCAATATTGCGGCGTTCCGTTACTTTACTGTAGATTCAAATGTCTTTGCAGGAATAATCGCACTTGTATATTTGGTATACATAATGCGGAACAAGAAAACCTTCACAATCCCAAAGTGGCTTACGCTTTTTAAGCTTGCCGCAACAACAGGTGTTACACTCACTATGATGGTTACAGTCTTTTTCCTTGCGCCGACATCTCCCAGAGGATATTTCGCGCTCTTTAAGAACAGTAATCTTTTCTTGCACTTTGTGATTCCTGTGCTTTGTATCGTTTCTTTTATATTTTTTGAACGACCGGACGTTAAAATACGTTTCCCGCTCACACTATATGGAATAATACCAATGGTCATTTACTCCTTTTACTACTCTATAAACATTCTGCTTCATTTGGGAAACGGCGAACCTTTGAGCAAATACGACTGGTACGGGTTTCTTGGCGGTAAGCTTTCAAACATCTGGTTTGTAATGCCAGCAATCTATTTATTGACTTGGGTTTTCAGCATCGTTTTATGGCTGTGCAACAAAAAAGCGAACCAAAAAAGTAAATAAATTTGCTATGGGCACAAAAAAAGAGCGTCTGGAAGATTTCCAAACGCTCTTTTTTTTATCTTACGGTAAGAACTTAAAGTCTTACCGTGTTCATGTTATTTATTGATCCAGAAACGGAATCCAGCTGCAACAGGGAAGTTAACGAAAACTGGTGTAACTGAATTGCTAGAAATCTGAATACCTGGCTGCCATGCTGCCTGGAGATAAAGCTCAAGGAATCCATCAATCAGGAAAACGTTAAGTCCACCCAAAGCTCTTGCATAGACACCGAATGTAAAGTTATTACCAAGACCAAAATTGCCAGCAAGCCCCCAACCATAATAATAATTGATTGGTTTTGCCAATGGTTTATTAGCAAGCCACATATCTGCTGTTCCACCGATAGCCACATAGTTCTGTGTAAAGATACCATCAGCAGCGAAAACCCAAGGAATATTATCCAACTTGAATGTAAGGGCTGCACCACCAAGACCGTTCGGTCCGATTGAATAACCACCCTGTGCACCAATGCCGAATGCAAAAAGGCTTGTTGTTCCGATAACAACAAGTACAGCAAGCATCAAAGCTCTTTTCTTCATAAACAGACACTCCTTATCTGTAAAGTATATGGAGATATTGTCTAATTAAGATATAACAAACTCTCCAATATTCTATTATCATACACCTAAAAAACTACTTTTGTCAAATTTCTCCACCTTTAAAGCAACAAACAGATTTATTGAATTTCACCTTATTTCGCAACTCCCCATCTTGACATTTTTTAATTTTACAATTATATTAGTGAAACATTCAGCAAGCGTAGCGAACTGGATGACTCGAAAGAGTTGGGCTATTAGCTCAGTAGGTAGAGCAACGCCCTTTTAAGGCGTGGGTCGTTGGTTCGAATCCAACATAGCTCAAGATTACAGACCGGTCTGTTAAGATTCGGTCTTTTTTTTTCTTTAAAACCCGACATGCCAAATGAAACATATTCAGTATGCAACACTCGGCATGAATTAATGTGTCTGGCTTAATCCTTCTGAAATACTAAAAGCCCTGTCGCCGATTTTTTCGATGTTACGCACAAAATCGATATACAAAAGCTCTGATTTTACGTCTGCACCCTTTTCCAACCGCTTACGTGCGACTTTCTTAAGGTTCTTTCTATATGCGTCAATCTGATCCTCAAGTTCCTGTGCCATAGCAAGCTTATCTTCATTAAGGTGCTTGTTTATATTGATATGGATGAACTGCAAGAACTGCCTTACAAGCTCCAGATACGGCACAAGTCGCTCCATATCAGATTCTTCAAACGTCATGTTCTTGTCAACGCTCTTTTTAATCAGCATTCCTATGCTCAGACAGTCATCTGACATGCTCTCCAAATCATCAACAACTTGTATCATAACAGAAAGATTGTCGAGCTGCTTTTCTGTTACAGGAAGGCGCTCTATGTGCAGGATATAGCGCGTAATCTGCTCGTGCATCTGGTCGGCAAAATCTTCATCGCTGACAAGCTGCTCCAGGTGCTCCTCAAAAGACTCGTCACGCTTCATAAAGCCGAGCTGTATGTGATCGAACATTCCCGTAACGTGGTCAGCCATATCTTTTATGGCTTTTTCCGCGCGGATAATATAAGCGGCAATGTTTTCCTTGCCGGAACTGCCCGTAAAGTCCATCTGGAAAACTTTCTGCGCGTCCCCGGGCTTGTCTTTTATAACCTTTTTTGAGAGAGATACAATCTGAGTTACGAACGGAAGCATAACTGCCGTAGAAAGAACCTTGAAAACAGTATGCATCATCGATATGCGTATCGCGATATTTGAGTCTGCTCTACCCGGGGTAAGGAACACGACAAGCTCAAGGAACGGCTTAAAGAAAAGAAGCGCAAGGGCAGTTCCGGCAAGGTTGAAAAACACGTGAATAAAAGCGGCTCGCTTTGCATCCGAAGAAGAACCGAGCGCGGCAAGAACTGCGTCTATAGTGGAGCCTATATTACTTCCAAGCGTCATGGCGGCGGCGAGCTCCCAAGAAACAAGACCATTGTACGCCATTGTAATTACGATTGCAGAAAATGCACTTGATGAATGTAAAATTGCCGTAATAGCGATGCCGACGAAAAAGCCGATTATAAGCGACAAAACGCCGTGGTCACCAAAGGTGAACAGCCATCCCATTTTGTCGGGACTGAATACAGAAGAAAGCCCGCTTAAGCCAAAAAAAAGGAGTCCGAAACCCATTAAGGTGTCGCCGACTCCTTTAAAGCCACTTTTTTTGAGTTTAGCAAGGAAAAAGCCAAACCCAAAAACAGGAATTGCAAAATCAGAGATGTTGAAATTGAATCCAAGGATAGAAACAAGCCATGCGGTAATAGTCGTTCCGATATTAGCACCGAAAATAACGCTTGCAGACTGTGTTAGTGTCATCATGCCGGCGTTAACGAACGTTACGACCATAACGGTTGTAGCACCTGATGACTGTATTATCATCGTGATAAGAAGACCTGTGAAAAGTCCCATGAACCTGTTTTCTGTAATGACGCTAAGCGCACGCTGCAGTTTCTCGCCTGTGCTTTTCTGAATGCCGTCGCTCATAAGCTTCATTCCGTATAAGAGGAAGCCCAAGTTACCAATTAACTGTATAATCATCACAACAAGGTTCATGTTGATATTATATATTTTTTTTATAGCTTCATCAATATATTTTATACGTCTGGTCAAGGCACGTTTCACTTTAAGCCTTGACTCAGCCGTTTTGCCACTTGCTAAACAATTATCAAGTGGCAATAAACCCTTTAATAAAAAAAAAGCTCCCTGATTATCTCAGGGAGCTTGTCATACGCTTACGCGTACTTGATATCAATTAGTAGTGAAGACCAATTGAAACGGCTGCATTCATCTGGCTGTTTGAACCTGGTGTAAGACCAAGCTCTTTGGAGTATACAGCTGCGTCGAAGTTGAGCGCGCCAATCTTTACACTTGCACCCAGTGAAAGGAAGCCGTCACTGTAACCAGCACGAGCGTAGATGAAGCTCATAAGACCAACTTCTACACCAGCGTTGAAGTTACACCATGGACTTCTCTCAAGAGCGCCAAGCTCTTTGTCGATGAAGTGTCTGAAGAAAAGACCGAAATCTTTGATATCAGCCTGAACTTTAAGACCGGAGATAAGTCCGCCAAGAGCGCCGTTCGGAAGAAGGTTAACACCTGCACCTACTCTGAATGTACCGATGTTTGTGTAGTTTCCGAAACCTGTCTGGCTCTGGAACTGTACATCACCGAAATCAGAAAGAAGGATTGAAGGATCATCCATTACTTCGCCAACCGTTGCGTTCTTTGTTACATACGGCGAGAAGAAGTCTTCCCATACGATCGCAGCGTCGATGAAGTTGAAAAGGCGAGCCTGAACACCAGCATCGCAGCTAAGACCGAAAACAGCCGTGCAAGGAAGGTTCTCATAATCCTGTACTTTCTGAACGATATTTGCAACAGAATCTTGGAGTGCAATTCTTGGAATCTGTGCGAAACCTTCTGCAGATACACCGACAGAAATTGATGTTCCCGCGCCCAAGTCGAACTTGAAGCCGTAGCCCATGATCAAGCCCATGTCGAGCATCGCGGTGAGCTTAGCCTGTGTAAGTGACGGAACGTTCGCATCTACGTTGACGTTCTCCATGAAAGCCCAGCCGAAACCGTTGTTGTTGATGGCTCCAAAGCAAAGAGGACCGTCAAGGGCAACGCTTACGTTGATTTTCTTAAGGCGGTCCAGAGCTTCGGAAAGGATATCCTCAGGCTGTGTAGTACCATTGCTGACATCGTTAAGGATTTCAGCAGCTTCAGCAAGAGGGCCACCTACGTTAACTGAGATTACGGAAATCATACCCTTTTTGCCAGTCAGAGCAAGACCTGCTGGGTTCTTAAGGATTGTATAAAAATCAGTTGTATCTACTACGTGTGTACCACCCATACCAAGTGAGCGTACGTCAATCATTGTTGTTTCATCCGCCGTGATGTTTGTGTCTGCGAACATAAGAGACACTGATGCAACGGCAATAAGTAAGATTAAAGTTAATTTTTTAAGTTTCATTCTATGCCTCCTTTAGTTATTCATCATTCCGCCAGTGAAAATACCCATAAGGGATTCGGCTGACACTCTGTTACCAAGTCTCTGGAAAACCGTAATTGCGTTTGAAAGTGAAGACCTTCCCTGATTGCTTACTCCGGAGGGGCCTGTCGCTGAAAGATTGTTGAGAATCGTATCAACGTTGACATTGTTGCGGTCGTTCTCATCAAATACTTTCATAAACTCCTGCATAGCATTGCCAAATCCTGGTGTCCCCAAATTAACAGTTTCTTCTGCAGATTTACATGCTGAAATCGCTACGGAAATCGTTGCGAGAAGAATATTTGGAAGCTCTTCATCAGAAATCTCTGCGCTGCTGGAAGGAACTTTTGCAAGAAGGATTTTCTCTGTAGCACGTGTATCTGTGAACTCAATTGAGTCTATCATGCTTCCAACAACTTCCTGCGTGCTTTCAGCGTCATCAGTGTTTCCGCTGTTTCCGCCGTTGCCTTCAGCTGAACTCATCGCATCTGTAGCAACACTAATAATCTGGTCAACAGGAAGGATAGCAGATGTCGTCAGCGAAAGGATGTTCGATTTCTGCTCGTCTGAAAGACGTCCAATCTCATCTGCGGTTTTGGCTCCAAGCGCTCCAAGAACAGCTCTGGAAGCATCCGGATCAGCCGCAATGCTTATGTCTCCTGCCGCATTTGCAAGAACGTCCGTTGATGCGTTGCCAAGACTTTGTGCATCTGGGGCGTACTTAAGAACATCACCAAGACCTATCTGCTCAAGAAGAGGTTTTGTCAGCAGTTCACAGGAAAAAAATGTAAATACGCATACCGCCGAAATAACAGCGAATGCAATTTTGTTCAACTTCATGTCATCTCCTTAACGATGAATCGCTTCCGTCGCCGGAAGTTTGATTCGTTTTATGAGTCAATTTTAAGCTCCTAATAGTACTGAATCAGTACAAAAATCAGTATCGAATCAGTACAAATTTGAGAAAAAACAGTACAGAATCAGTACAAAATGCATTTTTGGGGTAAAAAAGGTCAAAACAGGGATTTTTTTTATGGTCGGGCTGATTTTTTCGGGCGTTACCGACGGTCAGATAAATTGACCATCGGTCGGGCGTTCCGTACTTCGGTCACCCTCACCGTCCTCGGCAACAAAATGTGTTGCCTGCGGTCGGCGCGTGGCAGCAGTTGAAACTTACTGCCACGCGGTACTTCATGCCCTTGCGCGGCGTTCGGCTACATCCATGTAGCCGAACTTACCGAGTTTGCCGCATACGCGCCAAACTCACAGTTTTCGCGCACGTCCTGTGCGCTGCTGCTAGTTAAAACTACAGTTTCCAGGAAACAGCTTCTTTTCGCGAATCGATGAACTTTGCGTAAATGCCGCCAAGCGCGACAAGCTCATCATGCTTGCCATGCTCAACGATGCGTCCTTTGTCGATGACGACGATATTGTCCGCGTTGCGCACAGTCTTAAGGCGGTGAGCGATCATAATAACAGTTTTTTCTTTCGT
>JAEEGK010012335.1_pt1 | contig 19438 bp, 9 predicted proteins | sample 8958771 | NCBI WGS metagenome assembly JAEEGK01 (sample SAMN16246547, study PRJNA631951) | gut metagenome | biome: gut microbiome; feature: rumen; material: SC-attached | host: Bos | place: Iran: Karaj | collected 2018-10
ATAAAATAAGATAATTATCAGTACAAAAAGTTCCTAAAATAATTTGTGAATCAACTAAAAAAGCCCAATACATTCTAAAATAGGATCTTTTATCATGAATGATTGCTTCTTCATAATCCATATCTTGTAAATCAGAATCAGTTTTTGGCAATTTAAAAACATCTCTATTGTTAATTTTAGCAGTATTTTTATTAACATCTTTTTTTCCTGACAATGTTTCCAACTTATGAACATTTTTGAGTATATTTTGCCCTTTTATATTGTTTTTTATATTTCTTTTTATTGGCTTTTGATTATTTGACTGTATATCTAAAATATTTGATTTTATTTGCTTTTTTTGAATAATTTGTTTTCTTCCACTTGCTTCTTTTAAATTAATTTGATTTTTCGATTTTAAAGGCTTTTTATCTTTTTTATTTATATTAAGAATAATCTTATTAATATTATTACTTGGATTGAAATTTTCAGAAAAAATAAAACTTGGATGCTTTTTATATTTATAAAACATTGGGTAATTTAAATAATTATTTTGAATTTCATTTTCATGTTTATTTTCTATATTCATTGAATCATCAGAAAAAATTTTCCTTTTACTATTACTTTGATTATTTTGCTCTCTAAATTTTGAAAAGAAATCTTCTCCATTTTTATTTTTCACATTGAATTTTGATTTTATTCTTTTTTTTTGAATATTCTTAAATTTATTTTTAATTACTTTTGCTAAATTTTTATTCGAATTTTCTACACCATCTGAATTTTTTGATATAGAATTATTATTCTTTCGTTGTGGAAATGATTTATTAATTTTTTTTATGCTTTTACTAATATTATTATTAATTTTATTTTTATTATTAATATTAATAATAATTTTTTCATTTTTTTTGCTTTCGAAAAATTTAATGTTTGGTTTAATTGAATTAATATCAACAATTAAAACATTTTTTCCGTTAATGTTAATTTTATCAAAAAAATTAACATTAAATTTTTCATTTATTCCAATAATAAAAACATTAAAATTTTCAATAAATTTGTAATAAACAATTGGTAAAATATTAATAACAATTTGTTTATATTTTAAAGGATAAATAATTTCACAAAAACTTTGAATAATATTACATAAATCATATTTATTTTCACAAAAAACTAAAATTGAAATTTCTAATAAAATAAATTTTAATATTTCTAAAATAAAATCTATTTGAAAAAATTTAAATAATATTTTTAAATCACATTTGCATTTTGGAATTTTGTTAATTGGATTTTGATAAAATTTAATAATTTTTGACGAATTTAATGTTGGTAAAGCATATTCAAATTTATATTTAAATGGAGGCGGAATTGGAAGATCAAAAATTAAATTTTGAATTAAAGATTCTAATGTAATTGAATTATTATTATTATTATTAAAAGAATAAATTAAAGAAAGAATTTGATAAAATTCTGAATAATAATCATTTTGAAATGAAGATAAAATAAATGATTTTTCATAATATAAATTTTCATTATTATTGTTATTATTAATTGAAAATTTATTTGGGATTTTTTCACAGAAATTATAAACAAAAAAATATAAATTATTATATTTTTTTTCTGTTTTTGTTTTTTGAATAGGTAAATTAAAAAAGAAATATTCAGGTTCTTTATAATTAATATTAAATTTAATTCCGAATGGAAAAACATGATTTATTAAAATTTCATCATCAATTAAAAAATAAGGAATTTTATAAGGAAATTTCGAAATTATTTTTGATTGAATAAAATCATTTTGAAAATCTAATCCAATAATATAAAAACATTGAATTAAATTAAATTCATGTAAATTAAAATTCATTTAAAATTAATAATTAAAAATAAATAAATATTTTTACCTAATAATATTAATACATTAATATATAAAAAAAATTAATTATTATTTTTTAATTTTAATTCATATTCTTGAACTTTATCTTCTAATTTACTTTGCATTTCAATAATTTTTTTATTACTTTTTGCTCTTTCTTTTGCCATTTCTTTTTCTAATTTAATTTTTATATTATTATCAGTTTCTTTATCATATTTTTCATTTCTTTTATTTTCTTTATTTTTTTCTTCAATTATTGTTTCTTGAATTTCTTTTAATAATTTATTTCGATATTCTTCAACTAAAGTTAAAATTTCTTTTTCATTTAATTTATTTTCAATAGTTTTTTTATTTTCTCTTGATGTGTTATTAATGTTATTTGAACTGCTATTGAAAATTTTGTTATTAATGTTTGTGTTATTTAATCTTTTTGTTTTATTAAAATTTTTTGTTGTGTTGTTAATACTTTCAGTCATGTTTTTTATTTTTTCATATAATTCATTGTCTTCTGGAAACAATTCTTTAATAATTTCTGCATCAAAAATTCCATTTTTATTTTTTTTCATTGCTTTTTCGAATTTTTCAATTAAAATAATTTTTTCTTTATTAATCATTTCGGTCATTTTATTTTTTTCTTCTACGATTTTATTTTTTTTGTTTTTAAATTCTTCGATTTTTTTTTCTTTTAAGAAAATTTCTTTATTTTTAATTTGAGCTTGAAATTCTTTAATTCTATTTTTTCTAGCTAAAATTTGATTTTTTTCATAATTTTTAAAAAAATTATCTTCTTGTTTTATTAATAATTTTTTAAATTTTTTAATATTTTCTTCATTCATTCGTTTTTCATTATTTTCCATTTTTTCAATCATTTCTTTTTTTTTAATTTGAAGTTGTTTAAAAATATTTTCTTTATTCGCAATTGATTTTTTTAATAAATCTTCTTGTGATTTCGCTCTTAATTTAATTAAATTTTTTTTTTCTTTTTCAATTTTAATTACATTATTATTAATTTTATTTTGTTGTTTAAAATATTCTTTATTTTTATTTTCACGTTCTTTATTATTTTTAATAATAATCGATTGAATTTTATTTAATTTTATTTTATTAAAATTTTGTTGTTTTTTTATGTTTTCTTTTCTAATTAACATTAATTCACTCAATCTTTCGAAATTTATTTTTTGTTTATTGTAAATTTCAATACGAATTTTTTCTAAATTTTGTTCGATAATTTCTTTTGTTTGTTTTAATCTTTTTTCATATTCAATTTTTTTTTCCATAATTTTTTTTAATTTAATTTCTCTTTGTTTTTGTTGATATTCTTTTCTTTCTTTTTCTTTATTTTCAATTTCTTTTTGTTTTTCAATATTTTTTTCAATTTGTTCTTTTAAATATTTTTTTATATTTATTCTTCTTTCTTCAATTTTTTTCATTTCTTTTATTTTTTTTTGAACTATTGAATTATTATTTTTTTCTTGAATGTTTTGAAGTTCTTTCAAACGCTTTAATTCTAATTCATGTTTAATTCGATTTTTTTCTTCAGTTTCTTTTATTTTTTTTTCGAGATTTTCATTACGTTTTTGTTCGTTTTCTTTTTGTTTTCTATCTTCGATTTTCGCTCGTTGTAAAAGTTCTTTTTTTCTTTTGTTTTCTAATATTTTTACTAATTCGTCTTTTTGATTTGATTTAATTTTTATTATTTCGCTTCGAAGTTTGTGTTCAATTTCGCTTTCAATTTCGTTTTTTTGACGACGTCGAAGTTTGTCTATTGTTTTTCGCTCTTTTTCTAGTAATGTTGACATTTGATTGTCTAATGAAAATTGAATGTTTGTTGATGAAAGAGATGAACGCATATTATTTGAATTTATTTTATTTATAATTACACTGTTGTTATTATCATTATTATAATCGAAATTATTATATTTTTCTTTATTATTATTATTTTCTTTTTCGATTATTTTTTGTCTTTCTTCTTTTACTAATCTTACACTTTCTTGTCGATATTTTTCAATATTTTCATAACGAATTTTTTGAATGTCTTTTGATAAGTTCATTATACTTGAATTTTCATTTAAAAATTGAGAAAAATCTTTAAAAATTAATTCTTGAGGTAAAATTCCTAATATTTTACATGCTAAAATTGAACGAGGAGAATTTATTAAACGTTTATTTGATTTTAAATTCATATTTTCAATGTTAAATAAAAGTTTTTTCTTTCTTTTTTTTACATTTGAAAATGTTTTATTTAAATTTTCTTTATTTTTTGAATTAAAATTATCTTCATTATTATTATTTTTACTTTTTTCTTCATTCATAATAAAATATTTAAGAAAAATAATAAAATTCTATTTAAAAAATATTTTTATTAATATTTAAATTTAAATTAAATTTTATTCAATTTTTTATTTTATTTAAAACAATTTTATTTAAAATTCAATAAAAAAATGAAATTTAATATTAAAAAAAAAATTAAAAATGGTAAAAAAACAAAAAAAAATTGCTATTAATAATACATTATACATAAACAATTTAAATGAAAAAATTAACATCAACGAATTAAAACACGAATTATTAGAATTATTATTAAAATATGGAAAAATATTTGAAATTCGTATGAGCAAATCTTTAAAATTAAAAGGACAAGCGTTTATTACATTTGAAAATATAAACGATTCTAAAAAAGCTTTGAATGATTTAAATGGTTATGAATTATTTGGCAAAAAATTAAACATAAATTACGCAAAACAAACAAGCGAAAATTTTTTAGTAAAAAAAGGAAAATTAAAAGAAAATAAAAAAAAAGAAAAAGATATTGAACGTAAAAAAAAAAGAGATGAATTTTATAAAAAATTAAAAGAAGATAATATTAATTTAAAAAATAAATTAATTGAAGAATATTATAATGAAATTTATAATAATAATAATAATGATGAATTTAATAAAATTATTGATGAAAATGAAGATAATTTAAATAAAATTTTATTCGTTGAATTTGAAGATGTTAATAATAATATTAATGAAGATGTTTTAAAAAAAATATTTAGTGAATGTAAAGGATTTTTAAATATTAATATGTTTAATAATAAAGCTTTTATTGAATTTGATAATATTACAAATGCTCAATATGCAAAAATTAAATTAAATAAATCAAAAATAAATAATAATATTTTATTAAATATTTCTTTTGCTAAAAAATAATTTATTTATATTTAAAATATAATAATAAAAATTTATAAAATTTATATTTTTTTAATATTAATTTTTTCATTTTTATTAAAAATTTTCTTTTTTAATGGACTTGATAATGTTAAATTTATATGACTATTATTAATAATTTTTTCTTTTCCTTCAATGTTTCTATTAGGATCAATTGGACTTAAACTTTTTTTAGTTTTTTTTTCTAATTTATTTTTTTTAAATATTCCTTTATTTTTAATCATTTTCTTATTATTAAGATTATTAAGACTATTCAATAATATTGAATTTTTTTTATTATTAACTGTTATTTTATTTTCATCATTTTCTTCATCGAAATTAATAAAATTCATTTTAATAAATTCCTCATCAAAAAGTTCATCATTTTCTATTTTTTCAAAATCATTTTCAAAATTAATATTATTATTAGAATTATTATTAATATTATTAGAACTATTATTATTATTATTATTATTATTAATTTTAAAAATACTTTTATTATTAAATCCATTTAAATTATTAAACGTACTAAAATTTGTTGTATAATTTGTATAATAATTACTTAAATTATTATTATTATATTTTATTTTATTTATGCTTTTTAAAAAATCAATGTATTTTTTATTTAAATTAAAAGGTGTGTTAATATTAATTAATAAATTCAATTGTCTTTCAATATTATCATAAAATCTTAATAATTTTTCATTTAATTCGTAATTTACTTTGTATAATAAAATATTATCTTCTAAATTATTCAATTCTTTTTCTTTTTCATTCAAAATTTTAAAGAAATTTTGAAATTCTTCATAAGTTAATTTTTTTTTTTCTTTGTTTTGTTTAAAAACTTCAATTTGTTTCAAAATATTAATAATTTTTCCGCCAATAATTTTCGCATTTAAATTATATTCATTCAAAATCATTTCAACTTCATCAACAAATTTCGTTTTTAAAATTTCTTGTAATTTTCCAAATAATTTATTATAAATATTCGTTAAAATTTTAATTTTGCTTTCTAAAATTTTATTTTTATTTTCTGTGTACAAATAATTTTTATTTTCTTTAAAAGATTTGTAATATTTTTGATTACATAAAATTTTTTCTTCAATGTCATTTTGAATAATAATCGCATATAAACTAATGTTGTTTTCAATGTTTTTAATGTCAATATTAATTGCAAGATGATTTTGATGATTTAAAGATTCTCTACATTTATAACATAAAAAATCTTGACAAATTCGACAATAAAAACTAATTTTATTGTTGTTGCAATTGCACATGAAATTCATTGAATTTATTTCTTGATTTATTGATTTTAAAAATGATGGTTTTATTTTATTTGTTCGTGTTAAAATATTTGAAAAATCTTGTAATGAATTTGTGCTTTTGTTTTTATTTTCTTTGCTGTTGTTGTTGTTGTTAATGTTCGTGTTTGAATTTGTTGATAAAATGTTGTTTTTTAATATTGAATTAAAAGCGAGTTTGTTTTCGCTTTTGAAGTTGTTTTTGTTAAAATTTTTTTTTTCGTTGTTGTTGTTATTATTATTTGAATCTTCTTTGTTATTATTATTATTATTATTGTCAATGGATTTTTTTTTCAATGTGGTTTTTACGTTTTTTGTTGTTAAACTTTTTTTTACTAATCGATTAAATTCTTGTCGTTTGTTTAATTTTGTTTGTAAATCTTCTTCTTTTTCTTTTTTTTCTTCTTTTGTTTTAATTGTTACTGTGTTATTTTTAATATCGTTTGTACTATTATTTTGGGATTTATCTATTGAATTTTCATTGTTTGTTAAATTAAATGTTTTTAAAAATAATTTTCTTTTAATTGGATTTCTGGTGCTTTTCATTGGAGAAATTGTTTTTTTTTGAAGAATTTCTTCATTAATTGAATTTTTATCTGAATTTTTTATGTTAAATTTTAATTTTTTATTATTTTTATTTTCATTATTTTCATCATTTTTATTATTATTTTCATCATTTTTATTATTATTTTCATTATTATTTTTATTATTTTCATTATTATTTTCATTATTATTATTAATATTATTTTCACTATTATTTTTACTTTTTTTATATTTACTTTCTTTTTTATATTGTTCATTTATATTTTCATATTCTTTATTTTTATTATTATCCATAAGCGAAAAAATCATTTTATTTTTAGTAACAATTTTATGATTAACAATACTAATTTTTTTTCCTTCTTTTCTTTGATTTTGATTTTCATTATTTTCATTATTATCATTATTATCATTTTTATTTTTATTCTCATCAGAAACATTACTACTACTATTAATATTATTATTATTATTATTTTCATTTTCATCAAAAAAATCATTGAAATGAAATTTTTTAATTTCTCTATGAATTTCATTATTTTTGCTTTTAATATAATTTGGATTATTTAAAGGTCCCATCAAAGTTAAAAATACTTTTTCTCTTTTTGGAAAAATGTTTCCAATTTGTTCATGTTCTTTTGAAATTAAATCTTTATTTTTATAAAATAAATGTAAATTATTTTTTTTTGAATCATTTAATATTTTCAAACTTTTATGTTTTATTTCAAATAAAGTTTTGTAAGGTTCTGCTTTAATCGTCGTTGTTTGACTCATAAATTCAATTTTAACTAAAATAAAACCAGTTGAACTCATATTATTTATATAATAAATAAATAAAAATAATAAATTTTTTTTTAATAGTTATTTTTTTAATAATAAATTGAAAATTTTAAAATTAATAAATAATTTTATATTAATAATTTTATATTAATAATTAAATACAATTCTAACAATAGGAATGTTTTTTAAATATTCTTCACTATTTGAATTTAAAGTAAAAGTAATAGTAACATCAATATAATTATTATTATTATTATTATTTAAATTAAATCCAAGCAAATCATTTAATTTCATATTTAAAATATTATTATTATTACTCATTTTATAACTATAAATTATTTTTTTTTCTTTAAAAATATCTTTAGGTTCAATTTGATATTTTTCTCGTAATTTTTCAAATAAAAATTTAATATTATTTTCATTATTATTATTAATATTAATATTAATTTTCCAAATGTCCCAAATTGTGCTAAAAAGTCCGTTTTTAATTAAATTTTTTTTAATTTCTCCTGGTTCAGAAAATTGAATTAAAGGCAAAGATAAATTTAAAAATGAATTTTTATACATTTCAATATTATCAAAATTAAATAAAATTTTTATTAATTCTATTGTTTGTAAAGCAGCTACACATGAAGTTGTTGTTGATAAAGCTGGAATGATTTTACCAACTTTTATTTTTGTTGATAACCAATCTAATTTTTCAAGAGAATAATTAATGCAACGTAAATTACTCATTGATGTTATTAAATCTATTTGATAATTATCGTCTTTATTAAATTCTATTGAATTTAATTTGAGATTTGAAATAAAAGAAAAATTTGATTTAATATTATTTAAAATTTCTTGATTTTCATTATTATTATTATTATCATTTTCATTATTATTATTATCATTTTCATTATTATTATTTTTATTATTATTTTCAACTTCATTTTCAATCATTTTTGCTTTTTTTTCATCAGGAACAAATTCTTTAATTTTATAATTTTTAACACCATCAATCATTTTTTTTTTAATTTCTTTCGTTCTTAATTTATTATTATCAAAAGGAATTTTAATTTTAAACATATTCGCCAACAAAATCGCATAAGAAGCAACAAAATTCACACAATTTTCATCCTTTTCATCAAAATCATAATTTTTCGGTGCTCGTTTAGGCAAACTCCAAAATAATTTTCCATCTTTATCTTTTTTATCCAAAGGATAACAATACAACAATTGTTTAATATCATTAACAAAATATTTCGAATATTTTTCTTTCGCAACCTTCAAACAATCATTAAAATCATTCGGAATTTTTTTCAAAACTTTTCCCAATTTTTTCACCAAAACATCATCAACATTAAAATTATTATTCAAATCATCCACAATTTTTCTAAAATTTTTCGGAAAAATCGAAAATTTATTCAACATTTTATCTTTCGCCCATTCAATGCAATGAACATTATTTTCCGGAAACATTTTTAACGTGCAAACAGGAATGTCTTCATTTAATTCAGCATCATTCACACTTCGATAACTTTCAGTTTTAAAAGGAATAATAACTTGCACATGTCCTTTCGTTCCTAATGTTCCTGAATCAATCATTGCCACTCTATTTAAAACACATCTTTTATCTATGTATCTTCTCGCTTCAACATTGTCTAAAGCATTTAAAACGACGTTTAAATTCTTGAAAAAATTGTTGTTGAATAAATTTTCTGTTTCTTCGCATAGTTTTAATGTATGTGCAAAAATGTGATTTTTTAAATTATTATTCATTTGCTGAGCTGCTGCACAGGCGGTTGTTGATTTCGGTAAACGACAATGTTTTTCTCGAAATAAAAATTGACGATTTAAATTACTAGTTTCTATTACATCTGGATCTGTCACGTGAATTGAACCATTTATGCCTATGTTTAACATTGAGATGTTTTTTATCAATTCACAGCCAATCGCACCAGCGCCAATGCAAAATAAATTAGATTGAAGTAAATTTTTGGCATTATTTCCAAATAATATGAATAAATTATCTATTGATGAAGATGGAATTATGTTTAATTTGTGTGAATTTAATTGAGATAGAATTGTATTTATGTTTGAGGAATATAAAGGAAATTGAGGATATAATTCTTGAGTATCATATGTTATTAATTGATTTATTGGGGTGAATTTTTTTGTTATTGATTTTATACATTCTTGAGCTACTATTCCTCCTAAATAAGCACATAAAGGAGGAAATTGAATTTGTTTTGTATAAAACATTCGTAAAATCAAATCATATTCATTTTCTTTTAATATTTGATTGAAATTATTGTTATTTAATATTTCTAAAAATTCATATTGAATATTAATATTCCATGAAATTAAAGAATCACCGTAAATTTTAATAAATTTATCTATGCAATTCATGCCTAAATTTATCAAAGGCGAATTATTAATTTTCGAATAATCATAGAAATTATTTTCAATCATAAAATCATTAACATTTAAATAATTATCAACATTTAAATCTAAAATATTTGAAATTGGCTTAAAATTAATTTTTTTATTTTGTTTAATTTCAATACAAAATCCATTTTGATTATAATCATTATTAATATTACTAAAATCCCCAGAAATAATAATATTATTTTTATCTACAATTTTTTCTATTTTATAATTTTTTTCATTAATTCCATCAAAACCAATCACATCATTTATTTTAATAATATCATCACATTCAAAATCATTTTTATTAACTAATTCAATTTTAACATTATTATTATTAATTTTTTCCATTTTTTTTATTAAATTACTTTTCGGTTCTTCACCATCTTTATCAAAAACAACAAAATCATCACCAAAATCATTAATAATCCTTCCAAACATTCCATAAATATTACAATAAATAAAATAAATCTTATTTTTTCTACAAAAACTATCAATTAATTTAATAATCTCATTATCATCACATTCAGTAATAATAACAACATTAAATTTCTTCAAATTAAATTTTTTCACTAAATCATCTTCATTTAAACTAAAATTATTCACATTACAATCAACTTTTACATAATAATTCAATTCACTTATTTTTTTATACGAACTTAAAGCACGATTTTTGCCCAAATCTTTTTCATTCAAATAAAACTGATTAATTAAATCATAATAAGAACAATTTTTAACATCATGTAAAGTAATTTCTTTACAACCACATAAAATAATATTTTTAGCTATTTCAACACCCAAACCATTCAAACCAGAAATAAAAACTGATGAATTCATTTGCTTTTCTAAAGCATCCATACCAACTGCACCTATATATCTAGACCAACGATCTTTTACTTCTTCACTGTTTAAATTTAGGTTTTTTTCTTTTGTTTTTATTTCATTGTCATATGACATGTCAATGTTATTTAAATTTTCACTTTTTAATTGAATGTTAATATTATTATTATTATTTTCAGTTAATGAAATATTTTCTTCATATAAATTTTTTATTTTTGGTAATTTTATATTATTCAAAACTTTTATTAATTCTTGATAAATATTTTTTAATTGTTTATTATATTCTCCGAATTTTTTAAATTCACTCGCACATTTGCTATTATGAAAAGAGACTAATCCTTCATAATTCGCTTTGAATTTATTACTTCTTTCAATCCATTCATTAATTTCTTTTAAAATTTTCTCTTTTTTTAAATAAAAATGTGTTAAAATAACATCTTCAAATCCTTTCGTCGGATGTTTAATTTGTTCAATCATCGCATATTTAATATTATTAAACCTAATAATATTCGAATATCCTTCATTATCTTGCTCACCTTTCGCGCTATTCATTTGATTTTCATACCCAGGTTCATTAAACAAAACATATTCACTCATAATAATACTCTGAATACTAATAAATATTTGATTCAAAGTCGAAACTTTTTTATCCCAATTTTCCGTACTAACGCCCGACCAAGTTCCTAATAAACTTAAACAAACTTTCCCATTCGAATATAAATTCGGATTAAATCGAACTGTGCCATTTCCAGTTGTAACTATCAAAACTTTCGGAGGCAAATTTGGATAGTTATTATCAAAAAAAACATCGAAAATAAAGGCACCATTTGAATATGGTGTTCCTTCACTGCCGAATATTAATACTCTCATATAATCCATATTGTTTTTATCTACTCTTACGAAAATGCTATTTGAACTTTCTACTGGCAAATTTGATTGAAGATCGACATAATCTTCAGCTAATTTTAGGAGTTTTTCTTGTGATGGCGAACCTGAATTTAAATTGCCGAATTTGTGGTCGGATTTTAAATTAATGTAGTCGAAAACGGAATTTTTTAATAAAATTGGGTAGGATTTTTCTACTGGAAGAGTTAATATATCTTCTATGTTAAATTTGTTTGATTTGTTTGTTGATGAATATTTGTTTATGTTTTCGTTTACTATTTGATATGTGTTTATTATTTCATCGCATAAGTTTAATTTTATTTTCGCGAGTGTTTTTATTTCTTCTTCGTTAATTGATGATGTTGTAGAAGTATTTTTTTTTGAATAATTATAATTTCCAATAATTCCAAATTGACTATAAAAATTATTTATAGTTTGATTATTATTTATAATATTATTATTATTATTAACATTGTCTTTTTCTTTATCAATTAAACTTTTATATGTATTAGCAACATCTTTTAATTTCTTCAACAAATAAAAAATACTATTTAATTGAATAGGTTTATAATCTTTACTAATTTCCAACAAAAACGGAATTAATTCTTTATGATTAGAAAATTTCCTAACTAAATTTAAATATTCAAAATACAATTCATGATTTTTGGCAATTTCATTAATAGACCCTCCCCGAAAAGCAGCTTCAACACAAGGTAAAATCACACTTTCTAAAATCAAATTTTTAGTTTCATTTGATAAATCAAAAAATTCAGTATCATAAAAATCCCCCAAAATCTTAATAATACAACTTTGTCTAATCGATTTTATTTTCTTCGCTTCTAAATAAAATTCCACATCCCAAGTTGTTCTAATTCCATAACCAATTCCTTTCGAAATACTTTTATTTTTACTATTTAAATTATTATTATTATTAACATTTTCTTTTTCTTTTCCAGGCAAAAATTTTCTTGGTGATTCTTTAGTTAAATCTTCCAATCTATTTAATAATATTTTATAAATTCCAGTTTCAATTAAAACTTTTCTTAATTCCCATTTTTTAATTTCAATCAAAGACAAATCTAAAATATCATAAATATATTTACTCGCTTCTATTCCAACTGTTCCTATGCTATTTTTATTATCGTATCTTCCAACTAATAATTTAAAAAATATTTCGAAACATTTTTTGTGGTTCATTAAAATCACATAAAATCTGGGCAATTTATTAAATGTATTAAAATCTTCTAACCATTGTAACCAAAAATCTTTTATTGAAGATGTATTAAAATTTTTTATTGATTTTTCTATAATGTTTACTAAAAATGAAATTTTAATTTCTCGTTCAAAATCTTTTATTGAAATTGTTGAATTTTCCACGTTTTTTTTTATTAATAAAATTTCTGTTTCGTTTATTGAAGAACAATTTGAATATTTTTGCTGTAAAATTAAGGAATAAAAAAATTTCATCATTAAATTAAAATTTAAACAAATTTGATCGATTAAATCGTTTTTTTTGTAACTATTATTATTATTATTATTATTATTTGATTTATTTTCATATTCAATTGATAATAAAAAAGATGAAATATCAAATGATAATTTTTCTATTTTGAATTTATCTGATAATCTTAACATTTCTTCATAATATTTTTTTATTTCATTTATTTGCATTTCGGAATTTGAAGTTGATAAAATTTTTTTAAACATTTCTAAAATATCCGAATTATAAACTGAATCAACTTTTGAATAATTTTCAGCTAATTTTTCGAAGTTTTTAGAAAATAAAGAAAAATCTTTTTTTTCTATTGCGATTTTACATATTTCTTCACATGATAAAAAAGTCCATTTTCGATCCTTTGAATTTTCTATTTCTAAAGAAATAACATTTTGAAATTCAGAAACGTCTTTATTTAATTTTGCGTTTTGAAATAAAAGTTCTAATTGCTCATTTAAATCATCTTCTTGTTCATTATCATAATCCATTTTTTCATTATTGTATTCTTCTTCATTCATTTCATATTCATTTTCTTCAGACATTAATTTATTTTTTTTAATAATATTTTATAAAAAAAATAATTTATTTAATTTTAAATAAAATTCCAAAATAAAAAATAATTAATTATTTAAAAAAAAAATAATAAAAAATAAAATATATTTTATTTAAAAAATAAAATTATGTCTTCGACAACAAATGAAAATTCAGATGATAAAAACAATTTCCCAAAATTAACAAGAATAAGTGAATATCAACAAAATCACAAATACATTTTTCGTATATGTTTATTAGGCGATAGCGCAGTAGGAAAAACAAGTTTATTAACAAGATATTGCGATGGAACCTTCAAAGAAAAATACGGAAACACAATCGGAGTTGATTTTCGAGTAGTAACACTAAAATATGAAAATACAATAACAAAAATTCACATTTGGGACACAGCAGGACAAGAACGTTTTAAATCAATTGCAGTTAACTATTTTAAAAACAGTCATGGATTTATTTTTGTTTATGATATTTCAAATTCATCTTCATTCAATGACGTAAAAAATTGGATTGAATTAGCGTTTGCAAATAATAAATCAGCGAATATTAATTTTTTAGTAGGAAATAAATGCGATTTAGAATCGCAAAGACAAGTGAATGTAAATGAAGGAGAAGAACTTGCGAAAATGAGAAATTTTACTTTTTTTGAAACTTCAGCGAAAGAAAATAAAGATGTTAAAAAAATGTTTGAATTTTTTGCATATAAATTAATTCAATATTTTGAAAAAAATAAAGATGAATATTCTGAAACACAAAGAGATACTAAAAGTTTAAGCCAATCTGAAGATATTAATATAAAAAGAGAAAATATTGGTGGTTGTAAGTGTTAAAAATTTCCATTATTATTAGTTTAAATTAATCTTATTTTTAATAATATTTAAATATATTATTTAATTTATTTTTATTTATTTAATTAATATTTATATAAAATAATTAATTTCTATTCATTAAAATTTAATATTTCTTTGTAATCTTTTTTAAAATTTTCTATTTCTTTTTGTTTTTCTTTTATACTTTTTTCTAAATATTCATTATAATCTAATAATTGTGTTTTTAAATCAAAAATGTTTTTGTAACTTTTTATTTTAAATTCTTTGGTTTTAAATTGATATATAATTTCATTTAATAATTTTTTATTATTTACTTTACTCAAAGAATTTTCGCCTAAAAATAATTCATATTCTTCTTCTCTAATCAAAAAATTCTTACTAATTTGTGTTTTTAAATCAAATAAAGTCGCATTTTCAGGAAAATTTAAATTTATTTTATGTGTGTAAGTTGTATTTATTATTACATTTTCATCTTCATTTTCATTATTAATAATAATATTATTAATATTATCATTATTTTCATTTATATTATTAATATTATTTATAATAATATTATTATTATTATTTTCATTTTGAGACATAATAAAATAAATATAAAAAATTTATATTAATTTATACAAATAATTAAATTTATATTATTATTATTATTATTATAATTAAAATATATTATTCTATTATTTATATTTATTCTTGATGAATTGCATCTTCAATATTATCAATATTATTAATTTCATTATTAAAATTAGAAAGATATTTTTTATATAAATAATAACTTCCAAAGAAAATAACCAAACTCAAAATAGAAAAAACAATAAACATTAATAAAATTTGAAGTTTTTCATTAGAATTATTCAAAGGATAAAAACTTAAAATTTTCTCATCTACATTAAAAATTGAATAATAATTATTAAGAACATTATTTCCCGCAATAAAATAATCATTATTATAATTAACAACAATATAAACAAAACAATTTGTTCCAGTAATAGAACTATCATATGAAATATAATCAGTAGTATTAACAAATAATTTATTTCCATCATTAAATTCAAAAACGAAATTTGGAAAATAATTTTTATAATTTTCATCACATTTACAAATAAATGAACCTGACATTTGAACTTGACATCTGCTTTTTTTAGGGAAAATTTTATCAATATTATCAAAAAAAAATTTTTTTGGAATATAAAAATTATAAGAAAAAGTATCTAAAATAATTTTTGGATTTTCAATAGGCATTTTTTCATTATTTATTATTAATTTATTAGCTTCTAAAAACCAATCTTTATTTTCATTTATACTAACAGTATAATTAATTAATTTCGAATAATCTTTAACAATTTCTTTATTAATTTCTCCTATTTCTAAAAAAGCACCTTCGTTTGTATATTCAATAGCAAAAATTTTTTTTTCAGAAGCAATATTAAAATTAACAAAATTAAGAGAAAAAATTCCTTCAATTGTAGTTTCTTTTTTATATTTAATATCATAAAAATTAATATAATCTAATTTTAATTTATAATATTCATTAGAATCAAAATAAAAATCTTGTAAATATTCATTTCCTCTATAAACAAAATGACTTACATTTTGAGTAACATTTTCATTTAAAAATTGAGATGATTTTGAAGGTTTAAATCTTTCTCCATTGCAAATTGAACAATTTTCAGCAGCAATTAAACTTTTTTCAATTCCAGTATTTAAAATCATTGGAATGTATTCATTTCCATCTATATAAACATTCAAAATAAAATTTTCTACATTTGATGTCATTTGAATTTTGATAGATTTTATGTAAAAGAATATTAAAAAAAATAAAATAAAAAAAGAAAACATTTTAAATATTTATTTTTAATTTAATAATTATTTAATTATTTTTTAATATTGATAATTTATTCATTACATTATTAATTGTCATTTCTTTTTCTTTTTTTCTTAAATTATATGAAATTATAAGAATAATAATATTTAATAAAAGAAAATAATAAATTTTATTTATTTTTATGTTTTCATTACAACTTTCATCATAAAAACTTTCCATTTTTTTTTCATTAAAATAACATTTTATAATCTTTTTATAACCTGTAAATTGACATTCTTTTTGACTTTTTAATTCAGAAAAAATACATGCTTTACATTCAACATAAACTGAACATTCTTTACTATTTTTGTTCTTATTCTTATTTTTTTCTTTAATATTCACACAAAAAATAATATTAATAATAACAAAGAAAAAAAAAATTTTTTTTTATTCATTTTAAAAATAAATTAAAATATTAAATATTAAATTTATTAAAAACTAATGACAACTAATTTCGATATTAAAAAAACTTTCGAAGAAAAAGCTTCTTTACTTCGTTCAAATAAAACTTTAAAATTAAATACAACTCAAAAATTAAAATTTTATGGTTTATTTAAAGTAGCAACAACCGGAAAATATTCAGAAGAAAATAAATTAAAAGCAGGTTTTTTTGATTTTGAAACTAAATATAAAAACGAAGCATGGGAAAAATGTTCAATTTATTCACAAGAAGAAGCTATGATTTTATATATAAATTATTATAATGAATTAACAGGAGAAAAACCAATTAATTTTAATAATAATAATAATAAAGTTTCTCTTGAATCAATTAGTTTAGACATTCCAGAAAATTTTGAAAGTCAAAGTTTGTATTCTTCAACATCAAAACGTACACAAGAAGAAATGAAAAATTTTATGGAAAAACAATCAGAAGAAATTAAAAAATTTCAATTATTAAAAGATGAATTTTATCAAGGCGAAATGTTCACAGAAGATAAATTAAAAGAATTTGAAAATAATAATAAAATAAATTTATTAACATTTAGAGATACTTTAGGTCAAACTGTTTTACATTGTGCAGTAGATGCAATTAATTTTTCTGCTGTTGATAGTATTATTAAAATGAATTATGCTCAAGAATTAATTGATATTGAAGATAATGTTGGAATGACTCCAATGCATATTGCTGCTATTAATTTTGATGTTCATATTTATGATTTGTTAATATTACAAAAACCAAATATTAAAATTAAAGATAAAGAAGGAAAAACTTGTATCGATTATTTAAAAGAAAATGAAGATGTTCAAGTTCCTAAAAAATATTTAAGAGAAGATGAGATTTTTAATGAATAAATCTTGATTTTTTTAATATAAATTAATTATAATCAATATTTGATTATCTATTTAATTATTATAAATTTTTTCCTAAACTACATAATATTTTTTTATGTTTTAAATTATTTTATTATTCTATAAATTAAAAAAACAAATAATTTTTTTAATTAAATAATATAATTAATATGATTATTAATTTTAATATTAATTATAAAAAATATTAAATATCTAATATAAATAGTTAAATTAAATTATAATATATAAAAAAATAAATGCTAAAAAGAATAGATAATTACATATTAGTAAGAAAATTAAAAAAAGGAGGTTATGGAACATGTTATGAAGGAAAGGATGTCAATGATAACAAAGATGTATGTGTCAAAGAAATTGAAATAGAAAATGATGATGATATTCTCAATATTGAAAATGAAATTAGCATTTTAGAAATGATGAAATCAAAACATTCAGTAGAAGTTATTAATTTTATGAAGAAGAATAATTATTACTATATTATTATGGAATTATGTCAAGGAGATTTAAATTATTTCTTAAAAAAGAAAAATGGAAATTTAGATATAATAACAATAATAAAAATAGTGATTCAAATAAATGATGCATTTAAATTAATGAGAAATAATAAAATTGAACATCGTGATTTAAAACCAGAAAATATTTTAATAAAATTTATTAATGATAAAGATTTTGATATAAAATTAACTGATTATGGTTTAGCTAAATATTATGAAAATAGCAATTCAAAATTTTCGAAACAAGTAGGAACACCATATTATATAGCACCAGAAGTTTATAATAATAAAGGAAATTCTAAATCAGATCTATGGAGCATAGGAATAATATTATTTTATTTATATTTTAATCAATTGCCCTTTAATGATTTTGATGATTATATTGATCTAAATAAAAAAGTAAATCTTAAAAAAACAAATAATGATTTTTTGGATGATTTATTATCTAAATTAATTGTAAAAGCTCCTGAAAATAGAATAAATTGGGATGATTATTTTATACATCCATTTAATACTCAACAAATTATAGAAATAAATGTTAATATAGAAACAGATAATACAAATTGTAAAATAATAGATGCGAAACATTTTAAAATTGAACAATTAACAAATACAACTTTTTATGTTGATGATATAAATGAAGATTTTAAAACAAATATTAATTTAAATAAAGGAAAACATAAAATAATAATTTTATTTAATGATATATTAACAAGTTGTTATAGTATGTTCAGTGAATGTAAAGATTTAATTGAAATCAAATTTATTAATTTCAATACAGATTTAGTAACAGATATGAGTTATATGTTTAATGAATGTTCAAATTTGAATGAATTAGATGTAAGTAATTTTAAAACTGGAAATGTTACTAATATGAAAGCTATGTTTCAATTATGTAGTAAATTAAATAGTTTAAATGTTAAAAATTTTATAACAGATAAAGTAACAGATATGAGTGGTATGTTTAATAGATGTTCAAATTTGAATGATTTAGATGTAAGTAATTTTAAAACTGGAAATGTTACTAAAATGAATTCAATGTTTCAAACATGTAGTAAATTAAATAGTTTAAATGTTAAAAATTTTATAACAGATAAAGTAACAGATATGAGTTTTATGT
>JAEEGK010012338.1_pt1 | contig 19436 bp, 17 predicted proteins | sample 8958771 | NCBI WGS metagenome assembly JAEEGK01 (sample SAMN16246547, study PRJNA631951) | gut metagenome | biome: gut microbiome; feature: rumen; material: SC-attached | host: Bos | place: Iran: Karaj | collected 2018-10
GTCCTCGATGCTGGCGGTAAATTCGAGCCCGTTCGGGACTTGCGCCTTCAGGTAGTCCACGAGCATTTTTGAACAGCGGTCTGCGTTCATGCCGGGCGCAAGCCTGATGCCGATGCGGGCATAGGCGCAGTCCTGCAACACGTTACCCGCGTTGCTGCGGTTGCCCGACTCCATCGCGGTCACCACGATGGAGGGTCTGCGCCAGAGCGACTCGAGAATTTCCCCTTCGGGAACGGTGAGTCTTACTTTGTCTAAAACTCCGCTCTCGCTGCGGAAAGTCTTTTCGCTGTAGCCGAGACTGCGGTACGATTCCAGTTCCTCGGGCATAGGCGGTACGAGACCGTCCTCGAAATGCGGAATGGCGATGTTCCCACGTTCGTCGGTTAGCGATGCTACCATGCGGCAGAGTGCCTGCGCGGGGTCGGGAATCGGGCCCGACCAGCTGCCGGAATGGAGCGGCGTCTTGGTGCTGCGGAGGGTGATGTTCACCGCGCTCATTCCGCGGAGTGTCGTCGTGATGGAAGGTGTCCCTTTTGCGAAGTTCCCGAGGTCGGCCACAATCACTGCGTCGCATTTCAGGAGAGCGGCGTGCTCGCGCAATATTTCTGCGAAGCCGGCGCTTCCGGATTCCTCTTCGCCCTCGATAATGAACTTGAGGTTCGGACCCTTGTCGCCGAGCAGTTCGCGTACCTGCTTGAATGCCGCAAGGTGCGTGATTATGCCCGCCTTGTCGTCGGCGGTGCCGCGCCCGTAGATGCGGTCGCCGCGAATCTCGGGTTCGAACGGAGCGCTGTTCCACAGGGCTTCGCGCATGGTGGGCTGTACGTCGTGGTGCGCGTAGAGCAGAATCGTGGGCTTGTTGGGGCTCGTGAGGCTTTCTGCGTATACGGTCGCCCTTCCGCTCGGCGGCAGCAGGAACTGCACGTTCTTGAGCCCCGCCTCCTCGAACATGGCCTTTACGGCTTCCGCGCTTTGTTGCACGAATTTCTGGTCAAAGTTGTCAAAACTGATGGATGGAATGCGCACAAGGCGCTTGAGGGCCTCGATATAGCCGTCGAAATTTGCATGAGTAGTCTTTTCTACGTTCGAAAGCACTTTTGTTACCTCTTTTTTTTGTAATTTAAATAATATGGCGAACGATTGCATCAACCACGAATATTATTTGCGTTTTAGCGACAAGGTTCTTGCGCTTATCCGTAAGATTTTCCACAAGTCTCCGGAGTTCAGGCACGACTCGTTCAAGTATGCTGCACGTTTTGCTCCGTTTATCCCCTTCATGGGAGGCCGCCCAGATCTTTCGAAGCCGCTCCGTCGTGTAATTACGTTTTCGGACCGCAGCAATTCGCTTTACCTCGGGTGCCCCATCATCCTGGCCGCCGGTGCGAACAAGACGGCAGAACGCATCCGCGACTATGCGAACGTGGGCTTTGGCGGCATTACGGTCGGTACTGCCACTCGCCATTTCCGCGAGGGCAACACCCACAGGCCGCGCATTGGCTTTTTGGAAGAAGACCGCGCTATCCACAACAGCATGGGCCTCAACAACGAGGGTGTCGAGGTTATCGCACGCCGCGTAGATGCACAGCTCGTGAAGGCGCACAAGGCCGGACTCTGCGTGGGCATTTCCGTTGCGGAGACTCCGGGCCTTTCGGACCCTGAAGAAAAACTGAAGGATATCGTCGAGAGTTTCACGATTGCCTACCGTGCGGCGGACTACATCGAGATTAACGTGAGTTGCCCCAATACGGGCGAGTCGCGCGTCGATTTGGACATGACTTTCTCGGAACGCATCTTTACCGAAATCATGAACGTGAGAAATTCCCAGACGCTCAGGAAGGCGGTGTACGCGAAGCTTAGCCCCGACCTTTCGGAACGTCACCTGATTTCCATCATGGATATGCTCGTCCGGACCGGCGTGAACGGTGTGGTTGTGGGGAATACTTACCCCACGGCAAAGATGAGCGAACTCCCGATGAACGCGAAGTACGAAGACTTGACTCCGCTCCGTGCCGATGGCGACTGTGGCGGTATGTCGGGCAGGCCCCTGTTCGAGAACATGGTGTGGAACGTGAAGTACATTCGCGAACATTACCCGCAGATGAGCGTGATTGCGTGTGGCGGTATCGATCATGGTTACAAGATTTACGACCTCATCAAGTTGGGTGTCGATGCGGTGCAGTGCTACTCCGTGGTGGCATTCCGCTGGATGGCCGCGCATGCCATGCGTAACGAACTTTACGATGCCCTGGTGAACGACGGCTACAAGTCGCTTGGCGAATACGACGACCGTAATCCCAAGAAGCCGATTGTCCGTTCTGTTTAGTTTGTTTGAATGATGTTCCGTCCTTGTACTTTGTTGGTGGTTCTGTTTATCGCGGGCTCTTGCCTGGCCGATGACTTTATGGGCCTACCCATAGAGGACCGCGCAAAGAAGGATGAACGCCCGCTACCCTCGTTCATGTTTGGCGGGGGAGCCTCGCTTGATTACTACCTCAAGACATTCGATGGCTCGGTGGGTGTCGATGCCGAATACAGGCTGCACAAGAATCATTCTCTCGGAGTTTTCGGGACGGTTCCGTTTGCTGCCGAATTCCTGGAGGCGGGCATTGACTGGCACTGGTATTTTCTGGGCTCGCTCATGCGCTCCGGTCACGACGACTTTCTCAAGTTTGCGGTATCGGGCTTCTACCTCGATCACGAGGACGGCTCGCATTTTTCGCCGGTGGTGTCGTTCGGGTATGGCCGTGACATTCTCTTTTTTGACAAGGGCTCGATTGCAGGAAGGCTTGAATTCTTTGGCAGCTACGTGATAGGCGAGCCTGTCGAGAAGGAAAACGAGCACCTGCCGATTGTGGAACCGGTAAGGTTCTTCCTTTACCTGAAATTTTCCGTACTGTTCTTTTAGAGGTTAGACTATGCGATTTAGTTTATCTGCATTTATGCTGGTTTTGCTTGCTACGGTTCCCTCGTTTGCGGGTCCGTGGCTCGGGCTTATTTTCAAGAAGACTGAATTCGAGAACCACCTGGCACTCGACGTGAAGGGCGTGCATCCCGGTTCGGGCTGTATGGCCGCGGGCATTGTCGCGGGTGACAAGGTTATCGGCTTTGCGGGTAAGCCGCTTGCCGACATGTCGCAGATAACCTCCGTCATTTCCGGTTCCAAGACGGGCGCTACCGTTGCGGTCGAAATCCTGCGCGACGGCAAGAAGAAAAACCTCAAGGTAAAGCTTACCGACCGCCCCGATGACATCAGCAGCCTCACGGGTTCTGCCATCGGGAGCAAGATGGCGGAATTCGGCAAGAACTTCTACCAGAATGCCGACAGGCGGAAAGATAAACCGAAGGCGACATTGCTCGATTTCTGGGCCACATGGTGCGGCCCCTGCAGGCAGACGCTCCCGATTCTCGAGAACCTCTACAACAAGCTCGGCAACCAGGGGCTGGAAGTCATCGGCATTGCCGACGAGGCGCTCCCGACGCTCAACGCCTTCTACGAGAGGCAGCACCGCTCGCCGTACCCGCTCTACCGCGACGCAAAGAAAGAAATGTGGATGCGTTACGGGATTCGCGCCGTACCGACGCTCATGCTGCTCGATAGCGAGGGCTACATCAAGGGCGTGTGGAGTGGCGTGCCCAATGCGAAGGCGCTTGAACAGATTGTTGTCGAGACGATGAGCGGCAAGTAGGCCGCGCGCGATAAACGATAAACGACAAACGATAAGCAATAAACAACAAACAATAAAAAAACTGCAAACGAAAAAAGCCGCTTTACAGCGGCTTTAAACTTTTTGCGGGTAATCCGGAATTACTGGATTGCGGGCTTGGAGAGCGTCGCGAAGATCTTGTCGTATTCTTCTTTAGTGATGCGCTTGTAGCCGGTAGTGATGTCCGCGAACAGGTAGTATGCGGAATCGCCCTTCACCGTCATGGAGTAGTCCATATCAACGTTGTTCTTGCCGCGGAGAGCGCCATCTACGACCTTTGCGGTGAGGTCGCCGTAGATGTTGCGGATAATGTAGTCTTCGCCGTTCTCGGTAAGGACTTCAAAGATTGTGTTCGCGTCGCTCTGCCAGTAGCCGATATAGGATTCCGTACCGGTCTTTTGACCGCAGGCGGTGAACATCAGGGGGAGAATGGAAACGGTAATGAGGGCGAGAATCTTTTTCATGCCATTAAAATAGTATTTTTGTGTGCGGGAAAATGCAATTTTTTGTTAAACATTTGTATTTAATTGCGCCCATTCTTGCCATTGCGGCTGTGGTGGGCGGTTACTTCTTTTTGAAATCGAAAATAAAGCCTGTTCCGCATGTCGAAATCAAGCACGAGGAAATCGTTTTTGATGCAGAAGAATACCTGCGCAGCCTGAAGGCGAAAAACAAGCCGTTCAACCAGCAGGGTGTGCACCTGCTTTTGCTTAAGAGAACCCGCCAGAAGGAGGGCGTGTATCTTGAAAGCCTGCTCCCTGCGATGGATAGCGCCGGAATCGAGGTGGTGCATTGCTTCCATAAGGTGATGGGCGATGATTACGTGCCTGTGATTACGAGCGGGAACGACTACCCGTACCACGCGAAGAACTCGAAGCACTACATGAATGCCGCGCTAGATTTTCGGATAGTTAACCTGCCGATGAACAAGCGCCGCGAGCTGGTTGAAATGGCCCAGTTGCGTCTGGGGTACCGCTTCCGCGTGCTGTGGGAAAAGGGAGAAGCCGAACACCTGCATGTAGAACTTTTAGAATAGTGTGGAATGTGGGATGTGGAATGAGAAATGACTTAAACGATACCTGATGCTTTGGCACCTTAGTAGAATTATCCTCTACGAGAAAAATACACATTACACACTTCACACTGCGGCGCAGCCGCCTACTTGCAGCACCTAAAGCCGACACTCGGGTACTGGTTCTGCGGATAGAAGCTGAACTTGCTGTCGGTGCACTTGCTTTCGTTGTTCGTGTTCCAGGCACCGCCTGCCACGAGGAACATGTTCGGGTGGTCCTTGCTCTTGGTCGAGGTCCATTCCCACAGGTTTCCGTTCATGTCGTACATGCCGAACCAGCTGCGGCACTGTTCCTTGCGCCCACTGCGTTTCATGGCCTTGGTGTTCGTGTTGCACTTGTTCTGCTTGTAGCCGTCACCGTACGAGAAACGCGTCTTGTCCTTGCCGCGGCATGCTGCCTGCCATTCGTCGATGCTGCAGAGGTGCTTGCCTGCCTGCTTGCAGAGTTCTTCCGCCTGTTCCTGGCTCACCATGTCGCGCGGAGTGGCGTCGGCTTCGTTCGGGTATTCGTAGGCGTCCACGCAAACGGTCTTCCCGCCAACGGGCACGGGGTAGGCGTTCTTGCCGCAGATGTTGTCTGATGCCATGTCGTATTTCGCTTCTTCCCACTTGGTGCGGTTCCCGACGGAGTCTTCCGCAAAGTAGAACACGCTGCCGGTCTTGTTGTATTCCACGGCCTTGCCCGCCTCTACGGGGTTCAGCGTGTCACCGATGGAAAGGAATGTCTTGCACTTGATTTCGTCGCACTTGACCTTCAGTTTGATGGGGTCGTAGTAGCGGCCGCTCGGCGGTACGATTTCGGCGGAGGGCGGAGTCTGGTCTGCAGCGCGGATGCTGTCTTGCACGCGTTTCTTTTCGAGCGAGTCCAGACGCGCCTTTTCGATCTTTGCGAGGCTGTCGGCGACTGCTGCGAGTGAATCGTTGCGGGCCTTGTCGGCGGCCGCGATGCTGTCGCGCACATGCTTGATGCTGTCACGCACGTGGCGCAGGCTGTCCTTGTTGATTTCCGGTTTCAGGTTGGCGAGCGAGTCGGCGACGCGCATGGAATCAGCAACCCTTGCGCTGTCTGCAAGGCGTAAACTGTCGGCGATGCGCGCGGCTTCTGCATTGGCGAGACTGTCGGCCTTTGCCTGCTCGAGCCTGCGAAGGCTGTCGAGAATATGCTTCTGGCGCGCTTCCAGTTCTGTTTCCTGAGCCTTCTGCTGTGCTTCCTGCTTGACCTTGTCGAGTTGGCACTGCACAATGAAAAGGCAGACGAGCAGAAGGAACATGATAACCAGTACGGCGATGTTCTTCTTCTTTCTCTTGCTGGCGTTCTTGCTTTCTTGCGTGTTTTCTTTGTTCTCGTTCATATAGCCGTAGTTCTAAAAATGTTTCTTGCTAGTTGTCTTCTACGTCGACCTTCTCCGGTACAACGACCTGTTCTCGGAAGAGTTCTGCCCAGTGGCGCTTGATTTCGGCCGTGAGTTCCTTGATGGAAAGTTTGCGGCGCAGGCTGTTGCGGTAGGCGATGGATATGCCGCCCGTTTCTTCGGAAACGACAATCACCATGGCGTCGCATTCTGCGGCCAGAGCCTTTGCTGCACGGTGACGCATGCCGTAACCCGCATCGCCTTCGGCGTTACCCGTGGGCATGGGGAGAATGCAGCCTGCGGCGACAATGCTGTGGCTGTTCAATAGGACAGCACCGTCGTGGAGGGCGGAATTCGGGAAAAACAGAGCACGGAGCAGGCGGGAACTGATCTTTGCGTTCAAGATTTCGCCGGTCTCTTCGTAGTTGCGCAGGCCCACGCGCTTTTCGAGCACGATAAGCGCACCCACGTGGTTTTTGGCGAGGTCCTGCACTGCAGACGTGATGGATTCCGTGACTTCATCGAGGCCGCTGGAATGGAAGAACAGTTGCCGGATATCTGCGCGGCTTATGGTCTGGCCAATACGGGTAAGGGCGCTTCGAATTTCGGGCTGGAAAAGGATTACGAGTGCGATAATACCGATTCCGGTAAGGTTACTGAGGATCCAGGAGATGCTGCGCAGTTCCCACCACTGGGCGATGAGCCAGGCGACAATCAGCAAAAGGCCGCCTACGATCATCTGCACGGCGCGCGTGCCGCGGAACAGCAGGAACACGTAGTAAAGGAGGATGGAGATAAGGAGGACGTCAAGCAGGTCCGCCATTCTCACGTCGATGACATCGAAAAGTTTAAACAGTACCATGGGTCTTCAGCGCCTCCAGGTAAAGTATAGATTCTTTTGCCTCGCGTACGTCGTGGACGCGGATAACAGAAGCCCCTCCGAGGGTGGCAATGATGCCTGCCGTTACGGTCGGGATGAGCCTGTCGCTGCTTTCGAGGCCGGCAATCTTCCCGATATAGGACTTGCGCGACGTTCCCACGAGGATGGGGTAGCCTTCCGCAAGGAATTCCTCGGTAGATTTCATCAGGTCAATATTGTCCTGTGCGGTCTTTCCGAAACCGATGCCGGGGTCGATGCAGATTTTAGACTTCTCGACGCCAGCCTTGATGAGGGCTTCCGCGCGCGATACCAGTTCTCCGCGCACTTCTGCAACCACGTTTGCATAGGGCTTGAAATCCTGCTGCATGTTCCCGAAGGTCCCGCGCATGTGGTTGAGCACCACGCTTGCGCCCGTCTGGGCTGCAACTGCGGGCATTTCGGGGTCCATCGCGCAGGCGCTAATGTCGTTTATGATGTGCGCTCCGAGTTTCATGCATTCGCGCGCGACGCGTGACTTTACGGTATCGACCGAGATGTAGAATTCGCGGGAACCCGGATTCTCCAGGTCGCCCGAAATGTTCAGGAGTTGGGCGAGAGCCTCCACTACGGGGCACACGCGGTCCATTTCTTCCTGTTCGCTTACGGGGGCGCTGCCGGGCCTGCTGCTTTCCCCGCCAATATCGAGAATGTCTGCACCCTGCTGCAGGAGCGATACCGCATGCTCGTAGGCTGCCTCGGGCGAGTTGTGCTTACCACCGTCAAAGAAACTGTCCGGAGTCACGTTCACGATTCCCATTACGAGAGGCGTAGAACAGGGGATGACCTTGTTCCCGATTTTCCAGGGGAGGGCGCGACTTTGTTCCAGAACTTCCTTGAGCATTATGCCTGCGGGTCCTTTGGCGGAATATCTGTAATGGTCGAGTGCGTCTCGCCGTCATTTGCCGGAGTCGTCCCTGTTGCGGGGGCGGGCTTGATTTCGGCAACGGGTGCGTCCGCTACCGGAGCGACCGGCGGCTGCTTTCCCGGGTCGGGCGGGGGAGTCTCTTCGCGTTTCTTCTTTTCGGCCATTTCCTCGAGAGCCTGGTACTGGCGGCTCTTTTTGGTGCCGGTAAGTTTTTCGCCCGCCATGACCTTGTCGATTTCTTCACGGTCGAGCACTTCGAATTCGAACAGCGCTTCGGCGAGGTCCACAAGTTTGTCCTTGTGTTCTTCGATGAGCTTGCGTGCGGCTGCATCCAGACGCTTGATGAGGCTGTTGACCGCGTTGTCGATCTTCTCGGCCATCATCTCGGACATTTCCTTCGGTTTGCTTATTTCGCGGCCCAGGAACACTTCGCCGTCGGTGCGGCTGTAGCATACCGGCCCGATTTCGTCGTCGAAGCCCCATTCCGTGACCATCTTGCGTGCAAGTTCGGTGGCGCGCTGGATGTCGTTGCTTGCACCCGTGCTCTGGTGGTTGAAGAATATGAGTTCTGCAAGGCGGCCCGACATCATGATCATGATGCGTTCCTCGGCGTACTCGCGGCTGTAGCTCACCTGGTCGCGTTCCGGGAGGCTCATCGTGACGCCGAGGGCGCGGCCGCGCGGAATAATTGTAATCTTGTGGAGCGGATCGCTGTGCTTGCACAAAAGCGTCATGAGGGCGTGGCCCGCTTCGTGGTAGGCGGTGTGGCGCTTCTCTTCGTCGGTCATCAGGAGCGTGCGGCGCTCGGCACCCATGCTGAGCTTGTCGCGTGCTTCCTCGAAGTCGAGCATCGTTACCTTCTTGTTGTTGAACCGTGCTGCCAGGAGGGCGGCCTCGTTCACGAGGTTCTCGAGGTCGGCACCGGCGAGGCCCGGTGTTCCCTTCGCGATGGCACTCACGTCCACGTCCTTGTCGAGCGGGACCTTGCGCTTTTTCAAATGCACCTTCAGGATTTCTTCGCGTCCCTTGAGGTCGGGCAGTCCCACCACGATCTGGCGGTCGAAGCGTCCCGGACGGAGCAGCGCCTTGTCGAGCACGTCGGGGCGGTTTGTTGCCGCAATCAGGATGACGCCTTCGTTTGCAGCGAAGCCGTCCATTTCCACGAGCAACTGGTTCAATGTCTGTTCGCGTTCGTCGTGCCCGCCACCGAGGCCTGCGCCACGCTGGCGACCCACTGCGTCGATTTCGTCGATAAACAGGATGCACGGGGCGTTCTTCTTGCCGGTCTCGAACAGGTCGCGCACGCGGCTTGCGCCCACGCCCACGAACATTTCCACGAAGTCCGAACCCGACATGCTGAAGAACGGCACTCCCGCTTCGCCGGCGACGGCGCGTGCGAGGAGCGTCTTGCCGGTACCCGGAGGCCCGACGAGAAGAGCCCCCTTCGGGATTCGTCCACCGAGCTCGTCGTACTTCTTCGGGTCCTTCAAGAACTCCACGAGTTCCTGCAAGTCCTGCTTTGCCTCGTCGCAACCCGCCACGTCGTTGAACGTGGTCTTCTTCTTCGGGTCGTTACCGATAATCTTTGCCTGGCTCTTGCCAAAGCTGAACGGGTTTTTGCCGCCACCGCCCATCTGGCGGCTCGTCATTATCCAGAAGAACGCAATGAGGATAATGACCGGGAGGAATGCCATGATGGTGTCTATCCACGTAGTCGATTCGTGGATGACCTTCACCTTCACGCCCTTGAACATTTCCCATGCTGTAATCTGCTCGTTAGAGATTTCAAGCATGTGGCTTGTGAAGTGGCGGGTGTCGCCTGCATTGTCGGAACGCGTAAAGCGCGCGATGGGGCTCTTGTTCTTGGCGGCTTCGGCAATTTCTTCTGGGGTAAGCTTGTAGGCTCCCTCGATGATGATGCCGTCGGGGGTCTTCTGCAGCGAAAGTTCGGTAATGACCTTGGTGGAGTCTCCCATCATGGCCAAAAATTCGGTGCGAGTCAGGTTCTGTTCCTTGTCCTGCCCGGTAAGCGGGAACATCACGAACAGCATGACAAGCATAATAAGAACAATGATAAAGTTCCGATTCTTGAACGGGGAGGCGGGCTTCTTGATTTGGCTCATTATAATCCTTTATATATTCACTCGCAAGATACAAATTTCTGGGCTTCCTCGGGGGTGCAAAACTCGCAAATTTGGACAGTATGGCCGATTTTGGCGATGGAACGCTTGCGGTAGGCGGCCCGGTGCGGAATTTTGACGTGAGCGGGCTCTTTCGGGCCGTAGAAGAAGCCGATGGGGAAGCGGAAGCCCTGCTCGGCAACCCACAGGCGGAACATCTCGGAAAGGTCGGCGTTTGCGTGTTCCCGCAAGGTTTTATTGAGCTTTTTCTTGTCCAGGGTGATTGTGTGAGTGTCATCCTGAACGAAGCGTAGCGGAGTCGAAGGATCTTGCTTAACCAAGACTGAGTCGAAAACTGCCTCGCCCTTGGCAATGACCTTAGCGTAAGCCCGGTCTGCAAGTTCTGCAACCCGACAGAGTTGTTCCGTCGCGCCGGGACATTCCCGTTCCAGCAGGGGCAACAGATCGTGCCGTACCTTGTTGCGTGCGAATTTCACGTCGGTATTGCTCTCGTCCTCGCACCAGGTGAGGTTGTTTTCGCAGGCGTAGGCGAGCAGTTCCTCGCGCGTCACGTTAAGGAAAGGACGGTAAATAAAATGTGGAGAGTGAAGTGATTGATGATTGATGATTGATGATGGGTGATTGATGATGAGGGGGGAAGTATCCCCCTGATTGCAGCCCGTTGCACGGTCTTCCATCACCCCCTCTAGCGGGGCTTCAGACGCCAGCCCCGCAACGCCCTGGCTATTGCCTAAAACGCGGATTTCCTGAATTCCCCTTAGTCCCGCAAGGGTTGTTCCGCGACGGAGCCGCATGTACATCGTTTCCGCCTGGTCGCCTGCATGGTGCGCTGTCACGATGACGTCCTTATTGTCATCCCCGCGCAGGCGGGGATCTCCTGTCTCGTTGAATACTTCTATCAGCGCTTTGTACCTGGCATCTCTTGCGTTTTCTTCGAGCGAGCCGTCTGCATTTTTTAGCGCTTCGCCATCCAGTTTCTTCAGGAAAAACGGAACGCCATACTTGCGGGCGAACGCCTCCACAAATTCAGCATCCCTGTCCGCAGTTCCTTCGCGCAGCCCGTGATGCACATGCGCGAGTCCCAGCCATTCGATTCCCAAACGCTCACGGTTTGCAATGAAATAATGCGCGAGACAAATAGAATCAAGACCGCCCGAAACCGCAAGCAGCAGGCGCTTGAACCCATGACGGCGAATATTTTGCGCTAAATCAAAACTCAATTAAATAGGTTCTCTAGGCAGGAGTCAAATTCTTCTTGATTGCCTTTTGCGTAAGCTGAGACATATCCATCAAAATCATCTATTTCAAGATAGGGAAGATATTCTTCGGAACAGTATTTTGACGATTTGACAGGGGTGCTTTCTGATGTTAAAACACATTCTTTTTTATCTGTTGACAAGGCTATTTTTCTAGATATAGTTTCGTGGTTGTTTATGACTTTGGTCGTCATTTCGTCAATAGAAAGGTTTCCCTTGTCACGAATGTTTATTAAAGTCTTTGCTCCAGAGGAATCTATAGTGATACCGTTTTCTGCATATTTTGTAGATAGTTCTGCTGAATTCAGGTCCTCAAAATATCCTAGATCAATGTGTGTGATTTTTCCGATAATTTCGAATATATTTTTGTCCTTTGATTGGTTGATGGAGTGAATGTTGTAGATGGTATCCGTAGTAATAATTCTTTTGAAATTATGTGGGCACTCAGAGGTCCCACTATTTAAATTAAGATAACACAGATATTCCCATTCTCCATTAATAGTATTGTTTTGACCATAATAGGTCTCTCTAAGTTGTAAGTCTTCATAATTTCCTGTAAGTGCTTTATATAGTTTTATAAGAGAATTTGTAAGAGTGTCTTTTGAAATGTCATAGAAATAGGCGTAATCGGACAAATCGGGGTTGGTTGAAAAAGTTCCATTACGATAAGTACATCTAGGTTCAGTTGTGTAAAAATATGGTTTGCCGTCTAGTTCACCGAATGTTGGAATTTGTTTTATGACGAGTTCATTATCGTTAAAGTTGTAAGTTGACTCGTTGATTGTCGACGAAGAAGATTCAGTTTCGCTGACAGAGGAACTTGTTTCTTGGATACTTGAAGAAAATTCTTGAGACAGTGTTTCATCCTTACTGCTAGAGGAACTGGCCTCTTGAATGCTTGAAGAGGATGCCGGTTCGTCTTTTTTCTCAGAAGACGAACTGACGCTTGTTTCGTTGGATGACGAACTGGCAATAGTCTTGTCTGAAGAAGATTCTATGACGACTTCTTCCGAAGAAGAGGATTGCTCAAAGTCACTTGCAGACGAGGAATTGTCATCACCACAAGCAATCATCAGCAGTGCAGAGAACAGAATACTGTAAGTTTTTTTCATAAAAATCCTTTGTATGTCCTAAAAAATAATTTATATTTGTCCCTCAAGGAGGCCGTTATGGCAAAAAACGACGCAAAGGAAAGCGCAAGGCTCAGAAAGCAGCGCATAGACGGCTCCCAGAACGGAGCCACGTTACGGACAAGAGTTGTTCGCGACAAGACGAAGTACACCAGAACCCTTAAACACAAGAAGTCCCTCGCTGACGCGGGGGATTTTCCTTTTGCAAAGCCTATTTAGAACTCGTTGTCGTTCGAATCATAGCAGGGGTAGTGCCGCAGCCATGTTTCCAGTTCAATGGAGTTGTGCTCTTCCTTGCATATTCCCTTGATGTTCTTCGGAACCCTCATGTCGGTCGCCTTGAGAAGTCCCCAGAATCCGGCAGAACCCACGAGGTCGCCGATAATGAATGCGTCGATGCTGTGAAGCAAAATTCCGGAAGCAGCACCGATGAGTACGCCTTCCAGTATCACGGTTGACCAGGGGAATTTCAGGGTAACGTCTTCGCAGTAGTCTATGTTGTCTATCGGGGTTGCGAATATGGTGTTATCGCTGTCCTTCTTGAGCCAAACCTCACGTTCGTATTCATCGTAGCAGATGCCGTTGGAGTAGATGGCGTGATCAATCGGGGTGGGCGAGTATACCTTCGAGATTACTTTCGTGGTGTCCAGGATGCTGAACCAGCGGTCCTGTATCTTGTGCATGTTCCTGGATGGCGACTTGTAGACGGAATCCTGAGTCGCAGTGTTATAGACGACGGTATCGGCAACAGAACTAATCTTTATCTTTTCGCTCTTCTTGGAATATTTTTCCGCCTCCGTTCGCATATAGTCGTGCGGCGAGAAGAACGGCTTGCTAAATCCCCATACGCTGAAGGTAAGAGCGTATCGGTTGTCGTTGTTGTCGATGTCGCGGCCATAGCGGAATTCAAGCGAAAAGGCTGCGGATTCGCCCTTGTAGCGTCCGTAGAGGCCAGCGCCCATTTCCTTGTAAAACTTGGGGCGAGGTTTGTCAAAATTGAGTCCGCCACTGTAATCGTCGGTGTTGACCTTGTAAATTTCGCGGCCGTTGCGCGACAGATGCTGCGTGAGTCCGAATGCCCATTTTTGTGTCACAGGAATCTGTTCAATGGCCATCGCGCCACCGGAATAGTGGCTCCAGAATCCGCGGTCTTCGTCCTTTATCATCGGGATAAAGAGTGCGTTCATGTTGCTCCAGGCATTGAACCCGAAGTAGGGCGAAACGAAACCGCCCTGCATGAAGGTGGTAAAGCTCTGCATACCGAGCCCGAGCGTGAAATACCCGCCATTGATGAAGCGTGCGAAATGCCCGTCGACCCACCATTCCTCTTCACTTAACTGGTGGTAACTGTCGATGTCTTCTTTCCGGTTCTGGAGGTCGCCACCATAGCCTGACATCGCAACCATGTTGAGCGATTTTTCGCTCTTGTAGGTGTCCATGAACGCAGCCGCCGGAGGCGGACGCATGATGGAACTGCAGCCCGAAAGGAATGCGAGTAGGGCAAGCAATGTGAGCAGGCGGTACATCATAGCAGCAGACTCCATTGCAACGCCCAGTACATCAATCGCTGGTCATCGGTGCGTATGCCCGATTCTATGGTGATTGAGTATGCTGCATGGCCCTTGCTGTTTGTCTCTTTCAGTAAGGGGAGACTCGTGTATCCGATAAAGTCAACGCCGTAGTAGAACATCCAGTCCTGAATGTGGTACTGTTTGCCGTCGGCGCTGCATTCAGGTGCCCCGACTACGTCCGAGTCTGTGTCGGTGCAACCTGCGCTTACCAGGTGGAACTGCCGCAGGCCGCCATGCAGGCCGAATCCGAGTCCGTGGTGCTTCATAAAAATCATCGAGCCTGTGCCGAAGTTTGCGGCTCCGGTGAACAGGTGCCTGGTCTTGTCGAAATCGGTATCGCCGTCGCTATCCTTGCCGTAGTAGCGCCCGAAAGAAAGCTCGTAAGACGCAGCCACGTAGATAGGGCCCAGCCATTGAACTATTGCGGGCGAAACGCCTACCTCGATGGGGAGTGCGTAGTGGAAGTTCAGGAATAGCCCGCCCCCGAAGGTATGCCCGGACCAGCTTTCTTCCCCTTCGGTATTTTGCGTCTTGGGCCACGTGAAGGTAAGGGGCATGAAGTCGATGCGGAAATACGAACTGCCCGAAAGATCGTCGTCGACATACACTGGCGGGTCTGAATCCTGCACCAGCCTGCCACTCACGTTACAGGAATCGCAACCGCCGAACATGCTCGTGATGGAAAACTGCTTCGATGTACCCGGAGCAATCTGCTTGGCGAGCATGGCATGCGGGGTAAATACAGGCGCCATCATCAGGTCGTCTGCAAAAACGCATGCGGCCAGCAATAGCGCAATACGTATTGACCTAAGCACTCTCACGATGTAGTTCGCGGGTTAGAATCCGAGGCTGATCTGGCCCATGTAGATACGTTCTTCGTCCTGGCCGGTGTAGTAACCGAGTTCCTCTGCCCAGGTCGCGAATTCGAGGGTCACGACACGCAGCAATTCGAGGCTCACGCCCGCGGAGGGGTAACCGCCCTTGAAACCGCCAGCGAGGCGCAGGCTCAGGGCGCGGAGTTCGTTGTTGTAGCCGGGCCAGGCAAGGAGTGTCTGTTCCACTTCCAAGCCGAAGTTCAGGTGCGATAGCGCCTTGTAGTTCTTGTCGGCGTTTATTGCATCCACGAAGTCGCAGGCGAAGTTGAACTTACGGGCATAAGCCGTATTCTTGTTGAAGAATCTCGGGCTGTAGTTGAAGCCCACGCTCAGGTTCGGGGTAATCTTGTCGCCGGCGAGTTCCTTGAAGTACACATCGCGCAGCGATGCACCCAGGCGGAATTCACGCGTCAGCTGGTAGAGTACACCGAAGTCGAGACCGAACGAAATCGAGCTGAAGTCGAAGATGCTGTGAGTCGCATCGTCGTAACGGTCCTCGAGAGTGTCCTGCAAGGATGCGTAGTTCAAGATGTCAATCGTGATGACTTCGACCTTGTGACGCTTGGCAGCCTTCGCACCGATACCGGCAGAAAGCTTGTCGGTGAATCCGTAGGCGAAACCGCCCTGCACCACGCCGTCCACGTAGAACGTATCAACGCCGAGGAAGGGGAGGATAAGGCCACCGTCCAGGTACGGGGCTACGCTACCGTCGACCCAGACAGCACCGCCGAACCCGTGAATGGCGAGTTCTGCATCGAACTTGACCTTCATGGTGAGGTACTTGTGGTCGTAGGAGTTGATCTTGTTGACCAGTTCGGGGTGGCTGGAGAGCGTATCCATAAGAAGCGTGTTGCGGGCGATGCCTGTCGCTGCGGCCGCGTTGTTCACGTTCTGGTAGAGTGCCTGCAGGTCCTTCGCCACGTTGTAGGTGGAGAAGTACGTTTCAAACGGGCCTGCACCGCCGATGTTCAGTCGGGCATCGCCGATGAAGTTGCGCGGATAGTAACCTTGTTCGGGGCGCTTGTCGTAGTTACCAAGGCGGTTAATCTGGCTCAAGCCTGCATAGTTGTAATAGATGGCTTCCTTGTCGTCGACCACGGCCACATGCGCGTTACCCATGGATTCGCCACGGAGGGAGTGGTGAGTCGGGGCTTTTGCGGCAAAGACCGCCGTTGCCAGTCCGAGGGAAAGGAGTGCTGCAAAAAGTTGCTTCATGCTTAGTTCCTCCCTTCAAACCACTTGAGGAAGGTCTCCTCGGTGTAGTTGTTCCAGCATCCGCCGATGTTGTCCTGACGCCATTTGAGGTCGTACTGGATATTGTTCGGGTTGGTATCCTTCTTCGCCTTGTCCATGTTGACCTTGCGGGCATCCAGGTCGAAGTACCATGTCAGGTTGACAAAGGTGACGATCCTATAATCCTGGGCTGCGTCGCGGCTATTGGAATTGTCGTTTATGTAGAAGGCCCTTTCATAAATTTCCCCGGGAATTCCGTTACCGTCGATGTCGACGAGGTCGTAGAATTCATTGGTGTTGATGGACTTGACTTGTCCGAGTTTGTGCTTGGTGATGTCGGTCTCCAGCACGATGAGCTTGTTGTCTCGCATGTCTTCGTCCACGAGTCCGTCACCGTCGTTGTCGTGGTAGTCCAAGATTTCTTCATCTATACAGCCGTCGCCGTCGCCGTCCATCCTGTCGCCGACACTTGTGTAAGTGAGAATGGCGTCTTCGTTTTCTGTAACGGCATCGCTCGCGTTAATCATGTAGTCGGCCATAGACTCGGCCGCAAGCGTTAGGAGGCTGTCCTTGACGAAAGCATCTGCTTCCGGAACGTAGGTACGGATAACATCGGCCGCAATGCTCGGGTCGGCCTTGATTGCCTGCCCGATATCACCGATGGTTTCGAACATTTCTACGGATGATTCGCCAAGTTCCTTCAAGGAAGACCACTCAATGTTGATGGATGGCGGGTTCGTCGATACGTGGAACATCTGGGTCAAGTTTTGCCTTGACTTGTTGAACAGGAGGGCCGCTTTGGTCAGGTGGAGCACCGTGTAACTGGCCGAAATGGTCTTGTATGTCACCTTGCCGTCGGTTCTGCCGGTGGTATCCCTCTGAATGAACGGGTCGAGAACGAGCATCACGGAATCGATTGCCGCTATATAGTGGTTGGCGGTAACGCTGTCCATGTTTGCCAATGCATTTTGGCCGTCCTTGTTGTTTGCGTACTTGAGCAGTTCGAACACGTTCAGCTTCTGCTGGTTCAAGATGCACTTTGCAAGACCGTACCACGCCTCGGAGATGGTGGAGTCCACGGCGAGCGTGCGTTCGAAGTATACTCTTGCGATGGAATACTCCGAATTGCGGAAGTGGATGTAGCCTTCGTAGGTCAGGGCATCCGTGTCATCCGAGTCGATGTTGACCGATTCGGTCGGATTGAACAGGTTGCAGCCGACGAACCCTGCCGAGAGGGCGATGGCTGCGTACAGACAAAGTTTTTTAATGCGTTTCATAGATCGGTTCCCCTAGGGAATTCAATACGTAAAAATTAACTTTCTTTGTTCGAAATAGTTCGCTGAATTGCCTAAGGCTACCGTTTTTTGGGGGTATTTTCGCTTTTTTTGGTAAAAAATTGCCAAAATAGGCTCCCAGTAGATATATTTGTGCTCAATGGAACTTTGTAGAGACTATTTGCCCACGCGTGCATACAAGATCGCCGAGATGCGGATGGGGTCCCTTTTGGGCTCAGAAATCGACCGGCTGGATAAAGTCGCTGCAAAGTTAGGGCGGACGTACGCCATCGGTCCAGACAACTTAAAAGAGGAACTCCCGAACATAACCGCCTTTGCCCGCGATTACTACAGGGCATATGACCTTTACCTGAAGGCGGTTCTCCCGCAGCAGGAAAAGCCCATCCAGTGCAGGCCCGCATGCGGTAACTGCTGCCATCATTACCCGATGTCGGTAGAACCGTTTGAACTGATTTGCCTATATATGGAACTGCGGGACCGTGATGACTTTATATCGGTCATGGAAATGTGCCAGACCCGTTCTGACCTGTTTAATAGTTTGTTCGAGAAACGCCTGGAATCCATTGGACTAGAGGACGAGGCCGAGGACCATGCCCTGCACGACTACTTTGAGCAGTGGCGTCCTTGTCCGTTTTCGGATAAAAATGGCGACTGTGGCGTGTATGCTTCGCGCCCGGTTTCGTGCCGCATGTACTTTAGCCAGACAGACCCGCGCTATTGTACGCCGGAACACCTGCAGACCGAAAGGAACGAAAGTTATATAGTTTATCTGCCCGATAACATCGAACAGTCGCTGGTGGACCTGTCGGAACATTATGCGGGGCTGGAACTCCCGGAAAGTTACTTCGGGGGGCTCCTGTCCTTGAACGCCTATGAAGGGGTGCTCGGATGATGGACGAGAACGGACAACTCGACCTGTTCGGGCAGATGGACTTGTTCGGCGCTCCGGCTCCGGACATTGCTCCCGCACCGCCTATCCGCAAGTCGAAGTGCTCCGCGAACGGGCTTGTGCATTTCAAGTACAGTTCTCGCATGAAGCGGAGTATCCGGTGCAAGGCGAACTTCCTGTTCGGGCATCCGGAGGTGTTGCTCCCTGCGTATATGGAAGCTCCCGAGTTTGCCGATGCGCGTGAACTTGCCGCCGAGTGGGCGGAACGTGCAATCCGCCGCAAGACGCAGAAGAACAAGGCTATCATCAAGGACCTGGTGACGCGCTTCTGGGAGGCGGTGGACCAGATTCTTGTCGACAAGGGGAAGGCTCCGCTCGAAAGTTCAGGAAGGCTCCCGCCCATAAACCCGAAGGGGCGCTACTTCAACCTGGACCAGGTACTCGAGGCCATCAACCACACGTATTTCGATGAACAACTCAAGTGTCGCATTACCTGGAGCAACCGCGTGGGTGGCTTAAGTTTCCATTCCCTGCGCAAGGACCCGATAACGGGCGAGGAGTTCCACCTGATTAGCATCAGCAAGGGCTACGATGCAGCGAACTGCCCGCTGTATGCGGTTGCGCGTGTGGTCTATCACGAATGCCTGCATATCGTAATCCCGATAGAAGAGAAGAACGGGCGGCGCGTGGTACACGGAAGAGTTTTTAGGCAGCGCGAACGTCAGTATATTTATTATGACGAGTGGATCCGCTGGCATAAGGAAGTGCTCCCGAAAAACATCCGCGCGATGCACCGGCATAAAGAGTTGTAGGTTCTCTTTTTTCTATATTTGGCGGCGTAAAAAACGGGACCCGTTATGAACGCAGAAATTGAAAAACGTCGCACATTCGCCATCGTCAGCCACCCGGACGCGGGTAAGACCACCATTACCGAGAAGTTCCTGTGGTATGGGAACGTGATTCGCGAGGCGGGTCACGTGCGCGCGAAGGCGAACCGCAGTTACACCGTGAGTGACTGGATGAAGATCGAGCAGCAGCGCGGTATTTCTGTTTCGAGTTCCGTGCTGAATTTCCCGTTCGAAGGTTGCATGTTCAACCTCGTCGATACCCCGGGGCACCAGGACTTCTGTGAAG
>JAEEGK010012340.1_pt1 | contig 19435 bp, 15 predicted proteins | sample 8958771 | NCBI WGS metagenome assembly JAEEGK01 (sample SAMN16246547, study PRJNA631951) | gut metagenome | biome: gut microbiome; feature: rumen; material: SC-attached | host: Bos | place: Iran: Karaj | collected 2018-10
TGAATTAAATAAAACATTTTCATCATTAAATGAATATATTATATCATTAAACTTTTCTGAAGGATATAGTAGACCATTTTTACTATCATTAATATTAGAAAATAAAAAAAATAACTTAAATGAATTTTTATTAGATGTATTAGATTATATGTTTGTAATATGTTTATCATTTGTATTTTTAATAAGTAAAATAATTATATTTAATTAAATAAATAGTATGGTTTATAATGTGTGTATGTTGGGGAAGAAATAAATGTGCATTTAGAAAAAAATTAAATACAGGAGGATGTAAAAAATGTGTAATTATAACTGCATTATCTTTCTTTATAGGATGTTTAATAACAAATATAATAACATTACATGAATCAAAGTAAAAATTAAAAAAATAATAAAAATTAGAAAATCAATTAAATATTTTAAAAGTTCAAGTTGTACATTAATAAATTTTTTTGAAAGTTCCTTAAATGGTAAAAATAAAGAAATATCAAAATGGGTAGGTACAAATAATATAATTGAATCATTAAAAAATACAATAAATGCAATTGATATAATATCTAAAGATCATACTTCATATTTTATAAATCAAAATGAAGATTATGATATTAAATTATCAGATATATTAAATGATAAAAATACAATTGAAAATACTATTGATGATTTTATTGTAGAAAAAGTACCTTCTCCTTTTATTTATGGTACTTATCCTGCAAGTGATAAATTTATGCCTATTTTTTTTGAAGAATATCAAAATAAATTAAATTATTCTTCTACAATAGGTTCAATTTATAAAGAATATATTCAAAATATTTTACCATCAATTGAAAATTTATATGAATTAAATAGAATGGGTACAAATATTACTTCAAAAAAAACTGAAATAATAACATTTTTAAATAAAATAATAGATAAATTTAATAATTTACATTCTATTTTCTCACATACATCATCAAAATTAATTGATAATTATGTAAAAGTAATAGATATATATAATGATATAATAATTAAAATGTTTAAAATATTCATAATATTATTTATAGTATTTCCATCACTTTCTTTATTAAGTTTAATTCTGTTTACAGTATTAAAATTAACATCAGGACAATATTGTCATCATATATTTTGGAATATTAATATATTAATAATAATAATTATTTTTGTATTAGGAGGTTTAATTGGAATAATTGGAGTAATTGGAAATAATTTAATTCCAATAATTTCATATTTATTAAGTCCTGAATATATGAGTCTTGAAGGAAATATTTTTGGAGGTGATGAAGAAAATGCAAATTATATTAATATATGTTTAAATAAAGATGGTAATTTATTTGAAGGAATGAATATTAATTCAAATGAAATTAATATTATTAATAATTTTCTTAAATTATCAAGAATAACTATGAATTATGAAAAAGAATTAAATGAATTAACACAACATTCACAACAAATTGCAATTGCAAAAAATGCAATTTTACCTTATATTTATAATCCAGCAATTACAACAATAGGTCAAAATTTAATTGAAAATGATTATCAAAATAATTTAAATTTATTAAGAATTTGTGATTCAAATTTTAATTTTACATTTAGTAATGATTGTAATTACAATTCTCCTTATTGTAATATTGGTGCATTATGTTGTAAATATTCTTCTGATAATAATGTTCCTCCTTCAGATTTATCGATTAGTTGTCAAAATTCTTTTCAAATTTTATTTGATAGTTATTTTGATGTTCAAGATAAATTAGGTCATTTTAATTATTGTTTACAAATATTAGAAACTACTTATACAAATTTATTAAAAAATTTAAAAATAAAATATGCTAAAATTAATAGAGAAATGACTGAAATATTAATTTCAATATTTAATCCTATTGTTGGTGAAGAAGGAGAAATAAAAGATATGTTTAATTGTACTTTTATGAAAAAAGATATTATAAATTTTTTATATATTGTACATAATAAATTTTCAAAAAGTTCTAAAAAATTATTTATTAATTCTATTATATCTGGAATTTTTTCTTATATTAGTTTATTATTTATGATTATGGTTTTATATGATTATATTGAAGGTGGACCTAAAACAAGATTAAAATTATCTTATAAACAATTTAAAAAGAATAGGAAAAAAGAAATAGAAAAAAAAGAAAAAGAAAAAGAAAAAGAAAGAAACGAACAAAATGATGATAAAAACATAGAAATTATTTTAAATAAAGATAAACAATATTTTAAAAGAAAAAAAAATGAAAGATTTGAAGGAAGTGATAATGATTTAAAATCTTCATCACGTGAACTTAATTCTTAAAAATCTCTTAAAATAAAAATATAAAAAAACAATTTATTTTTTTTTAAATTTAAAACTAAATTAAATTAATATAAAAATAAAAATAAATATATAAATTAACATTCAACAATAAAAAAATATTCCAATAATAAAAAAAAATAAAAATTTAAAAACAAATAATAAAAACTATATAATAAAACCTTTTAAAAACCTTTCAAAAGCCTTTTATTTAAAAAAGCAAATAACACAAGTAATATCATCAATATTATGTTTCCCAGTAAATCTTTCCTCAGCATTATTTTGAAAAGCAGCAATATTTTGTACAGCAGCAGTTGGTTGAGCACTCCTATCTAAATTACATTGTTCTTGTACTTGTTTAATATATTGTTGAATACAATTAGTTTTAGTAGTCATATCTAAATTAGGATCATTTTTAATTCTTTCAATAACTTGATTATCTTTAAATTTATTAATAATAATCCATCTTTTTCTACATTCTTCAACAACTTCTTCAGCAATTTTATCTCTATCAACTCTATTAACTTTATCAGTAGTTCTTTCAAAAACATAACCAACAATTTCAACACTATTCATAACATCCCAAATACCATCAGAACCCATTACAATAAATTCATCAGTTTCTTCAAGTATTCTATAACTAACTTGTGGTTCTTCACTAACACCACATTCATGACCATAACAATCACCAAGTGAACGAGCAACAGCTAAACCAGGATTAGGATCATTTAATTTATAAACTCTCATTGGTCCACCACCTTCAGCCATATTTTTTACTTCACCTCCACTTTTTTTTATTCTTTCCATTTCTTCTGCTAATGAAGGTTTATGATCAATACTCATTTGAATAGCAAAAATATTATCAATTAATTTACCTCCTATTACAGCACGTGAATCACCTAAATTTATCACATAACATACTTTATCAATTAATAATGCACTTATACAACATGAACCACTTAATTCAAACATTCCATCTTGTTTCTTCATTTGATTTTGTATTTTTTTGTATCCTTCAACAAAAAGTTTTGTTATTACTTCTCTTGAATTTGCTTGAAGTGACCATTTTCTAATTTTATTCTTGTTGTCTGATACTAATTTCTTTATTTCTTTTTCTACATAAGATGATGCTTCTTTACCTTTCTCACCATGACCATCATATACACCCATAAATTTTATGTTTGTGTTTTCTACTTCGAAACCAAAGAAATGATATGTGTCTTGACCTGCACATGATTTTATACCATCATGAGTAAAACCATATATGTTCTTTACCTCATTTTCATTCTTTTTGTTTTGCTTTTTACGTTTACCTTCTGTTCCTCCCATTTTTTTTTTTTTTTTTTTTTATGTTTAATTTTTTTTTTTTTTTTTTTTTTTTTTTTTTATTTTTTTTTTTTTTTTTTTTTTTTTATTTTTTTTTTTTTTTTTTTTTTTTTTATTTTTTCTTTTTTTTTGAAAATTTATTTTTTTTTTCAAAAAAAACAATGTGGAAAGGAATAGAATAAAAAATTTTAATCTTTAAAATAAAATAAAAAATATATTAATACTTCTTTTAAAAATAAAATAATATAAAAACATATTAAAACTTAACATCATCAGTACCAACTTGCATTTCTAAATCTGAAATTCTTCTTAATAAACCAATTAACTGAGTTTGTAAAGAAGTTTTTTCTGCTTTTAAAGAAGTAATTTGTTGCTGTAATCTACTGTTTTCTGAGATTTGATGTGAAAAATGTCTTTTCATTTCATCTTCAACTCTATTTAGTTCTTGTAATAAAGTATTTTTACTTTCACTATTTTTCATTTTTAAAATTTCTTGTAAAGTATCTTTTTCATTTTTTAAAGAAACAACATCTTTTTTATGATTATTCATTTCATCTGCAACTAATTGAATTTGTTCTTCTAAACTTGCTAATTTTCCTTTTAATGTTGCAGGATTTAAAGAATTTGATGAGAAATAATTCCCTGTTTGAGTCAATTGACCTAAATTTGATGCATTAAATTCACCTTGATTTGTTTGGTTTGTTCTACGCATTTGATTTTGACTTTGGTCAAATTTATTTTGACTTGAATTCATTTTTTTTTATTTTTTTTATGTTATATATTTTAAATTTTTTTTATTTTGATTTTTTTTTATTTAAAAAAAATAATTTTTGTGTTGTTTATGTGGTAGAATAATTTATATTTTAAATTTGGATTAATCCTTAATACTATTTATAATAATAAATTAAATTAAAATATTATAACATAATATAAAAAGATTACAGTTTTTTTATAAATTTAAAATAAATCTTAAAATTAATGAAATAATATAAATTTTTCTTTATTATTAAAATAATCTACTAATACTAAAAGGAATTTCATCTTTATTTGACCTATAAAATTTTGTTTCAATTAATTTTTCCAGCTTTTGTTTTTTTTCATCATATTGTTTATTGAGAAAACATTTACTCAAAGGAGTTTCATTAAATTCTTTTAAATAATCATCATTATTTATTTTTCCAAAGTTTCCTCTAAAATCTTCTAAATTATTATTATTCCATTCATTTATATTTGAAATATAAAGTCCTCCTTTTAAATATAATAGTTTTATGAATTAAATCATTTTTCTTTGAATAAGTTTCAAAAAAATAATTTAAATATAAATATTTATCAGCTAATTTACCTTCAGACATTTCTAAACAAAAAAAAATAATAAACATATATTGATATATGTAATATAATAATTCTTCTTTATCTTTATCTTTATCTTTAAAATGTTCTTTAAAATCTTTTGTAAAAATTAATTTAAGAAAATCTACATAATATTTTTCAGAATTTTTTAATTCATCAAACTCTTCCATCGTAAAAATTTGTTTTGTATAAATTTCTTTTAATAGTTCTTCAAAAACAGTTTTCATAGAATTTTCTTTAAAATGTTTCCGATCAACAGTAGAATCTTTCATTTTTATTAATGAATGTTGAAATTCATTTCTTTTATCTTTTGATATAACAAACATATAATTTAGAAAATTACATTTAAAAGAGTTAAAATCATTTTGATATTGATAATCCAAGAATTTTTCCATTAATTCTTCATTCATATCACATATTTTTATTATTGAAGATACTTCTTCATAATTTTTTTTATTAATGTTTCTTCTTTTGTTTAATATATCAATTGATTGTTGATATCTTTCATGAAATGAAGTAACTTTTATATTTAAATCAACACTATTTGATAATGATTTTGATTTTGATCTTGATCTTTTTTGTTTCAAGAATTCTTTTTTTTCTTTCAAATTCTTTTGATTTTTTTCATTATTTTGATTTGATTATGACTGCTATTTATTCAAAATTAATTTTTTTATAATATTTTTTTGGATTTGTCCCTGAAAAATCAATATCACAGTCCACACACTAAAATTCAAAATCAATTTTAAGAGCAAAATATAACCCAGATACATTAAAATCAGGATCAATTCAAAAAAATCAAAATTAACAATTCAAAATTAATAAAAGAAAAGATATTTTTACAATTTGAAAGCCAATAATTCCAATATAATCAGTAAACAAATCAATTCAATATTTTCATAAAGATTTTTACGTGAATTATAGAAGAATTTTCATTATTATTAAAAAAATAATTCAATGTGATAATTTTCATATATCAATAAGATATTCTTTATGAAAAATAAAAGATTATCAAACTCAAATTAATATTTATATTTCAAAAAATGCTTTTTATTTATAATACTAAATTAATTAGAATTAAAGATGATTTTTGAAAAAATTTAAGTAATTATGTTATTTTAATTTATTATTCATTTTTTAAAATTGAAATTGATATTAAAATTCTTTCTATATACAAACAATTGATGATAAAATTATTAAATATGAATATAGTAATAGTGTTATTGAATTAATTACTAATCTTTTATTTTGAAGAAGATCTTGAAAAAAATAATTCTTTAATTAATAATAATCATAATTGATAATATTAAAATTTTTAAATTTTATTCTTATAAATATAAATATGATTATTTATAATATTTATAAAATTATAATATATAAAAATAATATTAATTTAAAAATAAAATATTAATATTTTTGAAAATGGAAAGATTATCAAAAGAATATCAAAGAAAATTAGATTTTTCATCAGATAAAAAAGATGCAAATGATAATAATTTAGAAAATTCAAGTTCATTTCCAATATTTTCAAATTTAATGCAAATAACTCCCTTAACTCGTTTAAATCAATCAAATGAAAATAGTAATATAAATCCAGATAAAACAGCATTAAGTGAAATAAATAATTCAAATAATAATAGTTCAAAAAAAGATATAAAAAATAATTATTATGAAAAACCAGAATTATACACTCATAAATCAATAAAAAAAAATCCAATACCAAAAAGAGGTAATTTTATATTAAGACAAGAATTAAAATCATATACTCCAGAATGTAATGCAAAATGTGGAATAATAAGTAATTTTATATTTATGATTTGTTGTCTTTCAATTGGAATTCCTTCTGTAATTTATTCAAAACAACATAAAGAAATTAAAATAGATTATACAAAATGTAAATTAAATTTTGAAATTTATAATAACACAAATGGAATTTGTAAAATAAAATTTAATATAACTGAAAAAATAAAATCAACAATTTTTGTTTATTATCAATTAAAAAATTTTTATTTAAATCATAGAAAATTTGTAAAATCAAAGAATTGGAATGAATTAAGAGGAGAAGAAGTAAATACAAAAAAAAATTGTAAAGATGCATATTTAATGGGAGAAATGTTTACAAAAAATTCACCTTATTATAAAAATGAATGGAATCATACTTTTTCACATAATGATATTGCAAGTCCTTGTGGTTTATTTGCAAGAAGTTATTTTAATGATACTTATAATTTAACTTATGAAAATGGAACTTTTATTGAAATTGATGAAACTGGAATTGCAAATAAATATTTAAAAAATAAATTTTTTAAAAGAAGAAAAGATTATAAAATTAAACAATGGATTGATGTTGAAAATGAACATTTTATTAATTGGATGAATGTAGAAACTTTTAATTCTTTTAGAAAATTATGGGGTAAAATTTATGTTAATTTAAATCCTGGGATTTATTATTTAATTATTAAAGATAATTATGATGTTTTAAAATATGATGCTAAAAAATTTTTTATTCTTTCTGATGGAAATATTTTTGGACAAAATAATTTTTTTGGATATTTTCTTATTGCAGTTTCTGGTTATTGTTTTTTAGTTATATTAATTTTATGGGTTTTATCTTTATCTAATAAAGAAAAAATGTTTGATATTAATTTACTTAAATGGAATTAATTTTTTAATAATATTTAATAATAATTATTCATATAATGTATATTTATTTTTACATATATATAATTTAAAAATATATACAATTTAAATATAATAATAAAGTTTTTTAATATTTTATTTTAGTAATTTATATATTTTTTAATATTAAAATTATGTCTAAAGCACATTCTCAAAAAAAAACAAAAAATTTTCATATTACTTCAATAACATTAGAAACATATTCAGATTGTAAATCAGATAATGATTCATTTCAATTATGTGAAAGATGTAATAATGGTTTTTCAAAAGCATATTATGAAGAATTAAAAAATAAAACTTCAAAATTTCCATTTACATATTCATCAAAAAAGAAACTTTCAAAGAAGAAAATAACAAATCTAGAAAATATAAAATTAAAATTTATAGAAGATGAAAATCAATCTAATAGAATGAAAAAAAAAAAAGGAAATATATATGGAATAGATCAATCATTAGTATGTAACACATGTAATTTTCTTCCAGAAAATCCAACAATATGTTATAAATGTAATACATTATTTTGTAGAAATTGTTTAGAAAATTATGTAAAAGAAAAACAAAGATGTCCAAAATGTTTAAAATTAATTACAAATGCAGCACTTCAAAATATAAATTTAAAAAATATTTATAGTAAATATAAAGTTAAATGTCCTTATAATGGTTGTCAGGAATTTTTAGATTTAAATCAATTAATTGAACATTCTAAAGAATGTGTTTATAAAAATATTAAAAATAAAAATGATGTTAAACATATTAATAAATTTGTTATTTTATCTTTTGAAGATGATCCTTATACAAAATTATATTTTAGTGATTATTGTGTTAGGAAAAATAAAAGTGATATTAATTATCAAAATTATTCATCTGTTTTAAATTATGATGAATTTGTTGATAATTTTAATGGATGGGTTAAAGGAAAAATTAATGGAGAAAAATGCTTAGATGATGTTAAAAAAAAAATTAATGATGGTAATAATAAAATTAATAAAGATCTTTTAGATGTTGCAAAATTAACTAAAGATACTAATGAAGTTATTAAAAATATGTTAAAGCATTGAATATTATTTTTTTTATTTAATTTTATTCTTTTTTTATCTATTTTTATTTATTAATTAAGTATTTTTAATTTTAGTATAAATATTACTTTATTTCTTTCTATAAGAATAATTTTTTAAAAAAAACAAATTAATTATTGTTTCAAAAAATCAAAAATTATATTGAATAATAAATATATAAAAATTAAAATGTATTAAATAATAAATGGGTCAAAATAATACTCATTCTTTACTTGATCGTAAATTATCATTAACATTACCATATTCTGATTATGACCAATTATTATTTGTTTTATACGAATTTATAAAAGAAAAGATAGATCAAGAAACAATATCAAAAAAATTTCCATATATAAACATAAATGAAGTAATAGAATTAAAAACAAATCAAAAAAAAAAGAAAAATTTTTTAGATTGGTATAAAAAATGGACAAAACATGATGAAATAAAGAAAATAAAAGAATTAAAATTAGCATCAATATCCCCAATAATATCATATAAAAGTATAGATTTATCACATAAAAATTCTTTAAAAAAAAGTAGTTCAAATTTAGATGAAACTGAAGAAATAAGTGAATGTGAAAAAGGTTTAAGAAAATATTATAATAATAATAAAAAAGAATTTAAATTAAAAACATTATTTAATCCATCAGAACCTTTTCGTTATTTAAATTGGATAATTTGTGGAAATGTACCTGATACAAGATTAAATGAATATTATTTAAATATATTAAAACATCCTTTAAATGAAAATATTTCTAATTTAATTAATAAAGATATTAAGAGAAGTTTACAAGAAACTAAAATTTCAAATAATGAACTTTCTGAAAGTTTATTTAGAATTTTAAAAGCAATTGCTTTATTAGATAAAGAATTATCTTATTGTCAAGGTATGAATTTTATATGTGGTTTTATGTTAATTACTTTTGATGGAAATGAAACTGATTCATTTTTTTTATTAATGTCTTTATTCAGTCAAACTTTTATTACTTCAAAATTTAATTTAAGAGGTTTTTTTATTGAAAATTTTCCTTTATTAGGTTTATATATTTATATATTTAAATATTATCTTAGAAAAAAATTTAAAAAAATTTTTGAACATTTAAATAAATTAGAAATACCAAATCAAAGTTGGATTGCAAAATGGTTTCAAACACTTTTTGTTCATACTTTTCCTATTAATGATGTTATTAGGATTTGGGATGGAATTTTTTCAGAAGGATTAAAATTTATTATTAGTTTTGCTTTAAGTATTATTTATAATTTAGAAAATCAAATTTTACAAACTAATGATTTAATTGAAGTAATTGATTTATTTAAAATTTTAAATTCTTCTTATTATAATATTAAACAAGGATTTAAATTTGATATTGAAAAATTAATTGAAGATACTAAAAATTTTAATATTTCTGAGGATGATTTTAATAAATTTAAAGATGATTATCAAAATAATAAAATTGATATTATTGAAAAAGAAGAATATAATAAAAATTTAAAATGTGTTTATAAAATTTATGAATATTCTACTTTTCCTATTTATGAAGAAAGTGAAAGTGAAATTAAAATTATTGAACAAATTGGGAAAAAAGGAGAAAAAAATTTATTTGAATATAGAAAAAAAAATATTGAAGATGAACAAAAGTCTATTATTGATAAAATTAATCAATTTTTAATTAATACTGATCATAGTGAAATTTATATAAATAGTACTGAATTAACTCAAAAAATACCATTGATTAATTATAAAAGTGATAATAATGATAATATGTAAATAAATAATATATTTAAATATTTTATATATCTTTTTATAAGTATATTATTTATTAAATATTACAATTCATTTATTTATTTGATATTAAAAATTTAGAAATATATTTTACTTTCTTAATATAAATATTTGTTTATATATTTATAATTCCTCCAATAAAAATATTTTAAAAAAAAATAACAAAAAAAAATATTTTTAAAAAAATTTATTCTTTATCAACATCAGAATAATAATGATCTTTAATTTTTAAAAGCATTTTCTTAAGTAACCTAGCTTCACTAGAAACAGTACATTTCTCAGCATTTTCTTCACTAGAATGACTATCAGTAATTTGTGTAGTAATATTTTTTCCATATTTATCAGCATTATCAAGAAAATTAAGTAATTCCAAAAACAATTTATCAGGAACACACAAAATTTGTTTAGCTAAATTTTCAATTAAACTTAAAAAACATCTTTTAGCATAATACCAAGTATCCATATTCATTCTTTTATGGAAATTTTGAAAAGAAACTAAAATTCTTCCAATTCCAAATTCATAATTTCCTTTAGCACAATATAAAGTACCAACAATTAAATTAACAATACAAACATGAAAATATTGTCCTTCAGGATTAGTTTGCATTGCTTTAGCTTCTTCTTCTTCAACAGTTTTAATAATTTCTTGTGCTTCTTCATTTCTTTGTATCATAATAAGTGATACACATAAATTTGCTATTACACTTGCAGGAATTACCATTATATCAGTTGCATTATTATATACATCCATATAATAATTTATTGCTTCTTTAAAATATGTTTCTTGAATAAAGTATGCATGACCTAAATTTATTTTCCATGTTTGATTCTCATTATATATTTCTTGAATATCATTTGATTTTAATATTGATTCAACTGTATCATAATTTCCTAAATCCCAAAATATTTTTGCTTATGCTGTTATTACTGGTAAATATTTTTGAAGAATATTTTCATAATTATTTACTATTTTACTAAAGAAATTTTTATCTGTGTTATTTTTATTATCTTTCATTAATTTATGTTGTTTTTCAATTGCATCACGATATATTTTACCTAATTTTTCTAATGATTCATATGCTGCTTCTTTTGATGTTCTCATCATACTTAAAGCAGTTATATATGAAATTTCTTCATCTGATAAATATTTACTTTTTAAATCTTCATTTTCACTTAAAACATCATGTGTTAAATCATATTGTTCATATTTACAATATAATATTAATAAATTTGTAAGTGCTTCAGGTGGACATGGTGAATTTTTAAGTAAAAAATTCAATTTTTTAAATGAATCATCAGGATCTTTTTCAATATTAACAAGAGCTAAATTATGTAAAGTTACAGAATCTAATTCTTCATCTTCTCTAGGAGGCATTTCATTTAAACATTCTTTACCTAAATGATAATCAATAGCAGCTTTTAAATTATATGCTTCAATTAAACAACTTCCATATAAAGCAGGAGAATTAGCAAGTAAAATTATTCAGTATGAAAAAAAGATAAAAATTTTTCTAACATTTTTTTTTTCAAAAAAATTAAAAATATTTGATTTTATTTTAAAATATATAAAAAAAATTTTTATTAAAAAAATATAAAACACTATATTTTTAATATGAAAAAAAATAAAAATTAGCAAATATGATAAAATATGATGAAATGAATTTAAAACAGGTTGATATATTATATTTTTATTATATATTATTTTTGAATATTTTTATTAATTAAAAATAATAATTAATAATTATATTTAATAATTTTTTCTATTTGTTTTTTTAAATAAATATTTTTTTAAAATTTATATTAATCAATGGAAAATACTACTACATTAAACAAAGAAAAATTAACAGATACTAAAATTACATTATCATCTCCAGATATTGAAAAAATAATTCCATTATTTAAAGAAGGACAATTTTTTTCAAAAGGGGAAAAAATAATAAAATATTATTATAAACAAAGCAAAAATGATAATAATAATCAATTGGATAATAATGAGAGAAAACCAATATATATTTCATCCCCAATTAATGGATATGTAAAAAAAATAATTTTAGAAGAAAATACAATTATTTTATCGCCATGTTTACATGAAGTATTTTTTGGAAATTTATGTGTTTCTTGTGGATATAAAAAAACAAATGAAGAAGTTAAATCTGAAAATTACAAAGCTTATTCTTCTCTTTCAAATGACTTAATTTTTGATAAAAATTCTGCAAAAAAAATGGAAGAAAATGTAATAAATAGATATTTAAAGAAAAAACAATTAATTTTATTACTTGATTTAGATAATACAATATTACATGCATGTGGTTTTCCTTTAACTAATGAAGATTTTAATTATTTAAAAAAAGAATATAAAGAAAATATTTGTGAAATTGGAATAAAAAATAAATATAATAAAACAAGATATGATAAATTAATAATTAAATTTAGAGTTCATTTAAAAGAATTTTTTTCTTCTTTAGAAAATAAATATGAAATCTTTACATATACTCATGGTGCACAAGAATATGCAACAAGTATAATTCAATATATAAATAAAAATATTTTTCCTAATTCATTATCTACTGAAAGATTAATAAGTAGAGAAGAAAGTAATGGTATGATAAAAAATAAAACTATTAAAAAAGTTTTTCCTACTACTGAAAATATGGTAGTTATTATTGATGATAGAACTGATGTTTGGAAAGAAAATAATGATAATTTAATCAATGTTTATGGATATTTTTTTTTTTATGATGAATTTATGAATAAAATTAAAACACCTTTTCTTAATACTGATTATGATAATGCTTTGTTTATAATTATGAATTTATTAAATTATATTCATGGTGAATTTTATGATTTTTATCAAAGAACTAACTTCAAAAAAAGTGTTAATATTATTATAAAAGAAAAATTATTTTCTATTTTTAATAATGAAAAATTTTATTATTTGGATAATTCAAAAAATGAAAATGAGAGAATTTCTAATAAAAATAGCTTAAAATCACAAACAAAAAAATTAGGAGGAAAATTAATAATTCATAATAATGATATTAATATAAAAGATAATAAAGAAATATTTAAGGACATTAATATTTTATTAATAGATATATATGAAAAGGATAATCAAATTATTCAATTTTTCAAAGATAATGGAAAAAAAATTCTTTTTAGTAATTATATAAATATTTGTTATATGTTTTATTTTAAAATAGATTATGATGATTTTGAATTAAATGAAGAAAAAGAAGTCATAAATTTTATTGATTTGGTTTTACTTTTTAATAAACACAAAGATAGAATAATTGAATTCTATAAAAGCAAATTAGATAAAAAATAAAAATATTTTAATATATTATATATAAATTCTATATCATATAATTAAATATATTTTCAAAAATATTATTTTGATTTTTTTTTCAAAGTTAGAAATTTATAAGAAATTATTTTTTTAAAATTAAATATTTATTATTATATATATTTAATTTATTATAATTAAATTATAAAACATTTTTATTTTATATATTTTTTTTACCTTTTAAAAAAAATTAAATATTTAATTTTCAGATTGAGCTTCTTTCTTTTTCTCAATTTCTTCTAATTTGGAATGTACTTTATCCCATTTACTAATAAGAGTATTAATTGAATTATTAACCATAGCATTATTTTGAGTAAGCATTTTCAAATCATTAATATCAATATCTTTAAGCATAGAATTAAGTTCAATTTTCTGTTGAATTTCATCAATTTTAATTTTAATATCTTTAATATCTTTCTCATACATTTCATTTTCTGCTTTTAATTTATTATTTTCTTCAATTAATTCATCTAATTGTTTTGTATTTTCTTCAATTAAATCATCAAGTAAATTAATATTATTTTTAACATCAATTATTTCAGCTTTTATTTTTACTTCATTATCACCTTCTGTATATAATTCATCTTTTACTTTTGATAATTTATCATCTAAATCATTTTTTTCTTCTTGTAATTGTTCAATTTTTTTTTCATCTTCTTGTAATTTATCATTTAATAATCCAATTCTTAATTCTGCATTATGCTGTTGATTTTTAATTACTAAAATTTGTCTTTCTTCACTTTCTTTTACTTTTTCTTTTAAAATTTCTTCATTTAATTTTGATAAACCATCTAATTCTTTATTTAATTTTATATTTTCATCAAGATGAATATTTCTATTTAATTCTTCATCAAGTAAATATTTTTTATTTATAGTTTGACTATTTTCAATTTCTGCTATTTTTGCTTCTGCCATATGAGTATCTCTTTCTAATTTTGTTATTTTTGATAATAAATCCATATTTTCTTCTTCTAATTGTCTTATTCTTCCATTATTCATCATTTTTCTTTCTAAACTATCTAATTCTAATATTGATCTTTCTGTTAATCTATCAACTTCTTTAAATTTTTCATTTGTATATTTTCTTATTTTTTCATTTTTTTCATCATTATTTTCTCTAAATGTTTCAATTTTTTCTTTTGTTCTTTCATGATGAGTATTTTCATTTGTAAATCTAAAAATATCTTTTGATAATTTATTTTTATCATTATTTAATGTTGATAATGTATTTAATTCATTAAAATATTTATTATTTAATTTATATAATTCTTCTTGATAATTTGTAGAATAATCATGTAATTGTTTAATTAAATTAAAATAATTTTGATTAGTTTGATCAATTTGCATTTTTAAATTTTCATTTTCTTCTTCAGTATTATTAATATTATCATTTAAATTATTAATAGTATTTTCAAAGTTATCTCTTTCATTTTTATATTTAGTTTTCAATGCAAGAAAATTTTCATTTAAAGGAACACCATCTCTAAATAAAACTTCAAATCCTCCTACTTTATTTTTAGTTTCTAATTCTCTATCTTTCATTAATTTCATTTCTAATTCTAAATAATAAACTTGTTTTTGAAGAGATGATATATAATCATCTTCTTTTGATTTTTGAGTTAATGGAGGAACTTTATTTAAATTCTTAAATCTTGTTGAATTCATTGTATTTCTTGTATTCATTCCTCCTGTTGAACGAATTATACGTGAACCTTTCATTTTTTTTATTTGTAAAAAATCTTTATATAAAAATTAAATTATTTATTTTTTATACCATATAATTTTTTTAATATATATTATTTATACTATAATATTAATCTTTTTTCTTTTTACTAATACTTTTTTTTTTTTTTTCTTTTGATATTTTATTATTTGTATTTTCTTTCATTTGTTGTTTTTTTACATAACCTCTTAACATTCCAACTTTATCATTTTTATGTATATTAAAATTAAATCCATATTTTTTACCTAAAAGTATTTGATTTAAATATTCATCTAAACTTTTTTTACTTAAATTTACTTCTTCTGCTGCTTGTTGTAATGTTATTTTTTTTTTATTTCCTTTTTCATCTATAATACCTTGATATATTTTTTTCCATAAAAATACTTTTTTAATTATTTCTCCAATTGTTCTTTCTTTTGCTCTTTTACTTTTTAAATTGACGTGATGGTTTTTTTTAACATTTTCTAAATCCATATTATTATATACTTCATTTTCATCTTCATATAATTCAAATCTTAATAAATATCTTTTATCTATAATTGGTCTTAATTTAATTTTAATTATTCCATCTTTTGGAACTTCAATTAAATAAGTAGAATCTTTTAAAGGATATTTTCCAATATAAAAATATGTATCTACATTATCTTGATTATTATAAATTTCTTCTTCTGATGGAATATAATAACTTATTGAATGATTTTCTAATTTTATATCACTATATGTTTTCATTACATCAATAATATCATTAAATATTATTCTTGAATTATAATTCATTAATCTTGCTTGAAGATAAATTCTGTGATATATTTTTTGATATGAATAAAATACATATATTGTTAAATTAATTGTTGGAATATTTGGATTATTCATCCAATCAAAAGAATGATTAAATTGCCTTTCTGCTGAATTATCTTTTTCAATATAAAAAATTTGTTTTTTTTCCATTTTTTTTTTAAAAATAATGTTTAAAAGATTTTAAATCTTAAATAATTGTTTTATTCAATTAAATTTATTTTACAAATTTTCATTGTTAATTAAAGTATAAATAATTCTAAAATACAATTTTTTATATTATAAAGTTCTTTTTTAATATTAAAAAAATCCTAAAATTTTTAAAACTTTTAAAAAATATTTAAAGTAATATTAAATACTAATATTTAATAATGAATAAAAATAATATTTCAATTACATTTTATAAAAAACAAAATTTAACCTAATTAAAAAAATGAATCTCCCAATTTCTCCAAATCATTCAAATGAATCAACATTATCAAAATCATCATTTAAATTTATGTATGTAATAGGAAAAGGAGGTTTTGGAAAAGTATGGAAAATAGAATATAAAAAAACAAAAGAGACATATGCATTAAAAGAAATGTCAAAATTAAAAGTGTTAGATAAAAAAAGTGAAAAATCAATAAATAGTGAAAGAGAATTTTTATCATTTCTCCATCATCCATTCTTAGTAAATATGCATTATGCATTTCAAGATTACGACAATTTATATTTAGTAATGGATATGTTATCAGGAGGTGATCTTCGATATCACATTTCTCGTTATAGACGTTTTTCAGAAGAACAAACTCGTTTTTTTATAGCATGTATGGTATACACATTAGAATATATTCATGGTAATAATGTTATTCATAGAGATATTAAACCAGAAAATTTAGTCCTTGATGATAAAGGTTATGTAAGAATAACTGATTTTGGAATTGCTAAAGAAAATATGCCTGATAATTCAAGTGAAACTAGTGGAACTCCTGGTTATATGTCACCTGAAGTTATGAGAGGTAAAAATCATTCTTTTCCTGTTGATTTTTTTGCTATTGGTGTTATTGGTTATGAATTTATGATGGGGAAAAGACCTTATTATGGGAAAAATAGAAATGAAATTAAAGAACAAATGCTTTCTACTCAAGCTTGTATTAAAAAAGATGATTTGAGACAAGGATGGAGTCCTGAAAGTGCTGATTTTATTAATAAATTACTTTTAAGAAAAGTTGAAAATAGATTAGGAAGTAAAAATGGTGCTAAGGAAATGAAGGAACATCCTTGGTTAAAATATTATCCTTGGAATGAGTTGGAAAATAAAAGCTTACCTGCTCCTTTTATTCCTGAAAAAAGAGATAATTTTGATAAAAGATATTGTGAAAGTATTGATAAAATTAGTGAAGAAACTAAATTAAGGTATGAAGAAATTATTGAAGGAGATTTATTTAAAAAATGTTTTAAAAATTTTTATTATAATAAAGATGAAGTTAAACAAAAAAAAATTGAGAATAAAAATAATAAACTTGGAAATGAAAATTCTGAGAAAAATGATAAAAATGAAAAAAATGATAAAATTGAAAAAAATGATAAAAATGATAATTTATTAATTAATAATATTGATTTAAATATTAAAAATAAAAAGATAAATAATAATTCAAATACTAATAATAGTAAAGGGAATAATATAAAAGATAAAAATCAAAATAAAAAAGAAAAACAGAAAAATCGTCCTTTAAGTAATTCTAAAAAAAGACAACTTTCACATTCAAATTCAACATTAGGAATAATATCAAGTAAAAATAATAATAATAATATTCAATCACCTGTATTGGAAAAGAATTCTTCAGAAAAACCTAAAATAATTAATGAAAATAATCCAAATTTTTTTGTAAAAGTGAATTATAATAATCATAATTTAAATAATCAAAATAATAAAAATAAAAGCAGTGTAAATATATTATTTAATTACATTAATAATAAAAAGAATGCAAATAATACATTCGCTCAAATTAAGCATCCAAATAAAAAGTTTATTAATGGAATAATTAATGAACAAAGAGTTAGGTCTTCAAGTGTTATTAATAAAAAAAATAATGAAAAAAATATTAATAATCAGAATAATATTCATAAGATAATTAATTATCCAAAAACAAAAAATAATTCTGGTAATTCTTCAAATATTTATAATAATAAAAAATTAAATAGAGTAAACAGTTATTCTAAAATATTAAGTCGTTCATCAACTGATTTAATTTTTAATAAATCTAATAATATATCTTTTTTTAATAAAAATAATATAGGAAATTATCATACAAATAAACGTATAAATGTCAAATAGGAAAAAATATATATTTTGTTAATATTAATGTAAAAAAATGTAAATAAGTATATAAAGTCATAATTAGAAAATAAAATTAATTTTATTTTTTCATTTAACTTAATAAAATAATACTTGATTTATTTTTAATCAAAAAAAAAAACAAACAAATCAAAAAAATATAAATAAAAAAAATTTATTATAAAGTTTGTAAATCTAATGATTAAAACAATAAAAAAACTATTTAATGACCATATCCTAATTTAACAGGATTATAAACTTCAACATTTCTATCATTAACAACATAAAAATTATTTCTTCCATGTACTATTTTCCATTTATCATGAAATACAGTGTGATATCTTTTGGCAATTTGTTTAGCTAAATGATATTTATCCATTTTAACATAATTATCTTCTTTTATTTTTTTATTTTTTAAAGCCCATTCTCTTGCATCAATGAAATTATTAACAGTACCAAGTCCTCCAACTACACAAGTTGATAAGAAACAACTTCCACCTTTCATTCCTTTAATTTTACTTAGAGCTGGTACATTTTTAAGTCCTGTTCCTGATTTAATAAATTCTTGTTCTTTTAATTTTCTAAGTGCAAATGATAAATTTGCTCCTTGTACTGAAAGGATTAAAGCAATAAATAAAGGAATATATTTCATTTTATTAATATTTTTTTTTTTTTTTATTGAGATTTATAAGATTTTTAGATTTTTTTTTTTTTTTTTTTTTTTTTTTTTTTTTTTTTTATTTTTTTTTTTTTTTTTTTTTT
>JAEEGK010012344.1_pt1 | contig 19431 bp, 10 predicted proteins | sample 8958771 | NCBI WGS metagenome assembly JAEEGK01 (sample SAMN16246547, study PRJNA631951) | gut metagenome | biome: gut microbiome; feature: rumen; material: SC-attached | host: Bos | place: Iran: Karaj | collected 2018-10
GAACAACAGTTGGTGGTTGATAGTTAATACCACATTTGAATCCAGTTGGGCACCAATCAACAAATTGAATAGTTCTTTTTGTTTTAATTGTAGCAACTGAGGCATTAACATCTTTTGGTACAACATCTCCTCTATACATCATACAACATGCCATATATTTACCATGTCTTGGATCACATTTTGCCATCATTGATGCTGGTTCAAATGCTGAGTTTGTAATTTCTGCTACAGATAATTGTTCATGATAAGCTTTTTCAGCAGAAATAATTGGAGCATATGATGAAAGCATAAAGTGAATACGTGGATATGGGACTAAGTTAGTTTGGAATTCTGTCATATCGACATTTAAGGCACCATCAAATCTAAGTGAAGCAGTTAATGAGGAAATGACTTGACCAATTAATCTGTTTAAGTTAGTATATGTTGGTCTTTCAATATCAAGTTGTCTTCTGCAAATATCATAAATGGCTTCATTATCAAGCATAACTGCAACATCAGTATGTTCTAAAAGTGAGTGAGTTGAAAGAATTGAATTATATGGTTCAACAACAGCGTTTGAAATTTGTGGTGATGGATAAATAGTAAATCCTAATTTTGATTTTTTACCATAATCGACTGAAAGTCTTTCTAAAAGAAGTGAACCAAGTCCTGATCCAGTACCACCACCGACAGCATTGAAGACTAAGAATCCTTGAAGACCAGTACAATTATCAGCAAGTTTTCTAATTCTGTCAAGAGCAAGATCAATGATTTCTTTACCAATTGTGCAGTATCCTCTTGCATAATTATTTGCAGCATCTTCTTTACCAGAAATTAATTGTTCTGGATGGAATAATTGTCTATAAGTACCAGTTCTAACTTCGTCAACGACTGTTGGTTCTAAATCAAGGAAGACACATCTTGGGACATGTTTTCCTGCACCAGTTTCTGAAAAGAATGTATTGAAGGCATCATCTCCTCCTCCAATTGTTTTATCTGATGGCATTTGTCCGTCAGGTTGGATACCATGTTCTAAGCAAAATAATTCCCAACAGGCATTACCAACTTGAATACCAGCTTGACCGATGTGGATGCAGATAACTTCTCTCATTGTTTATAGAAAATAAAATTAAATTATATCTTAAATATTATTCTAAAATGAAATAAAAATTATTTGAATTATTAATTTCATTAAATTTTGCAATCTTTCATAAAAAAAAATATGATAATTATAAAAAATTAACATGAATAAAAATTAAAATTAAACTATATAAAAGATTTATTAAAAATTAATAGATATAAACAATGAGAGAAATCGTTCACGTTCAAGGAGGACAATGTGGTAACCAAATTGGTGCCAAATTTTGGGAAGTTATTTCTGACGAACACGGAATTGACCCAACAGGAACATATCATGGAGATTCAGATCTTCAATTAGAAAGAATTAATGTATATTATAATGAAGCTACAGGAGGAAGATATGTACCAAGAGCAATTCTTATGGATTTAGAACCAGGTACTATGGATTCAGTTAGAGCAGGACCATATGGACAATTATTCAGACCAGATAACTTTGTCTTTGGTCAAACTGGAGCAGGTAACAATTGGGCAAAAGGTCATTATACTGAAGGAGCTGAATTAATTGATTCAGTTCTTGATGTTGTTAGAAAAGAAGCAGAAGGTTGTGATTGTTTACAAGGATTCCAAATTACTCATTCACTTGGTGGTGGTACAGGATCAGGTATGGGAACTCTTCTTATCTCAAAAATCAGAGAAGAATATCAAGATAGAATTATTGAAACATTTGCAGTATTCCCATCACCAAAAGTCTCAGATACAGTCGTAGAACCATATAATGCTACACTTTCAATCCATCTTCTTGTTGACTCAACTGACGAAGTACAAGTTATTGATAATGAAGCTTTATATGATATTTGCTTCAGAACATTAAAACTTACTACACCAACATATGGAGATCTTAATCATCTTGTCTCTGCAGTTATGAGTGGTGTAACTTGCTCATTAAGATTCCCAGGTCAATTAAATGCTGATTTAAGAAAACTTGCAGTCAACTTAGTTCCATTTATTCGTCTTCACTTCTTTATGATTGGATTTGCTCCATTAACTTCAAGAGGATCACAACAATATAGAGCATTAACAGTACCAGAATTAACTCAACAAATGTTTGATGCTAAAAATATGATGTGTGCATCAGATCCAAGACATGGAAGATATCTTACTGCTGCTGCAATGTTCAGAGGTAGAATGAGTACTAAAGAAGTTGACGAACAAATGCTTAATGTTAAATCAAAGAACAATTCATATTTCGTTGAATGGATTCCAAATAACATAAAATCTGCTGTTTGTGATATTCCACCAAAAGGATTAAAAATGGCTGTTACTTTCATTGGTAATTCTACTGCTATTCAAGAAATGTTCAAAAGAGTTGCTGAACAATTCACTGTTATGTTCAGAAGAAAAGCTTTCTTACATTGGTATACTGGTGAAGGTATGGACGAAATGGAGTTCACTGAAGCTGAATCAAATCTTAGTGATTTAGTTACTGAATATCAAAATTATCAAGATGCTTCTGCTGATGATGAAGGAGAAGGAGAAGAAGAAGGTGAAGAAGAAGGTGGTGAAGAAGCTGCTGCTGAATAAGGAATTTTTCAATTAATTATAATATTTAAATATTATTATTTTTTGATTCTTTTGTTTTTCGGGAATAAGATAAATATTTAACCGCTTATAATATGGTTTTTTTATAAGAATTTTGAATTTTTTTAAATTTTTTTTTTTTGGTTTTTTTTAAATTTAAAATTTAGTTAAAAGAATTTTTAATTTAAATAATATAATAATTAGTTTTTATATTTTTTTATATTTTATATATGATTTTGTATAATTTATTTATTACTTATACAAATAAAAAAAAACATTTAAATTAATATTATACAAAATTAAATTTTAAATTATTTATTTAATTTGATTTTACTATTCATTACTTAATTATTGATTTTGTAACATATTTTTAATTTCTTTAATTTTATTTAATACAGTATCATCAATTAATTCAAAAACATTTTCTCTTAATTCATCTCTTTCATTTCTTTTTAATTTAGAAGAATACTCACTTGCAATTTGAGTTAATTCTTGAATTTTATTATTAATATTATCAAATTCAATATCAATAGTAGGTGTAGTTCTAACAACTTTCTCAAATTTTTTTTCTTTATTCCTATCAATAAAAAAAACATTTTTCATAGAATGAGATAAAAAATCATCATCATCATCAATAATTTTCTTATTTTCCTTTTCAATCCTAGGTTCATTAGATTCAAAAATAGGTTTTTCTTCTTTTTCAATTTTATTATCTTTATCTTTTTCATATTCTTTATTATCTTTTAATGTAATAAATTTTCTAACATTTTCAGAATTATTATATGCTTCTTGTACAATAGCAATAAAAATATTTAAAACAACAGTAATAAAAATAATAGTAAAAGAATACAAATAAATTTGACCAATAAAAAAAGAAATTCCACTTAATTCTTTAAAAACATCATATAATGAATCACCATTTGCCATACTATATAAAATAATAACAACATCAGATAAACTTTTAAATCTTTCATTTCTCCAAAAAACACAATAACCAAATATCATATAACCTAAAAAAATTGGAGCAACTCCAATAAGATATCTTACTACATTTGGTAATGATTTTTCAATAGTTACATAAATTGTAGAATATGATTTTGCATATTCAATATATTTTCCTAAATATAAATATGAAAAAAAACAACCAAAACCAATTAAAAATTCAATTGTTTTCATATTTGTTGTTAATAATGATATTATTGAACCAAATATTTGAATAATATTCCCTGTTAAACAAATAAGTGACCATTGATCAAATTTCATTTTTTTTTTTTTTGGTTTTGGATTATGAATATAATTTTGAATAAAACTTCTATATTCATCTTGTTCTTCATCAATTAAAGGATTATAATAAATTGAATTATCACTTTGTGGTTCATGATCCATAATAATTTTATTTTTTTCTCTTACTCTAATAAATAAACTTGCCATATTTCCTATATAATTCCAAGTGTAATATAAACTTAAATTTGCTAATATTAAAACTATTAAATGAACCCATGATAAGGAATCTATGAAAAATATTAGTGATGATGATTTTTTTAATACTATTGTTTTACATTGTTTTTTTTGTAAATCTAATGTTACTTTGAAAAAACCTCTTGATTTAAAATTATATATTTGATTTATATCCCATTTTGAACAATCTAAAGTATTTGTGTGATCATTTGGAATATACATTTCTAAAGTGAAATTTAATGAAAAACTTGAGATTGATTTTAGGAATAAACTTAATTTTTTTGTATCTTGATTAAATGGACCATAATCATCTTTTGTTAAAGTATAATATTCTAAAAATGAAACATTTTTATGTTTTAATAATTTATCTTTAATACTTAAAAATGATACATCCATAAATATTTCTGTATTATCATCTATTTCATTTATCATTTCTAATGAATTATCATCTGAATTAAAATATGAATTAATTGAATTTATAACATGTTTTTTTACTTCATGAACAGAATATAAATTTTTTTCTTTTGATAATTCATCACCTTGAGAAACAAATAAATTATATATAAAATTTTCTTGTGAACGAGCATAAATATTATTATTTGATATTAATAATATAACTTGTATAGTTGTAAAAAGAACTATTAATATATGAATTATCATTTTATAAGGAAAAATTCCATATAAAGAATATTTTGTAATTGGATCTAATTTATGAATATCATCTGATTTTTTTTTCATTTTTATTTAAAAAAAGTAAATTATTATTTGCCAAAATACAATAATGTATTATAAAATAAAGTTATAAATGAAACGAAATAAAAAAATTAAACAACAATCACTTGAAAACTCAATTGATAATGTTAATGTAAATCAAAAAACAAAATCAAATAAATTAAGTTCAAGTTCTTCATCTTCTGAATTTAAAACAATATTAACAAATAAAGCTTTAGTAAATTCATTTTCAAATCCAATTAAACAACAAAATGATATTCAACAAAAAGATATATCATTTAAATCAAAAAAAGATTTAAAAAGTAATAAAACTGAAATAGATAATAATAAAAGTCCTCAAATAAGTGATGGTGCATTTTTAACTTTAATTCCAATATCTAATCATAAAGATATAGTAAATAAACAAAATAATATTAATACTCCTATTGCTTTATATAAACAAGAAAAAATTGAAGTTCCTGCTAAAAAAAAATTTAATAATGGTAAAACAAAATATACTAATTCTTTTATTGGTTTTATTAATGAAGATCAATTTTATAATATTCTTGATGAACCAAAACCTTTTATTTTTCCTAAACAATTATATAAAATTAAAAGTAAACAAATTAATCATGATATTAATTATTTTAATCATACAAAAATATTTCCTGATCATTTAATTAATTATGTTCATGATTCATATAAAGTTAGGAAACTATATGAACAAGATGAATTTGTTAATTTTATTAAATCAGATTTAATGACACAAAAATTTAACAATAGAATAAAATTATTTGATAAAATTTAACTAAATATTTTTTTAAATTATATTAATTATAAAGAAAAAATATTTTAATTTATTTATCTAAAAAAAATTTGTTTAATATGTCATTTATTTTTTCACTAATATCTCCTTTTATAAAAGTATTTCTAATATCAATAATTATAAAATCTTTATATGTATATTACAGAAAATTTTTACGTAAACCATATAATTTACTAGAAAGATATGGAAAAGATTCATATGTTTTAGTAACAGGTGCAACAGATGGTATAGGAAAAGAATTTTGTAATCAATTTGCAAAATTAGGATTTAATTTAATTTTAGTATCCCGTAATGAAGAAAAATTAAAAAAAGTATCATCAGAATTTCAATCAAAATATCCAAATATAAAAACAGAAATAATAGAATTTGATTTTACAAAAAAAACATCAATAGAAGATTACAATGAATCATTTAAAAATGAAAAAATACAAAATTTAGATATAAGTGTCTTAATAAATAATATAGGAATAAGTCAAAGAACTCCTTTTTCAGAATATACAATAGAACAAATATCAAATACAATAAATGTAAATATAAAATCACAATCATTTTTAACTCATATTTTCTTAAATAAATTCTTATCAAGAAAAAATAAATGTGCAATAATATCAATGTCATCATATTCTGCAAATTTACCTTTAGTTAATAGTTCAATGTATTGTTCTAGTAAAATTTTTGATGATTATCTTTTAAGAAGTATTGCTTATGAAAATAAAGGAAGTAATATTGATTTTATTTCTGTTAAACCACAATATGTTGATACACCTTCTAGAAAATCTCATTCTAAAGAATTTAAACCTATTTCTTCTGAAGATTGTGTTTTGGGAGTCTTACAAGATTTAGGTTATGATTATGTTACTAATGGACATTATTCTCATTGTTTTAAAAGTATTATTTTTGATTATGTTCCTATTTTTATACAAAATTTTATTAGGAGTAAAAAAAGTAAAAGTGAATAATTTTTTTTTGTTGTTTGTTTATAAAATATATTTTATTTAAATTTTAAATTTTAATTTTTTTTTGAAATTATTATTTTATTATTTTAATTAATTATTTAATATTATTAATTTGTTTATTTTTTTTGAATATAAATATGTGAAATATTTAATTTAAAAAAATTAAAAAAAATGACTGAAAGTAAAATAATTTCAAATGACAACTTTTTTCAAATAGATGAAAAAATAATATTTGATGACTCAAAAGAATTTTGTTCAGAACATAACTTGCCTTTATTCTTTTTTAAATCAAATTCTCCTGATAAAGTATATTATTGTCACAAATGCATTAGTAATGAATTTGAATTAATGAATAAAAATTCAGATGAAAAATCAAAGATAAATTACTTTATAAAAAAAGAAGAAATGAATAATTATTATAGTACAAAAATGAAGGAGCTAATAAAATTAAAAGAAAATGAACAAAATTTCAAAAAATTAAGTGAAAAATATAATGAATTTGGAAATTCATTAATTGAATTTATAGTAAAAGAAACAAGGAAATTTATAAATCAATTAATTATTAAAAATTGTTTAAATGAAAAAAATGATTTGTATCAAGAAGATATTCAAATTAAAAGTTCAGTAAATTTTATTAATTCATCTGAAAAATTATTAAATGATGCAAAATCAGTTGAATGTAAAGCATTATATGAATTAAATCTTTTACAAGATAAATTTATAAAAGGAAGATATGATTTAATAGAAGAAATTCAAAAAGTTTGTTCTAATTTTTTTAATTCATCTAATTTGGAAATAAAAAAAGAAAGAGAATTAACTTTTGAAGAACAAATGGATTCTTTATTTTCAAAATTTGAAATAATAAATCAAAATAGTCTATCAAATAATATAAGAGATACTGAAGTTAATTCTAATGATAAAAAAATTGAAAATCAAAGTAAAGAAAGTAATAAAAATTCTTCAAATTCTTCACAAGTGAAAAATAATAATTTGTTAAATGATAAAATAAATAGTATGATTCTTTTTCCAATTGTTAAAAAAAATAGTGATTATAATTTTCAAAAACCTTTTGAAGATGAGAATAAAGTAAATGATTTTGCTTTTCTTAATACAAGTAATATTTCAATTAATGATAATTCAGATTCATCATTCAGTCTTGATGAAAAAATAAAAGATTGCTTTACAGAAGATGAAAATAAAAAAGAAAAAGAAAAAGAAAATGAAAAAGAAAATAACTTAATAAAAGGAAATAAAAATACAAAAAGTAATTCTCAAAATGAAGAAATAAAAAAAAAGACTAAAAAAGAAAATGAAAATGAATTAGATAAAAACAATAATTTCAAACAAAACAAAAACATAAATTCCAAAAGTAATGAAGATAATCAATCAAATAAAAATTATCAAATTGTAAATAAAAGATTTAAAGTATATAATAATTTCAAAAACCAAAATTCAACAACAATTAATTCAAATAATAATAATGAAACAAATTCAAATGTAACAAATGATTATTTTAAAACAGAATGTTCTGATTGCAGAACTCCTTTTTTATTAAGAAAAGGAGAAGCTCATTGGAAAAGAAGATGTGTAAAATGTCAAGATTTTTATAAAAATAGAATATTTAAATATAATATGCCAAATAAAAAATATTATAATTCAAATGAAGAAAGAAAAGTCAAAATTGTTTGTATTGATTGTAGAAAAACTTTTTTATGTCCTATTCACTTAAAAGGTTATAGGAGTCAATGTCTAAATTGTTTTAAAAAATCTCGTTTTCAAAATTCTGAAATTTTTATTAATGATACTTCTTTATCAATTGGTTCAAATAATAATACTAATAATGAAAATAAAATTGAGAAAGATGAAAAAATAATTGAGAATAATGATAAAAATATTGAAGATGATGCTGAAAGTATTTCTTTTTTAAATGAGAATTCTATTGATGAAAAAAGAGAAATGAATAATAAATCAATATCCAATATTAAGATAAATAAAAAAAATGAATTATTGACTTTTAGTAATAATTCTCAGAGAAAAAAAATAAAAAGTGAAAATAAGAAAATTAATTTAAATAGTACTTTTTAAATTTTTTTTTTATATTTTATTATAAATATTCGAAATTTCTAATTTTTCTTTCAATAAATTTTAAATACAAAAAAATCTCAAAAAAAAAAAAAAAGAAAAAAAGAAATAAAACATAAAAAAAAGGATTCTTAAAAAAACAAATTAAAAAAAACTCAAAATAAATAAAAAAAAATTTTAAAAATTAATTCCTATTATTTTAATTGATTAATATAAATATAACATTTTTTTATTTTTTCTTTGTACCTCCTTTAACTTTTCTAGTACCTTTCTTACCTCCACTTCTCTTATGACTAGTTTTAACTTTACTTGTAGTTCTTTTCTTAGTTTTTTTAACAGAACTTCTTTTCTTAGCAGAAGGAGTTTCTTCTTTTACTTCAGCAACAACTGGTTCTTCAACTTTATTAACATCTTCTTTAGGAGTTGTTTTTTTTCCTGATTTCAAAGTTGATTTTTTTCCTGTTTTTTTTCCTGATTTCAAAGTTGATTTTTTTGCTGATTTTGATACTGATTTTTTTGCTGATCCTGTTCTTGAACTTGTTCTCTTTTTTACCATTTAATTTTTTTTTTTTATTTTTTTCATTATCGTCGACATAATATATATTTATTTTTTTTTTTTTGAAATTTGATTGGATAATCTTATATTTTTTTGAATTATTTAATTAAAGGTTTTTTCATTAATGGTTGAGTTTATTGTAAAAAGATTATTTTTTTAATTTTTTATTTTGGTTTTCAGAATTTTTTTATTATTTTTTGATTGATTTGTTTGTTATAAATTTTAGTTTATTTTATTTTTGTTTTTCAAGATTTTTGACTTTTTGTTTTGTTTAAAATTTGATTTTTATAAGTTGAAAATAACACTTTTATGTTTGATTGTTAAAATATTCAGTCTTTTTTTATGAAATATTAGAAAATATGGTTATAAGTTTAATTTTAATTTCTGGGAATTGATTATTCAGAAAAAATTTTGGATTTTTTCACAAGGGTTCTATTTGAGTTTTTGTTGTTTATCCCCATATTATTTATATTTTGATTATGTGTTTTTAAAAAATATGATATAAATTTATTTAAATTTTTAGATGGGGTATATTTTCATTTTATATTTTAAAAATTGTATTTTTCATTATAAATTGTTTATATTTCTTAATAGTAACTTATATATTCAAATTAAAAAGAAAAATTCACTTTAATGACACTAAAAATTTAAAGTAATAAATTAAATAAAAAACTTAAAAAAAAAATATAAAACTTTAATTAAATCAAATTCATTCAAACTTTAAAAAATTATATTTTACTTCATAATTAACCTCCAAAAACAATACTCTAATAAAAAATCCCCTAATACCCAAAACTTTATAAAAATCCCCAAAAAAAAAAATAATTTTACATATAAAAAAATTAATAAAAAAATAAAAACGAAAACCAATACTAAAATATATAAAAAAATAAAAAAAAAATGGGTGCAAAATGCAACTCTTCAACAGAACGTAATAAAGAACTTCAACAAATAGGTGAACAGACAAAAATAAAACACACCCAATCTCTAATAAGACTAGATTCCAAAATAATAGTATCAGAATTTCAATCTAACCTAGATGAAGATTATAAAAGATTAAAATTCTTAGGTCAAGGATCATTTGCTTCAGTATACCAAGTACAAAATCGTTTAACAGGAATATACAGAGCAATGAAATCATTAAAAAGAAAAACTACATCAGGTTCAAGTGGAAATGCAGATAAAGTAATATTAAACGAAATAAATATTTTACGTGAAATGGATCATCCAAATATATTAAAAATTTTTGGTTTTTATGCAAATCCAAAATCATATGATATAATAACAGAATTATGTGTTGGTGGAGAATTATTTGATGAATTAGATAAAAATGGACCATTTACAGAAAAAAAATGCGCTTATGTTATGTATCAAATATTATCTGCTGTTAATTATTGTCATAAAATGAAAATTATTCATAGAGATTTAAAACCAGAAAATATTTTAATTATTAAAAGAGAAGATGAAGATAATGAATTATTATTTATTAAAATATGTGATTTTGGTACTGCAAAATGGTTTGAAGATGGTAAAATTGAAAGAAGTGTAGTTGGTTCTTGTTATTATATAGCACCTGAAGTACTTCAAAAAAATTATGATGAGAAATGTGATTTATGGTCAATTGGTGTTATAATGTATATTTTATTAAGTGGAAAACCACCTTTTGGAGGAGAAAATGAAAAAGAAATTTTTAAAAAAATTTTAGATGGTGATTACGACTTAAAAGAATATCCTTGGAATGAAATGTCAAGTGATGCAAAAAATTTAATATCAAATTTACTTGTAATGAATAGTAAAAAAAGATTAACAGCTGAAGAAGCATTAAATCATAAATGGTTTACTAGACATAAAAGTAAAGAATTATTTACTAAAATTGAAAATAAAGTCATTACTGAGAAATTAATAAATAATTTAATTAATTATAAATCAAATTCTGTTATTCAACAAGCTGCTTTAGCTTATTTAGTTCATAATTTTAATCAAACGAGATATGTTATTAATGCTTGTAAATTATTTGCTATGATTGATACTGATGGTGATGGAAGAATTAAACAAGAAGAAATTTATGAAGGATTAAAAAAAATTGTTAATAGGAAAAATTTAGAAAGTGAATGTCATAAAATTTTTGAAAATATTGATATGAATCATAATATTTATGTTGAATATGAAGAATTTGTAAGAGGTGCTGTTAATAAAGAACAATTTCTTTCTGATAATGTTTTAAAATTTGCTTTTAGATATTTTGATAAAGATGGTAATACTGAAATTGATTATAGGGAAATTGAATCTATTTTTAAAGATAATATTTATGATAAGAATAAAATTCATGATGGATTGAAAAAAATTATTGATGAAGTTGATTCTAATAAAGATGGGAAAATTTCTTATCAAGAATTTTGTGTCGTTATGAAAAAAATGATTAATCCTTAAATTATATTATTTAAAAGTTAAAAAAAATTTTTATTTATTGATAATGAAAAATATTTATAATATTAATTTATAATTTTGGGCAAATTTATTGGATATTTTTTTTATTTTTTTTTTAATTAATATTCTTTATGAATTTTATATTATATAATGAATAGATTTAATAATGGAGGTTTAATAAAAGATTTAATTAATGCAATTAAAAGTATAGGAAATTATTCTGATTTCTTAAAAATAAGAGAAGATTTAATTTATAAATTAGAAATTTTAGAAAGAAATCTTGAAAATAATAATATTGAAAAAGGAAAAAATGATAATTTTGAAGAATATTTAATAAAAGCAAATCAATATATTTCTCAATATAAACCTCAAAAAGGTTTTTCTTCGGGTTATTCTAATTTATTTAATATACCAAAAACGAATAATGAAAATAATCAAAATTATAATCAAGATGAATTAAATTATAAAAAATATAATATTGAAAATAATTATATTAAAGATGAAAATCCTAACTTAACACAAAATAATCCTTTAAATCAATATAAAAATATAAAAACAAATAATACAAATAATGCAATAAATTATAATTATAATTATAATATTACACAAGATAATAATAATAGTCAAAGAAATAAAAAAAATATTGATATTGAAACTCCAATTCCATTACAATCTCCACCAAAAAAAATTGAATATAATTCAATAAATTTATCAGAACAAACAAAAAGTTTATTTCATTCAATGAATCAAAATAATAATGTAATTAATAAAAATAATTTAAATGAAAATAATAATCAAAAATATAATACTCAAAATTATAATAATAATAATTTAAATTCTCAAAATTATAATATTTCTAATTTACAAAATTATAATATTCAAAATTCAAATGATACTGTTGATTTAAATTCTCAAAATTATAATATTCAAAATTATAATAATAATTATAATTTAAAATCTCAAAATTATAATATTCAAAATTCAAAGGATAATATTAATTTAAATTCTCAAAATTATAATATTCAAAATTATAATAATAAAAATAATTTAAATACTCAAAATTATAATAGTCAAAATGATAATAATTTATATTCAAAAAATATTGATACTCAAAATAACAATAATTTTGATTTTCAAAATTATAATAAAAATCCAAATATAGAATCATATCAATTTAATGATAAATTAATGAATCAAAGACAAAATTATAATCCAAGTCCATCATTACAACAATATCTTTCTAAAAATAAAAATAATTCTGAATATCAATTCAAACCAATTGAAAAATTATCAAATGATCCTATTCAAACAATGAATAAAGGAAATAGAATTACTAAAATAATAATGAAAATAAATGAAGATGATGAAATATCAGAAATGTTAAAACAATTATTTTCGGAAGATATAATTGAAAAAATGATGGATCCACATTGTCCAGATAATTATATTACAAAAATAGAAGAAACAATAAAACAAATTGAAATTCTTCAAAAAAAAGATGAAAATGAAAATAAAAACAATATAGATTATTCATATCAAAATTATTCAAATCCAAATTATACAAATAATCAAAATAATTCAACAAATTCAAATAATATTAATCAAAATTTAAGAAATCGAATTTTAAAAAATCAAAAAAAAAATAATTTAAAATCAATTCCAAAAAAATCTCAAATAAGAACAAAAAGAGATAATTTATCTTTAAATTCAATGAAAAAATATCAAACAACAAATAATTCAAATATTTCAAATAATAATACTTCAGGTAATTATTCAAATAAAATAAAAACAAAATCATATGCAGATAATTTATTATTAGCACATGGACTTCCACTTGGAATAAGTAATGAAGATAATAATAAATCAAATCCATATAATCCAATAAAAAATAGATTATCATTTAATAAATAAAATCCTATTTTAAATATAAAAAAAATTTATTTTTTAATATTTTCATTTTATCACAAATGTTTTTAATTGAATTCTAAAATTAAAAAATATCAATAAAATAACCATTATTAATTGATTTTTATACTATATATAATTACATTATTCAAAATATTGTGCCATCAAATAACAAAACAATAATATATAAATTCTAAAATTAAAAATATATATATTTCAATATATTATGCCATAAATTAAATTTGCAAAATCTGAAAAATTTAAAACTTTATTCGATTTTTTATACTTATCAAAATTAAGTTTAGAATTTTTATAAAATAAATCAACTTGTTCCCAAGTAACATAACCTAATTTCTTAATATCAATTTTTAAAAAATCTTCTCTTATTTTTAAATAAGAATCATCACTACACATTTTTTCATAAATACAACAAGCTTTATTTAAAGCTTTAATTGCACTTAATCTAAAATCAGGATGTTTTTCTAATAAACCTTCACATAATTCTCTTAAATCTTTATTTTGAATAACACTAAAATCAATATTTTGATATAAAATCATATCTTCTAATTGATTAGTATCATTACTATTAAAAGGAAAATAACCTAATAACATAATATAAAATAAAATTCCAGTAGACCACATATCAATCATTTTAGAATATTTTACTCTTTCTAAAATTTCAGGAGCTTGATAATGTAAAGTACCAACAAAATCATTCATAAAATTATTTTCTGGAATATAACAAGATAAACCAAAATCAATTATTTTAATTTTTGGTTTATCATGAATGATAGTAATTAAAAAATTTTCTAATTTAATATCTCTATGACATACTCTTAATTCATTATGAAGATAATTTAAAATTTCTAATATTTGAATTAATATTTCTAAAGCAATATCATCATCTAAATGTTCAGCAGGATATTTCTTTATAAAATCAAATAAATCTCCTCCTTCAATTAATTCAAGTACAAAACTTATTGATTTTAAATCTTCATATACATTATAACATTTAACAATATGTGGATGATTTAAACTTAAACTTATTTTTACTTCTGATATTATACATTCTTTAAATTTAATATGTGATTTATTTATTGTTTTTATTGCAAATTTTTTACCTTTTTTATTTTGGGCTATATATACTTCTCCTGATGCACCTCTTCCTATAAAATTTGAATCCATTTTGTAATCTTCTGAAATACTTTTTCTAATTGAATATTCTATTGGTAATATGTAATCTGGATCGTTTTCTATATTTTTGTTTAATATTGTGTGATTTATTTTATTATTTGTTTTACATACTCCCATTTGTTTAATTTTTTTTTTGTATTATTTATATTATTTTTGTATTAGTTTTGTTTTTAATAAATTAGATTTTATATTAAAATAACTACAATTATTAAAAATTAAAATACTAAAAGTAAGAAAAAATTAAATATGGAAAAATTCTTTTTATTAAATAATATTGATAGCAGAATACTTCATCCTATAACATTAAATTTTATTGATGAAGAAATTGCAAATTTATATATTGAAAATGTTTTTAGTTATAAGATTAATATAGCTTTTTCAATTTTAGAATTATTTATATCAATATTAACAATTATAATGTCAATTATTTCTTATCACTTTTCAAAATCAATATTAAATAATTTAAGGGTATTTTTATCATTATTAACAACAATATTTTTAATAATAAATATAGTTTTTTTTTCTTCCGCTAAGAATTCTTTTGTTTATAGAAAAGTTTTAATATCATTTGGAACATCTGTTCATATTTTTTCATATAAAATATTACTTTATTTATTATTATCTGTAATTTATTCTGATTATTTTATAATTTATGAAAATTTAGGTCCATTATGCACTTTAATTGAAATGTTTCTCTCTTCTTTTTATATTATATTTATAGATGATTCTTTCGTTATTCATTTTTTAAGTCATTTACTTTCTGTTATTTTAATATTTATTATTGAAACTTTTTTACATACATATATTAAATTTTCTTTCATTTTTTTATTATCTTTTGTTTCTAGTTTTTTAATTTGTCTTATTTGTTATTTTCATCAAAAATTTCAAAAAATTAATTGGTTAATTACTTATAGAAGAATTAAAGATGTTGAATATTATTCAAAATTATTTTTAGATAATTCATTTATTTTTGTTACATTTAAAAAAAATGAAGTATTTAATTTTAATCCTTCAATTCGATATATATTAGAGAATTCAAAATTAAGAGAAGATATGGAAAATTTAATTTTTTCAAATAGGGAAGCAGAAAAACAAGGATTAAATAATGAAGCAAGAACAATAATAACAAATGGAATGAGTGTAATAATAAAAAAATTAATATTTTCAAAAATAAAAGTAAAAAATGAAAATTTATCAAATGTTATAAAAGAACAAATAGATAATATAGGATTAAATGAAAAAAATTATTTAGAAAGAATAGATACATTTTTTGCAATTATAAGAGATAATAAAGAAAAATTTGAAAATGTATATTATTTAGGAGCAATAAATTTTGAAAATATTGATAAACAATATTCAGTTTTTATTCAAGTAAATCCATTTAATAATTATATAACTTATTTTGCAGTTGCTTTAGATTTTCCAATTGAAGTTTCTCAAAATTTAGAAATTTTAAGTAAAATTTCAATTATTAATTCTAAAATAACTCATGAAATAAAAAATCCATTAGCAGCAATTCAAACTTTAGTTATTGAAATAAAAACATTTATTGATAATAATAATCTAATAGAAAAATTAGATTCAATTTATGATTATTCTGAATATATGAAATATATAACAAAAGACTTTGAATTTTTAGCATTAAAACTTAATAATATTAGAGAACAAAAAAATATGACTGAAGTAGATTTAAAAAGAGTTAATTTTAATACAATAGTAAATTTTGCTGTTGAATTAATAAAAAATATTTGGAAAAATAAAAACTCACGTGTTTTAATAAGAAAAGAAATAGATAAAAATATAGCAGAATTTATATTCACAGATGAAATAAGAGTAAAACAAATAATAATAAATCTCTTATCAAATAGTTTAAAATTTACAAAAATGGGAAGTGTAACATTAGTATGTAATAACTTTGATAATGATTTTATATTAATAATGGTTAAAGATACAGGAATAGGAATGAAACAAGAACAAGTAGAAAAATTAAATCAAGATGGAACTTTATTTTTAAAAAGTAATGAAAATAATAAATTTGGTTCTGGATTAGGTTTAAGTGTAGTTAAAGATATGGTAAAAATATTAGGAAAAGATTTTAAAGTAGAATCAAAATATAATGAAGGAACACGAATAAGTTTTTTATTAAATAAAAATAATGAACTTAATAAAGAATTTAATAATTCAATAATAATGAGAAATGATTCAAATCATCAAAAAAATAATTTTAATATAATAGATGCATCAACAGCAGCATTAACTGGAAATGCAGACTCACCAAATTTATTATTAGGAAATGTAAAATTTCCTCGTCATTCAATTTATGTAAAAACAGAAAATGACATAAATACAAAAAGAGAAAATTATCTTTTAGTAAAACCAAATGAAGCACAAACAATTCAAACTCAAATTCAATATTCAAAAGAAATTGATTCTAATTTTTTAGATCCTAAAAAATTAGTAAATAATAATAAAAGAAGAACTTCTTTTAATATTTTAAATAGAGCTAGAATGAGTAGTATTGCAAGACCACCTAATTTAAGATTACCACAAATTCCAATTCATGATAATTTAAATGATTTAAGTGAAAATAATTTAGGAAGTAGAAAAAAAATTTATGCTTTAGTTGTTGAAGATGAACAAGTTTTAAGAAATTGTAATATTAATATTATTACTAAATATTTTAATGAAAGAGGAATTGATGTTTATATTGATGAAAATAATGATGGAATTGAATGTATTTATAAAATTTATAAAGGATTTACTAAAGAAAAAAAATATCAATTTATTGTTACTGATGAACAAATGAATACAATGAATGGTAATATGATGGCTAAAATTATTAGAGATTTAGTTGATGAAAAAAGATTTTATCCTATTAAAATTTATTCTAGCTCTGGTAATAATTTTGTTGATGATAATTTTAAAAATAATTATGAAGGAGTTTTTAATAAACCTCTTACTATTGAAAATGTAGCTTGTATTTTTAATGATAATGTTGAAGGATTATTATGATTCTTTTTAAAAAAAAAGTAATTAATCTATATATTATAATTATTTTTCTTATAAATCATTTATTTATAGTCTAATAATATTTTGATTATAATTATAAATATGTAATAATAAAAAAAATTTTTTTAAATAAAAATTAAAAAGAACTTTAATATTTTTAAAATTATTTTTTATAAAACAAAAAAATAAAATAAAAAAAAAAAAATAAAATAAATATAAAAATCTCAATTAAACAAAAAAAAATAATAAAATAAAAAATGGCAACCGAAAATATAGATCAAGACTTATTAGATAATGGAATAAAAGAACCAGCAAACGCAGACATAGAACAAGAATATAATTCTTCAATAAATGAAATGGGAACAGATCCATCAAAAGCAAATATAGCAAGAGTTCTTCGTTTATTATATACTTCTTATAGAACTGTTTCAGGAAATGATAGAATTTTAAGAAAAATGTACAAAGAAACAAAAAATAAATTAATAGAACAAATGAAAGTAAATAAAACAATATCAGATAATCAAAAAGAAGAAATGAGAAATTTTGAAACAATGTCTCAGAAATATAATGAATTATTAAAAGCTCAAATTCAAGCAAAAGAAGATATTCAAAAATTAAAAGAAGAAAAAAATGAATTTACAATAAGTGAAAAACAAGAACCTGAAATTGATGAAGGTGTACTTCAAGAATTAAGAATATCAAATGAACAATTAAGTTCAGAATTAAATGAAGCTAAAATTAAATTAAATGAAAATAATAAAGAATTAAATCAAATGAAAAAAGAATATAATGCTTTAGTTAAATTAAAAAATGAATTAAATACAGCTAAAATTGAATTAGAAAATAAAAGAGCTGAAGAGGCATCTTTATTTAAAACTGATTTAGAAACTAAAGATAATGAAATAAAACATGTTAAAGAATTATCTGAAAAGAGAAAAAAAGATTTTGATGAGAAAGAAAAAGAATTTAATGAAGCAAAATCAGAATTAGATAAAAAAACAAATGATTTAGATGGAATAAGAAAAAAAATTGATAATTTAAATGCAGAATATAGAAAATTAGGAGTTGAGAATGAAAATTTATTAAAAAGAATTGATAGAATTAATAATGAAAAAAAAGTAATAATTGAAAGAGAACATGAATCAAATGATTTATTAAAAAAAACTACTGAAGATAGAGATAAAATACAAAAATTAGCTGATCAAAATGAAAATACTATTAAAGAAAAAATAAGATATATTGATAATGTTAATAAAAGAATTGAAGAAAAAAATTTAGAAATTACAAGACAAAAAGGAGATATTGCAATTTTAACTAAAAATTTAGCTGGTTGTAAAAAAGAAATTGAAGAAAGAAAATTAGAAATTGAAAAAGAATTAAGAAGTATAGAAAAAACTGAAGGAATTTTAAAAAAAAAAATTGAAGAAAATGAAAAAAAAGATAAAGAATATACTGAAATGAATGAAAGTTATAAAAAAGCAATGTCAAATTTAGATAAAAATAAAAAAGAATTAAATGAATTAGAAAAGATTTATAGAGAATTAGAAAGAGCAAGAAATAAATCAACTGAAGAAAATACAAAATTAAAAAATAAAATTGATCATTTATTAGAAGATATTAGATTAGGAGATAATAGAGTTCAAGAATTACAAAAAAAAGTTGCTGAATAT
>JAEEGK010012347.1_pt1 | contig 19428 bp, 18 predicted proteins | sample 8958771 | NCBI WGS metagenome assembly JAEEGK01 (sample SAMN16246547, study PRJNA631951) | gut metagenome | biome: gut microbiome; feature: rumen; material: SC-attached | host: Bos | place: Iran: Karaj | collected 2018-10
GAAACCTTGAGAGAGTGAATCTCAGCTTCACTCAAATTCATTACGTTGCGATGTCTCCATCGCGCCCGTTCTTTGGTGCGTTCGCTTAGCTTTGCATTGTTTAATTTACAAAGTACACTGCCGCGCTCGGAACCGGGGGTTTCTCACGCGAGCTTGCCTACTATACCATCCCCAAAAGCGTTTGTCAACGCTTTTTTTCAAAAATTACCGGGTTTTTTTCAGCCCCCGTTTCATGCCGGCGGGGAACACAACATATAGCGGCTTCGGTGCTTATCCATCCCAGAAGTAGTCCGGGACGGAGCGAAGAAAACGCTGCGCTGCCGAAGCGGCAGCGCAGCGAAACCGGGCAACAATCAGTTGTCGGCTTTCTCCTTCTGCATCTTCTGGTACATGTCGATCATCTCGGTGCGCACGGTCACATTGTAGTCGGGGGGGATGTTCTCATCCTTGCCCTGCACGAACTGCAGGTAGCGGGGGCCCAGCAGATTGTTGGCATAGAAGTATTCCTTGGACCGCTGATTGACCGCGCAGATGAACATAATGGCATTTAGATGGAGCCAGGTCATCCGGACCTTCCCGCTCTCGATCTGGGAGATGGTGACCCGGCTGAGACCCGTCAGGTTTCCAAGGTCCGCCTGCGTCAGGCTGAGCAGCTTGCGGATCTTGGGCAGATGCTTCGTCAGTTCTTCGCACATTGCCCGCTTTTCGGCGCTGGTAAGTTCGACCATAAATATTCCTCCGTTCCCTTTCCCAAATTTTCTCTTCCGAAACATACCGATGTATGTGTAAATCAAATCGGCAGGCGCAAGTGATATGTTCCTACTGCGCCAATTTAGTTGCTGACAATAAATATACCAGATAGATTCTAACTTTACAAGCCCAAAACATTAAGATTCTGGAGTAATTTCCTGATACTTCCGGCTCTCGGCGACAGCCAGGGCATCGCAGCGGGCATTCCGTTCATCGTCCGCATGCCCCTTGACCCAGACCCAGGACAGCCGGTGGATATCCGCCAGCTCCAGCAGCCGTGCCCAGAGCTCCGGATTCTTCGCCTCCCCGGAACGGCGCTTCCAACCTCTGGCCTGCCAGCCCAGAGCCCAGCCCTCGGTCATGGCCTCCACCACATAGCGGGAATCGCTGTAAACCGTCACCTGGCAGGGCTCCTTCAGGGCTTCCAGCCCCCGGATCACAGCGGTCAGCTCCATGCGGTTGTTGGTGGTCAGCTTTTCCCCGCCGGTGAGGACCTTCTCCTTTCCCCGCCATTGGAGGATGGCGGCCCAGCCGCCGGGGCCGGGATTGCCGGAACAGGCTCCATCGGTGTAGAGGGTGACGGCTTTCATGCCTCCGGCGCTTCCTCAGGGGGGGCGCCCTCCTCCGGAGATGCGGCTTCCTCCTCCTGTTCCGGGGCGGCCACGGTGAGGCTGATGACCACGGCCCCCTCCGGCATGCGCATGACCCGCACGCCCTGGGCGGCCCGGCCGTAGACGTTCACATCGTCGGCGTTCATGCGGATGACCACGCCGTCGGAGCTCATGAGCAGCAGATGGTCGCCGGGGGACACCAGCTGGATGCCGGCCACACAGCCCGTCTTCTCCGTGACGGTGCAGTTCTTGAGGCCCAGGCCGCCCCGGTGCTGGGGTTCACTTCCCAGGCGGCAGTATTCCGCCACGGGGGTCTTCTTCCCGTAGCCGTTCTCCGTGACGGTGAGGAGCATATCCCCTTCGCCGCAGCACACGGCGCCCACGCAGAAGTCCCCCTCCCGCAGGCGGATGCCCCGGACGCCGGCGGCGGTGCGGCCCATGGGCCGTATATCCGTCTCCCGGAAGCAGATGGCCATGCCGTCATGGGTGGCGATCAGGATGTAGTCGCTGCCGGAGGTATTGAGGACGGCGATAAGGGAATCGTCCTCGTCGATGGTCAGGGCGCGGATGCCCACGTTCTTCAGGTTTTTCAGCTCCTCGAAGCGCATGCGCTTCACGGTGCCCTTCCTGGTGACGAAGGTGAGGTAGCGGTCCGGCGGCAGCTGGGCCATGTGCAGGCCGGCGGAGAGGGTCTCTCCCGGCTCCACGGGGATGATGTTGGCGATATTGGTGCCCTTGGCGGTGCGCCCTGCCTCCGGGATCATATAGCCCTTGCGCTTGTAGACCTGGCCCCGGGAGGTGAAGAGGAGCAGGAAATCATGGGTGGAGGCGGTGAAAATGGCGTCCACCTGGTCCTCCTCCTTGGTGGTCATGCCCGTGACGCCCTTGCCGCCCCGGCGCTGGACCCGGTAGGTCTCGGCGGGGATGCGCTTGATATAGCCCGCGCGGGAGATGGTGAAGACGCAGAGCTCCTCGGCGATCAGGTCCTCGATGTCGATCTCGTCCTCCACGTCCTGGATCTCGGTCCGGCGTTCGTCTCCGTATTTGTCCCGGATGGCGGTGAGCTCGTCCTTCAGTACGCCCCGGAGCATCTCTTCGCTGGCCAGCAGGCGGCGGTAATAGTCGATGCGCGCCTCCAACTCCTTGTATTCGGCCTCCAGCTTTTCCCGGTCCAAGCCCTGGAGCTGCTTGAGGCGCATGTCCAGGATGGCCTGGGCCTGCACTTCGTCCAGCCCGAAGCGGGCCATGAGCTTCTCCCTGGCGTCGTCGTAGCTCTCCCGGATGATGCGGATGACCTCGTCGATGTTGTCCTGGGCAATGAGCAGGCCTTCCAGCAGGTGGGCCCGCTCCTGGGCCTTGCGCAGGTCGAAGCGGGTGCGCCGGAGGATCAGCTCCTCCTGGAAGGAGATGTATTCCTGGAGCATCTGCTTCAGGTTCAGGATCCTGGGCTGGGTCTGGTCGTTCACCAGGGCCAGCATGATGATGGAGAAATTGCTTTGCAGCTGGGTCTGGGCATAGAGGCGGTTGAGCACCACCTGGGGATTGGCGTCCCGCTTCAGCTCGATGACGATGCGCATGCCGTTGCGGTCGGATTCGTCCCGCAGGTCGCTGATGCCGTCCAGCCGCTTGTCCTGCACCTGCTCCTTGATGCTCTTGATGAGCAGGCTTTTATTGACCTGGTAGGGCAGCTCGGTGACGATGATGCGGATGCGGTCCTTATTGAATTCCTCGAATTCCGCCCTGGCCCGGACCACCACCTTGCCCTTGCCGGTGGCGTAGGCGGCGCGGATGCCGCTGCGGCCCATGATGATGCCGCGGGTGGGGAAATCCGGACCCTGGACATGCTCCATGAGCTCCATGACCCCCGCCTCCGGATTTTCCAGCAGGCAGATGACGGCGTTGATGACCTCGGTGAGGTTGTGGGGCGGGATGCTGGTGGCCATGCCCACGGCGATGCCGGAGGAGCCGTTCACCAGCAGGTTGGGGAAGCGGCTGGGCAGCACCCGGGGTTCCTTGCGGCTCTCGTCGAAGTTGGGGTCCCAGTCCACGGTCTCCTTCTCGATATCCCGCAGCATCTCGTCGGCGATGCGGGACATCCGCGCCTCGGTGTACCGGTAGGCGGCGGGGGGATCCCCGTCCACGGAGCCGAAGTTGCCGTGGCCGTCGATGAGCATGTAGCGCATGGAGAAATCCTGCCCCAGGCGCACCAGGGCGTCGTAGACGCTGGCATCCCCGTGGGGGTGGTATTTGCCCAGCACGTCGCCCACGGCGGTGGCGCACTTCTTATAGGCGTTAGCGTGGGTCAGGCCGCTTTCGTACATAGAGTAGAGGATGCGCCGGTGCACGGGCTTCAGCCCGTCCCGCACGTCGGGCAGGGCGCGGCCCACGATGACGCTCATGGCATAGTCGATGTAGCTGGTCTGCATCTCCTTTGCCAGTTCGGATTCGGTAATGACCTGGTCGGGGAACGCGATGTCCTCCGGCTTGTAGCTTCTGTTGTGTGCCATAGTATATCCTCTCGTTCTGCGAGGTATTTGTATGTGAAAGAATCCACTTACTCGAATTCCGTTTCCGGAGGCTGAAAGGAGGCCGCCCGATCCGGCGGCAGCCGGTCACGGACCGCTTGATTGATGCACGCGCAAGCGGCATCCAGGCTTTTATCGATCTCCTCGTTGGTAAAACGCAAAACCAGAAGTCCCAGTTTATTCAGCTCCGCGGTCCTCGCCTCATCATAGGTGCGTTTTTTCGGAGTGCCATGCTGGTCGCCGTCCAACTCGATCACCAGCCGGGCTGCATGACAGTAGAAATCCACGATGCAGGAACGGATCACCTTTTGCCGTTGAAAGCGGACCGGATAACTGCGCAGAAAGTCATACCACAATCGGTTTTCCTGCAAGGTTGCTTCCTTCCGCAGCGACTTCGCATGCCAGATCAGCTTGTTGTCATATGGCAGCGACAAGATAACTGCCCCCTTTGCCTCCCTCCTTGAGGGAGGTGGATCCGGCGTCAGCCGGAGACGGAGGGAGTCAGGGTGATTCATAGTTGCCGCCATCCATCGAAGCCGCTGCTTTATTCAGCGCTGACTCCCCCTCCCGCTTCGCGGGAGCCCCCTCAGAGAGGGGGCCTTTTGCGCCCCGGTGGAAACGGAGGCTGACTCCCTCAGTCAGCTTCGCTGACAGCTCCCTCAGAGAGGGAGCCTTTTATTTATATATCCAGATTGCTGACGTATTTGGCGTTGGTCTCGATCCAGGCGCGGCGGGGCTCCACCTCTTCCCCCATGAGGAGGGAGAAGATCTGGTCGGCCTGGATGGCGTCCCCCAGGGTGATGCGCCGCAGGGTGCGCTTTTCCGGGTCCATGGTGGTCTCCCACAGCTCGTCCTTGCTCATCTCGCCCAGGCCCTTGTAGCGGGCGATGTCGATCTTCGCATTGGGGTTGTCCCCCCGCATCTCGGCGGAGACCCGGTCCCGTTCCTCGTCGGAATAGGCCACCCGCTGCTGTTTGCCCCGGGTGAGCTTATACAGGGGCGGCACGGCGGAATAGACATAGCCGTTTTCGATGAGGGGGCGCATATAGCGGAAGAAGAAGGTAAGCAGCAGGGTGCGGATATGGCTGCCGTCCACATCGGCATCGGCCATGATGATGACCTTGTGATAGCGGAGCTTCTCGATATTGAAATCCTCGCCGATGCCCGCCCCCAGGGCGGTGATCACCGGCTGGAGCTTTTCATTCTTGTATATCTTGTCCGCCCTGGCCTTTTCCACATTGAGCATCTTGCCCCACATGGCCAGCACCGCCTGGAAGCGGCTGTCCCGCCCCTGGTTGGCGCTTCCTGCGGCGGAGTCGCCCTCAACGATGTAGATCTCGCAGAGGGCGGGGTCCTTCTCGTTGCAGTCCTTCAGCTTTTCCGGCATGCCGCCGGATTCCAGGCCGCTCTTGTTGCGGATGGATTCTCTGGCCCGCCGGGCGGCCTCCCTGGCGCGGGAGGCGGTGAGGGCCTTGTCCATGACGGCCCGGCCCACGGCGGGGTTTTCCTCCAGGAATTCCGTCAGCTTCTCCTGGAGGATGCCGTCCACCAGGGTGCGGATATCACTATTGCCCAGCTTGTCCTTGGTCTGGCCCTCGAACTGGGGATTTACCAGCTTCACGGAGATAACGGCGGTCATCCCCTCCCGGCAGTCCTCGCCGGAGAGACTCTCCCCCTCCTTCAGGACGCCCACCTTTTTCCCGTAGGCGTTGAGCACCCTGGTGAGGGCCGTCTTGAAGCCGGTCTCGTGCATGCCGCCGCCGGGGGTATGGATGTTGTTGGCGAAGGAGTCGATCACTTCGTTGTAGCTGTCGTTCCACTGGAGGGCGATCTCCGCTTCGCTGTCCTCCCGGACGCCGGAGACGTAAATGACGTCGGGGTGCAGGGGCTGTTTACTGCGGTTGAGGTAGCTGACGAATTCCCGGATGCCCCCCTCATAGCACATGGAGTCCCGGCGTTCTTCCTCCTCCTTGTCCGCGCTTTCGGTCCGCTCGTCGGCGATGGTGATGCGCAGGCCCGCGTTGAGGAAGGCCTGCTCCCGCATGCGCACATGGAGGGTCTCGTAGTCGTAGACCGTGTCCTCGAACATCTCCGGGTCCGGCTTGAAGCGGACGGTGGTACCCGTCCGGTCCGTATCCCCGATGATCTTCATATCCTGGGTCTTGTCCCCCCGGCTGAATTTCATCTGGTAAATGTGGCCGCCCCGGTGTACCTCCACCTCCAGCCACTCCGAGAGGGCGTTGACCACGCTGGCGCCCACGCCGTGAAGGCCGCCGGAAACCTTATAGCCCCCGCCGCCGAATTTTCCGCCCGCGTGGAGCACGGTATACACTACCTCCAGGGCGGGCTTGCCCGTCTGCTCCTGCACATCCACGGGGATGCCCCGCCCGTCGTCGGAGACGCGGATCACGTCCCCCGGCTCGATGGTGACGGTGATGTGGCTGCAGAAGCCCGCCAGGGCTTCGTCGATGGCGTTGTCCACGATCTCATAGACCAGATGGTGCAGGCCGGAGGAGGAGGTGGAGCCGATATACATACCCGGCCGAAGACGCACGGCCTCCAGCCCCTCCAGGACCTGGATCTGGGAGGCGTCGTAGCTTTCTTTGGACTCAAGGAATTTGCTTTCTTCCGACATGGTATTCTCCTTTGGCGGGCATTTCCCGGAGGAAGCGCCCGTTAGTTCTTCGGTTCAGCCCTCCAGCAGCGGGGATTCCCAGCGCTTCAGGAGGGTGGAGGAATTCAGCTGGCTCAGGTAGCAGGTGCTTTTGCCGCCGGAGACGGTGAGCACGAAGCTCTTGGGCAGCTCCCCGGAAACATCGGAGACCTTCCCCGCCTTTTCCGCCGAAGCCAGGAATTCCCTGGTGATGCGGGAGGTGCTGGAATTGTCCAGATCGAAGACGGCTACCACGTCCTTCTTCGGCACCACCACGTTTTGTCCCAGAAACAAATAAGTATTCTTTTCCATTCTATCCAATTCTTCAGCTTATGATCCGTCCGCCGGAAATGCGGATGATCCTGCCGCCCGTCCTTCGGGAGACCTCCTCCTCATCGCAGCAGGTGATGAGCACCTGGCCGCCCTGAATGGAATTGAGCACATAGTCCTGCCGGGCGGCGTCCAGCTCGCTGAGGACGTCGTCCAGAAGCAGCACGGGGGAGGAGCCCAGCTCATCCCGGCAGATGGTCCACTCCGCCAGCTTCATGCTGAGGGCGGCGGTGCGGATCTGGCCCTGGGAGGCAAATTTGGAAGCTTCGCTGCCGTCGATGCGGATGGATATATCGTCCTTCTGCACTCCGGCCAGGCACTGGCCCGCGTCGATCTCCGCCTGGCGCAGCCGTTCCTGCTGCTTCAGCAGCACGTCCAATATCTCCCTGGCGCTCATGTCCAGAGGGTCCTCGATGGCGGATATGGTGCGGTAGTCCAGCCGGAGCTTTTCCCCGCAGCCGGAGATCTCCCCGTGGATGCGCCCGGCGTTCTCTGCGGCGCGGGCGCACCAGCTGGCCCGGTAACGCATCAGCTCCGCGCCGTATTTCGCCAGGTTCAGGCTGAATTCATCCAGCACGTCCAGCATATCCTGCCGTTCCCGGTAATCCCGGAGGATGCGGGTCTTCTGTTCATAGATGCGGTTGAAGTTCGTCAGGAGGTCGGCGTATTTCGGGCGCAGCTGGCTGACGGCCAGGTCCATGAAGCGCCGCCGCTCTGCGGCCCCGCCCTTGATGAGCTCCAGATCGTCGGGGCAGAAAAGGGTGCAGGCAAAGCGGCCGCTGAGCTCGGCAGCGGACTTCATCCGCACACTGTTCACGAATATCTTTTTCCGCTCCCGGCGGCTCAAATAGACGTCTATCCTCTGCTCCCGGACTTCGGAGGCGACGAATCCGGTGACGGCCCCTTCCGTCTCCTCCATATGGAGGATGTCCCGGTCGGAACGGCTGCGGAAGGAACGGGCGCCCGCCAGGTAGTAGACCGCCTCCAGGAGATTGGTCTTGCCCTGGGCGTTGCGGCCGGTGATGACGTTCACCTGAGAGTCGAAATCACATTCCAGCTCCCGGTAGTTGCGGAAATTCCGAAGCTCCAGACGCTGGATGATCATGCTTCCGCGACCAGGAGGGCTTCGCCCCCCAGCTCCACCCGGTCGCCTGGGTGAAGCTTCCTGCCCCGCTGGGTGCAGACTTCCCCGTTTACCAGGACCTCCCCTTCCGCGATGCGGATCTTGGACTCCCCGCCGGTGCCCACAAGCCCGGCGTATTTCAGCAGGGCTTCCAGCTTGATGAAGGGGGTAGTGATGCTGACGGTATGTTCCATAAAATCAATACCTCTTTGCCTCCCTCTCTGAGGGAGGTGACATCGGCGTCAGCCGATGACGGAAGGAGTCAGGGTTCTTCCCAGCTGTTGCTTCTTGGAAGCTCTGACTTCCCCAGGCGCTTCGCGCCAGCCCCCTCAGAGAGGGGGCCATTTCCTTTTTTATTCTCCTGTTCTGATCCGGACGGGCAGGATCAGATAGAGGAAGCTGCCGTCGCCGCTGGCGGGAAGGATGACACAGGGGGAGGTAGGGCTGCTGAGCTGGAGCAGCAGATCATCCGTGGGCGCCGCCCGCAGGGCGTCCAGCACATAGCGGTTGTTGAAGCCGATCTCCAGCCCCTGGGCGTCCCCCGTCACGGGGCATTCGTCCGTGGCCTTGCCCAGGGCGGTGGCGGTGGAGAGCTTCAAAAGCCCGTCCTCAAAGAGGCAGCGCACCGGACTCTTGTACTTTTCGCTGATCATCAGGCTCACCCGCTCGAAGACGGTCAGCAGCGCCTTTCTATCCGCCTGCAGGGAGAATTTGCTCTCCTTGGGCACGGACTTGCGGTAATCCAGGAACTCACCCTCCAGGCGGCGGGAGATGATCTCCGTATCGCCGATGGAGAACATGATATGGCGGCTGCCCAGGCTGATGGTGGCCAGATCCTCGCTGTCGGAGGCCACCTTTTCCGCCTCGGAGAGGGCGGCGCCGGGGGCCACGAAGGAGGTGGCGATCTCCGTATCCTCGTCCAGTTTTTCCCGCCGCTGGGCCAGCCTGTAGCCGTCCACGCTGGTGACGGTCAGCTCCCCGTCGTTGATCTCGAAGAGGCTGCCGGTGTGGACCGGGCGGCTCTCGTTGGTGCTGACGGCGAAAAGGGTCTCCCCGATCATGCTCTGGAGCTTCTTTTCCTGGATGCGGAAGGAATTCTGGGCGTCCACGGAGGGAAGCTCGGGGAATTCATCGGCGGAGATAGCCATGATCTCAAAATAGCTCATGCCGCAGGTCAGCTTCACAAGGAGCGATTCGTCCGCATCGAAGCAGACGCTTCCCTCCGGCATTTTCCTTACGATCTCCCCCAGGAGGCGGGCATTGAGTACCAGCCGCCCTTCCCGGAGGATATCCGCATCCACCCTGGTGCGGATGCCGGTTTTCAGATTGTAGCCGGTGAGGGTCAGCTCCGTGCCCATGGCTTCAAACAGGATGCCCTCCAAGGCGGGGATCGTGCTCTTCAGGGCCACGGTGCGGGAGGCGATGGTCACGGCGTTCAGCAGCAGGCTGCGGTCACAGTTGAATTTCATAAAAACCTTCCTTTCTGCGGAGGATAGGAGAGAGAGGATATTTTAGTTTTAGTAGCAAGTAGAAACGAAAAACGGTGGAAAAGGGGCGAAGACCCTTGAAAATCAAGGGAAAGCGCGGTGGACAAAAATGTGGATGGAAACGGGGGTTATCCACGGGAAAAAATGGAAAAGAAAGTATCCACAGGGTATGTGGAAGGACAGGGGAGAAAAATGTGGAAATCAGGGGCGGAGGAAAGCCTTTCCCGCCAGGCTCATTTGTTAGTTATGTTGGCGGTGATGTCGTGGACAGCGTCCACCAGCTTGGGATCGTTCTGAAGGTTTTCCTCCACCTTGCGGATGGAATGGAGGACGGTGGTGTGGTCCCGGCCCATGACCTCGCCGATCTGCTCCAGGGTCTGCCCCGTCAGCTTGCGGATGAGGTAGGTGGAAATCTGGCGGGCGTTGGCCACGTCCTTGGTCTTGCCCTTGCCGATCACGTCCTCCGGGGAGATATCGTAGAAATCCGCCACCTTGCCGATGATGAATTCCGGAGCGTAGGCCTTTTCAGAGTCGATGATCTCCTTGGTGATGCGCTGCACCAGCTCCATATTCACGGCCCCCACCCCCTGCAGGTCGATGTAGGCCCGGATCTTCTTCAGGATGCCTTCGATCTGCCGGATATTGGCCTTGATGTTCTCCGCGATGTATTTGCCCGCGTCCTCCGCCAGAGGGATGCCCATGCGGGAAGCCTTGGTCTTGACAATGGCGACCCTGGTCTCATAATCGGGAGGCTGGATGTCCGCCAGAAGGCCCGCTTCGAAGCGGCTGCGCAGCCGGTCCTCCAGGCGCAGCATCTCCTTGGGGGGCCGGTCGGAGGTCAGAACGATCTGGCGGCCGGACTCATAGAGGGTATTGAAGGTGTGGAAGAATTCCTCCTGGGTCTGCACCTTGCCGGCGATGAACTGGACGTCGTCCACCAGCAGCAGGTCCGCCAGCCGGTATTTCTCCCGGAATTCCCGGTTGTGCCCGGTCTGGATGGCGGCGATCAGCTCGTTGGTGAAATCGTCGCCTTTTATGTAGACTATGCGGCTTTTGGGGTTAGTATGCCGGAAGGCGTGGGCGATGGAATAGATCAGGTGGGTCTTGCCCAGGCCGGAGTCCCCGTAGATCAGCAGCGGGTTGTAGACCTTGACCTGGTTCTCCCCCACGCCCTTGGCCGCGGCATAGGCGAATTTGTTGGAGGGGCCCACGATGAAGCGGTCAAAGGTGAATTCCTCGCTGCCGAAGGGGTCGGAAGCGGGGCCGCGGCGCTGCGCCAGATACTGCTCCATCTCCTCCGAGGTGAGGATGCTCAGCTCGAAGTCCGCGCCGAAAAGCTCCTTCAGCGCGTTCTTGAGCAGGTCGGCATAGCGGCCCAGGATGATATCCCGGCTGTACTCGCTGGGGCAGTGGAGCAGCAGCAGATTGTCCTGCACCTCCAGCACCCGGCAGTCGCCGAACCAGGTTTTGATCGACGTATCGGGCAGGTCCCTGGACAGCAGCTTCAATATCTCGTTCCAGAGGTCCGTGTTGGAATTCATGGCTGGCATCCTTTCTCTCTGCAGGCGGAAAAAGCAGCACATTTATATTCAATCCATTATAACAGGATCGGAGGCGAAAAGCAAACGATTCGACACAAAATCACGGGTAATTCCGACATTATTCCACAAAATAAGGGAATAATGGGGAAAAAGAACCCGGCGAGCCCGGATGATGCCCGGACCCGCCGAAACGGTTACTGCCCTTCGTGCTTCTTCTCTCCGCCGGGCTTTTTGCTGCCCCGGTGGAAATAGCGGCGATGGTAATTGGCCTTCTTTTCCACGCCCTCCGCCTTCTCCCCGGCGGCCTGGGCCCTGACCGTATTTACCGGATGCTTTTCCCGGTTCTTCGGGGGGATAGGCTGCCGGTTCTCCGGCTTTTTTTCGAAGCTCTTTTCCGGATGCTCCGGCTTCTTTTCCTTCTTCTCCGGGCGCTCCTTCTTTTCCGGACGGTCCTTCCTCTGGGGCTGGTCGTTTCTGCGCTCGGAGGCCTCGGCGCCCTTTTCCCGCTGCCCGCCCCGGTTCTTTTTCCGGCGGCTGCGGCCGGACTTCTTTTCTTCGCCCCGGCCCTCCATGGCGTTTGCCAGGCGGCTTCCCAGGCTGTCCGCGCCCTCGGACATATAGCGGCTCAGGTCCGGCAGGTCGGAGGGGACGGGGGCCTTCTCCTCCGGCTTGGGCTCGATATACTCCCCGTTGAGGGTATAGCCCAGCCGGTCCAGGGGATAGGTCTGCAGGGAGGCGTCCGCCCCGTCGGCCAGGCGCACCTTCACCGTGCGCCGCAGCAGGTTCACCTCCGCTACGTTGCCCTTGCCCTTGGGCGTGTCCACGGGGGCGTCCACCTTGGGCATGGTCTTGATGAGATGCTCATAGGCGTCCTGCTCATATTTCAGGCAGCACATGAGCCGCCCGCAGGTGCCGGAGATCTTGGTGGGGTTCAGGGAGAGGTTCTGGGTCTTGGCCATGCGGATGGAGACGGGTTGGAATTCATCCAGGAAAGTGGAGCAGCAGAAGGGCCGCCCGCAGATGCCCAGGCCCCCCAGGAGCTTGGCCCCGTCCCGCACGCCGATCTGCCGCAGCTCGATGCGGGTATGGAACAGGCTGGCCAGGTCCTTCACCAGTTCCCGGAAATCCACCCGCCCGTCGGAGGTGAAGAAAAAGAGGATCTTGTTGCCCTCGAAGGAGAATTCCACGTCCACCAGCTTCATGTCCAGGCCGTGGGCCTTGATCCGCTCCTCGCAGAGGCTGAAGGCGCTCTTTTCCTTGCGCCGGTTGGCTTCCGCGATGCGCAGGTCCTCGGCGGTGGCGATGCGCACCACGCTCTTCAGGGGCTGTACCACCCCTTCCTCCGGCACCTCGTGGCAGCCCTCCACGCACTCGCCCAGCTCCAGGCCCTTGCTGGTCTCCACCACCAGGCTGTCCCCGGTGTTGACAGTCAGTTCACCGGGATCGAAATAATAGCTCTTGCCGCGGTTGCGGAAGCGCACATTCACTACATTCGGCATATCGGTTCCTTTCTATGGGAGGTCAACCCTCGGCCTCCTCGTTCATATTGGTACACAGCCAGCCCAGACAGTGGCCGGCGCTCACATTGACCTTCCGCATCTCCCGCAGGCGGAAGGTGAGGGCGCTGAGACGGAGGGCCCTTGCCCTTGTCTCTCCCTTCCCCGCCTTTGCCCGCAGGGCAGCGGCGGCGTCCAGGTCCTCTATCAGCCGGTCGAATTTATCCCGGTCCAGCTTTTCACAGGGGAAGGCGGCCTTGAACCAGGCCAGCGCGTCCCCCCGGATGAAGGCCTCCGCCAAAAGGGCGGCAGAGTCGCTCTCCCCGGATGCGGCGGCCTCCCCGCCCAGACGCAGGGTCAGGCAGCGGGAGCGGACCGTGGGGAGGAAAGCGCCGGGATTGCAGCCCATCAGGAGGAAGGCCGCATAGGGGGGCGGCTCCTCCAATACCTTCAGCAGGGCGTTCTGCCCCTCGGTGTTCAGGCAATCCGCCTCCGGGATCATGAAGACCTTCCGGGCGGCCTCGTTGGGGGTGATCCACACCTCCTGGCGGAAGGCCCGGACCTGCTTGACGCTGATCTCCCGCTTGTCCGGATTGCGCAGCAGGGTGACGAGGTCGGGATGGATGCCCTTCTGCATTTTCCGGCAGTGGGGGCAAACGCCGCAGGGCTTCTCTTCCCCCGCCGGGGCGGAGCACAAAAGGGCGCGGGCGGTGAAGAGGGCCAGCTTTTCCAGCTCCTCCCCGTCCTCCCCCAGCAGCAGCCAGGCATGGCTCAGCTTGTCCCGCCGGGCAAGCTCCCGGACGTAGGCATAAGGTTCCACTTCGCGCCTCCGAACTGCCCAAACACGGCTTGCGCCCGGTCTGGCAATACTTTAACAAGTTATTTTACCATGCAACAAGGGGATTTGCAAGCATTTGCTTGCGTCTGCCGGGAGGGCATGGTATCCTGATGAAAAGGAGGCGGGGAGCATGCCCTATTCGGAAAAGCTCAACGGTTATTGGGAAGAGGGCTATCACTATTATATGGAGTTCCGGGACGAGAAGCTGACCATGCGGGAATACCGGCGGAAGATCGTCCTGGAGACCACCGTCAGCTATGACGCGGAAGCTCTGGACCGGGGAGAGGAAACGGAAATCATCCCCGCAGACCCGGTGCTGAGCCGCTGGCCAAGCGGGGAGATGGCCATGGAGATCCGCTCCCTGCGCTATGTGGGCGGAGAGCTGAAAATGCTGAGATACTATACCATCATGGGGGAGAAGGAATACACCCTCAAGAAGGTGGACGGCGGCCCCTTCCGCCATATCCGCATCCGGGATGAGGAGGTCCTGTCCAGGCTCCAGGGAAAGTGGAAGGAAAGGACGGCCAAGAGAAGCGGCAGGCCCCTTACCATCCAGGGAAACAGTCTGAGCTGGGAGGGCTTTGGCGGCGGGAAGATCCACGCCGTCAGCTATGACTATGCCCCGGATAAAATCTGGCTGGTGCCGGAGGACCTGACGGAAAGCGGATTCGGCGGCTTCGACAATGTGGAGGTGCGGGGCAATATGCTGGTGACGAGGCTCATCGTGAGCGATATGAGCGTGCCGCCCATCGTCTTCGGCAGAGAGGAGGATCTGGACACCATCGAAGTCCCGGAAACCGCCAAAGCCGCCCCGCGGAGCGCCATGGGCCCCGCCGTTCTGATGACCTCCGCCCCGCCCGCATCCGGCCCGGCAGGCGGTGTTTTTGGGATGGGGACGGCCTTCGGCGGGATGAACCAGATGAATCGGCCGATGGCGGAAACGAAACCCCGCTACTGCACGGGCTGCGGCCGACTGATCGCCGCCGAAGCGAGCTTCTGCCCCGATTGCGGCCACAGGCAGGCGGACCGGGGCGGCTTCTGCGGGAACTGCGGCCATAAGCTGGAAAGGGAAGACATCAAATTCTGCCCCGAATGCGGGAATAAGCTGTAACACAAAAGGGCACACCGCACAGGGCCCTTCCCCGTCATTGCCAAAAAAAGGACCCGGCCTCCCTCCTTGAGGGAGGTGGCATCGCCGCGAGGCGATGACGGAGGGAGTCAGAGTGATTCATAGCTGCTGCTTCCAACGATAGCTGCTGCTTATCCTCCGCTGACTCCCTCAGGCGCTTCGCGCCAGCTCCCTCAGAGAGGGAGCCATGCCCCGAAGGGGCTGTGGCAATCCGCTTCTCCCTTTGCCGGGCTCTCTTGTGAATGTACGAAAACGCCCCTGACCAGCAAGGTCAGGGGCGCGATTTCTTTTCTCAGCCGATGGCGTTGAGCTTTTTGGTGAGCCTGCTCTTTTTGCGGGCCGCGTTGTTCTTATGAATCAGATGGTCGGCAACGGCCTGATCCACGGTCTTGACAGCGACGACGTAGGCTTCCTTGGCAGCGGTCTTATCGCCGGCCTCCGCCTTCTGCTCGAACTTCTTGATCTCGGTCTTCATCCGGGACTTCTTGGCCTTGTTGACCTCGTTCTGCAGCTTGGAGAGCTGGTCACGCTTAGACGCCGATTTGATATTGGGCAAATCACTCACCTCCTCAATTCCCTTTTCTCGGTTCCGTGCGGGTAGACAATATACCACCAATCCCGCAAAAGTGCAAGAACTTTTTTCAGAAAATTTTCTAAGGCCCCGGAAATCAGCGCATACTAGGCTTAAAAGGAGGGGAAAGCGGCATGAAACGGACGGACCTGGCCCTGGAAGCGCGGGAGCTGTGGAGGGAAAACACCGCTTCGGCGCTGCCGCCGGGGGCGGAAACGGAGACGCGGGAGGAAGGGGGAAGCACCCTGGAAGCCCTGGCGGTCACTTCCGGGGAAGCGGCGGAAGCCCTGGGGAAGGGCGTGGGAAAGTATATCACCATCACCCCGGAAGCCCTGCTCCGCCGGGAGGAGGGGGCCTTCGAGGCTGCCGCGGCCCTCCTGGGGCGGGAGCTGCGGAGCCTGCTGGAGCTGCCGGAGGGGGCGAGCGTATTGGTGGCGGGGCTGGGGAACGAGGCCATCACCCCGGACAGCCTGGGGCCCCGGACCCTGCGCCACGTGCTGGCCACCCGGCACCTGGTCTCTTCCCTGCCGGAGACCTTCGGCGCCTTCCGGCCCGTGTCGGCGCTGGCGACGGGGGTGCTGGGCAATACCGGCATGGAGAGCGCGGAGCTGGTAAAGGCGGTGGCGGAGAAGCTCAGGCCCGACGCGGTGATCGCCGTGGACGCCCTGGCCGCCCGGCGGCTGGGCCGGGTCTGCCGCACGGTGCAGATGACGGACACAGGCATCGCCCCCGGCTCCGGGGTGGGGAACGCCCGGAAGGAGCTAAGCCGGGGGACCCTGGGGGTGCCGGTGGTGGGCCTGGGGGTCCCCACGGTGGTGGACGCCGCCACCCTGGCCGCCGACCTGACGGAACAGGCGGGGCTGGAGGAGATCAGCGCGGCGGATTTCGGGGAATACGGCGGAGGGATGATGGTGACCCCCAGGGAGATCGACCAGCAGATCACCCTCATGGCCCGCCTCCTGGGCTACGGCATCGACCTGGCCCTCCACGACCTCAGCGTGGGCGACGTGACGGCGCTGGTGGGGTGAGGTCCTTATTAACCGAAATGGCGGGTATCAGCGCAAGCGCCAATACCCGCAGGATTTCGGCGAAACGTCCTTTTCAAACCGAAGCGGCTGCTTCGGTTTGAGGAACGGGGGAAAGGAAACAGGGCGCGAGGCAAAGAGAATCCGCCCGATGACGCCAAAAAGCAAAAGCCTCCCTCTTTGAGGGAGGTGGGCTCCGGCGTAAGCCGGAGACGGAGGGAGTCAGGGTAGTTTATAGCTGTTGCTGATTCGATGCGCTGACTCCCTATTCCGCGCGAGGGGACCCACCGCTGCGCGGCGGGTCCCCTCGCGCGAAGATGCTCCCTCAAAGAGGGAGCCTGTCTTTTAAGAGTCGTTTTACGCTTCCTTCCCCATGGCGAGTCTCACGCCGCGGAAGACGTGGTCCTGGCAGAACTTGTGCTCGTGGCCGCCCTCGCCCCCCTCGAAGACCAGGGGGTAGCCGATCCCCTTGAGATAGTCCCGGCAGGCGTAGTTCAGTTCCTTGAGGAAATCCTGATCGCCCACGGCAATGTAGAGGCTCGGCGGATTGCCCTCCTTCAGGGCGGCGGCAGCGGCGGCGCGGGGGTCGTGGTGGCTGCCCGGCACCTTGGCCGGGTCGCCGAAGATGCCCCGGAAGAAGGGATTGTCGCCGCCGGGGCCGGAGACCCCCTCCGTCAGCAGGGCGCCGCTGACGGCCACGATATGGCCGAAGGTCTGCCGGTAGGTCAGGCCGTTGAGCAGGGCCCCGTAGCCCCCCATGGAGAAGCCGCCGATGATGGTGTCCTCCCGCTTATGGCTCAGGGGGAAGACCCGGCGGGTGTAGTCCACCAGCTCCTGACCCACGAACTTGCCCCAGCCGTAGCCGAAGGTGTCGTCGTCGGTGTAAAAATGGTTCTCCGCATCGGGCATGATGATGGCGAGGCGCAGCTCGCTGCTGAGTTCCTCCACGGTGTAGTGGGAGACCCAGAAGAAGCCGTTGCCGGAGTAGCCCGCCAGGAGATAAAGGGTGGGCAGGGGCTCGTAGGTCCCGTCCTTGCTCAGTCCGTCCGGAAGGATGGCGGTGAAGCCCACCTGCCGTTCCAGCGTTTCGCTCATGAAGCTTGCCTGTATGATCGCCATTCAGCCTTCCTCCTTCCAGGGGGCGCCCACATAACGCTCATCCCGCAGATCGCAGTAAAAGGGGTTCTCAAAGGTATCGGGGCCCAGCCAGGAGCAGAAGTCCAGGGCGCGGGGCAGGGCCCAGCGCCAGGTGGCCCATTCGTGGCTGCCGGGGCCTTCCTCATAGGTGTGGGGGAAGCCGAGCTCCTCCAGATAATGGTGGTATTCCCGGTTGGAAACGCAGAGCCGGTCGTTCCAGCCGCAGGCGATATAGAGCCCCGGCAGCGCCGCGCCGGAATCCAGCAGGCTTTTTGCCAGGAAGCGGGGATTGCAGTCGCTCTCCTCCCACTTCTCCAGGGGGCCGTAGCGGGCTTCGAAGCGGGCTTTGGAAGCGTCGTCCGTCACGGTCTCCGGCCCCATCATGCCCGCGGAAAGGGGCATCACCCAGCCGAAGGTCTCGTGGTACTTCAGGCCGTTGCGCAGGGCGCCGTAGCCCCCCATGCTGAGGCCGGCGATGGCGGTGTCCTCACGCTTACGGCTCAGGACCGGGAAGAGGCGGCGGGTGACCTCCACCACCTCGCGCCCGATGAACTCCCCGTATTTCACGCCGGAGTGGGTGTGGTCGGTGTAGCTGGAATTCTCACCGGAGGGCATGACGATGGCGCAGCGGCTAAGGCCGCTGAGGCCGTTCACGTCCGTGTTCAGCAGCCAGTCCGTGTGGTCCCCCCGGTAGCCGTTGAGCAGGTAGAGGGTGCGGCAGGGCTCCTCCGGGCTGGCGGACTGGGGGATGAGCAGGTTCAGCGGGACGATCCGGGAGAGGCACTGGGAAAAGTAGGTCACCTGAAACCAGGCCATAGAAACACTCCTTTCGTGCCGCCCGTCGGGGGCGGTCTGTATTTATACTACTATATATAGTATATCACGGGGCGGCGCGGCGGACAACCCTTGACGGCGGGCCAATTGGGGCGTATGATACCCCCCGCGAGGTGGAAGGAAATGGATTATGAAAAGCTGGAGGCGGGCCTCTGCGAGCTGCCCCTGTGCCAATATGAGTTCATCGACACGTCGGAGCTGACCTTTTCGGAGCGCATCCGCTTCGTCTGCGAGAACCAGTGCCCCATGTATAACAAGTCCTGGGCCTGCCCCCCGGCGGTGGGGTCCGTGGAGGAATGCAGGGCGCGCTGCCTCCGCTTCCCCAGGGCCCTCATGATCACCACGGTCACCGAGGTCAGCGACATCGCCAACATCGAGGAGACCCTGGCCACCCGCGGCCCCCACGAGGAGATCACCCGCCAGGCGGCGGCCCTGGTGAAGGAGCAGGCCGGGGAGGTCATGGTCCTGTCCACCGAAGCCTGCGCCGTCTGCGAAACATGCGCCTGGCCCGACGGGCCCTGCCGCCATCCGGAGATCATGAACCCCTGCGTGGAGAGCCACGGCATCATCGCCACCGACATCGCGGAGAAGCACGGGATCGAATTCTTCAACGGCAACATCGTCACCTGGTTTTCCCTCATCTTCTTCCGGGAGTGAGGGGGCGGCGGGGTTTCGCTGCCCCAGGGGAAGCCAAGGGCAATCTTTGACGCCTTGTCCCGAATCTCCATCCTTTGTCCCCGCCGCAGCGGACTTGACTTCCCCTTGGGGAAGGTGGCAGCCGCCGTTTCACGCCAGGCGGTTGACGGATGAGGGCGACTACTGCCGGGCTTTATGACTAAGCTTACGACATTGCCTCAGAGAGGGAGCTTTTTCGCTGCGGCGGGACGGGGGTTGACCTCTCAGGCGCTTCGCGCCAGCTCCCCTTTCAGGGGAGCTGCTTTCGCCTCTCATGGAAAGGGAGGGGTAACACGCGCCCACCGCTGTGCGGTGGGTCCCCTCGCGCGGAATGGGGACCGCGAAGCGGTGGAGAGGTCATATCACGCAGCGCTGCCGCCCTGCCCGCGGAAAATGCGGCACACGGCGAAAATTGTGCTTGACAAGGCGAGAGGGATATAGTATATTGATTTTCGCCCGATTTGGCGGCGTAGCTCAGTTGGCTAGAGCATGCGGTTCATACCCGCAGTGTCACCGGTTCAAATCCAGTCGCCGCTACCATGCCCGCCGGAGGGAGAATCCGCCGGCGGGCCCGTTCCCCGGCCCGTTGGTCAAGTGGTTAAGACACCGCCCTTTCACGGCGGTAACATGGGTTCGAGTCCCGTACGGGTCACCATTGGAGGCTTAGCTCAGCTGGTTAGAGCGCATGCTTCACACGCATGAG
>JAEEGK010012348.1_pt1 | contig 19428 bp, 10 predicted proteins | sample 8958771 | NCBI WGS metagenome assembly JAEEGK01 (sample SAMN16246547, study PRJNA631951) | gut metagenome | biome: gut microbiome; feature: rumen; material: SC-attached | host: Bos | place: Iran: Karaj | collected 2018-10
AATTATTTTATTAATTTATGAATAGTTTTTTAAAATTGAAAATATAAAAATAATTATTTTATATTTAATTATTACTTATTTTATTTTTTTAAATTTATTTTAAAGGTAAAAATTTTTTTATATTCTCCACTTATATATTTAAAATAATTAAATTAAATTCAATATTTTTTCACAATCATAATTATAATTTTGATTCTATTCATAATAAAAAAATAATTATAAAAGAAAAAATATATATAAATATTACAAAATTATTTATTCTTGAAAAAAGATGAAAGATTTGTTAAACTTGTAACATTTTGTGTAAAACAAATTTTTTTATTTTTATTAATTTCTTCTTTTATTTTATTAAAAAAATTTCCACCAAGAAAAAAATTTTTTTCACCTGAATTAAAACCTTCAATAAATAATTTTTTTCTAATATTCTTATCACTTTTTTCAGTTTCAATAATATTTTGATTAGAATTATAAGAAGGATAAAAACAATCAGTAGTTTGTTGAGTAAGATTTTTTTTTTTCATATTTACAACATTATCTTTAAATAAAATACTTTTTGTCTTTTTAACTTGATCAGAAAAAGTTTCAAAATCCATTGAAAAATAATCATTTTTATTTCTTTTTTTAATTTTTTTATATAATGATTTAACATTTATTAATTTTAAATTATTTTTCTTTACAAAAATAGGAGAAAGTAAAGAAGGATTTATTTGAGAATTTTTAGGTGATAATATTTTATTTTTTAAATTTGAATCAATTGGTTTTATTATTATTTTTTGAAAATTTTTCTCATTTAAAGTTTTTCTCTCAAAAATTTTTTTTTCTATTTCTTTTGATAAACTTCTTATTTTTGGATATTTATGAAAATGAATATTTTCATCAAGAACATAATCTAAATCTTTTGTCCATCCACTTAATTTAACAGTTGAAATTTGTTTATTTTTACTATCTTCATCTTTTTTATTTAAATGTTTTTCTATTATTGATTTATATTTTAAATCAAAATCTTCTTCTAAGAAATTTACTTTGTTTTTAATTGCATTTATTATTAAATCTAATAATATTATTTTTTTTTCTTGAAGTATATTTTCTAATGTTTGTTTTACTTTTGAATCATTTTTAAATGATTTAATAATTTTTAATAAATTTATTAATTTTATTTTTTCAACATAACCATATGTTGAAGTACATTTAACTGAACAAAATCTTTTTTTTAAATCCATTGAATCTTCTAATCCAATAATATCAATATAATCAATTTTTTTTAAATTAATTCTAAATAATTTATTTGGTTCATTTAATTCATCTTCTTCAATTTTAATATCAAAAACATTATTACCAAAATTAGCATTTTTTATTTTTTTAAATTTTTTATCAATTATAGAAGGACAATTTGGTAAATTTTTTTTAATATAATCAATTAATTCAATTAAATCATTTTCTTTTTTTGGAAGAAATTCTTCTAATTTTTTAAATAAATTATATTCAGAATTAATAATATAATCTAAATAAGTTTTTAACCAAGCAAAAGAAATATCAGTAAACATTTCATAACAACCTTCTCTAACAATAAAAACAGAATCACTTTCTTCATTTTGTTTAAATAAATATTCTCCTTGAGTTAATCTTAAATGATGAAAACAATTAAAAATTTCTAAAATATTATAATTATTCCAATGATAAAAAAAAGGATAATTATTTTTAAATTTATAAATTTCCTTTTCTAATCTTTTTTCTTCTAATCTCCTTATAACATTATTATAATCATATTTTTCAATAGATAACAAAGCAGAATTTTTAAGTGCAATAACAGTAGCATTTCTTTTACTTTTTTTAATTAAAGCAATTTCACCAAAAGTAAAACCATTACTAAATTCACCTAATTTCTCATTTTCTTCCATAATAAAAGTAACAGTTTTTCTCATAAAATAAGAAGTTTCTGGTGTTCCTGCTAAAACAGTTAAATCAATATTTAAATGTTGATTTTTTTCCATTATTCTATTCATTTTATTTACTTGATTATTATTTTTTAAATACATCATATATGAATAAAATTCATTTAATGACATATCTTTTTCTACATAAATTGGTTTATATACTCCAATTTGACCATTGAAAACAATGTAAAATTTATCTCCTGTTTCACCATAATTTATTATTGTTTCTTTTGCTGAAAAAGTTTCATAATTTAATACTTTACATAATTTTTCTAATTTTGAAGGTTCTGAAGTTTTTATTTTTTTAAAGTAATCAAATTTATTTGATAAATATTCTGCTAGAAGTCTATTTTCTAATAAATTTCGAGAATTACGTGGTTTAATTAATATTTGCATTACATGGTCATACGATATTTCTCTTTGTTTTGTTCCTGTACTTCTTCTTTTGTTTTTTTGATTTTTTTTTTGCTTCATTTTTAATAATAAAAGTCTTGTTGTATTTGAATTTATGAATGTTGAATCTCTTGATGTTATTTTCATTGGATTTTTATTTTCTTCTTCTTCCATTTAATTTAATTTTTAATTACAAAAAAAATTAGTTTAAACAATTTTTTTTTTAATAATTTGCCTTTTTAAAAATGAATAATAAATTTAAAATTAACAATAATATCTTTATTTATATTCTATTTCTTAAATTATACTAAATTTCTAAAAATAATTATATTCAAAATAATTAAAAAATAATAAATCAAAATTAAATATCAAAAATTCCTTTTTTTCATATCTGAAAAATAATTTTAAAAAGAAATATCTTTATAAATATAAATATCATTTTCCAAAATATTAAGTGCTCTATATCTAAATCTTTTAGGGAAATTTTCATTTAAAGGAATTTCAATTTTTTCTCCATTTTTATTAACCATATAATAATTAGTTAATTCAAAACCTTTTAAAACTCCAATATCATCTTTATTATAACCAAATCTAATTCTATAAAAATCACTCCATCCTAATTTATAAATATATTCATCAAGATTATCATTTATTATTTTTAAATTATCATTATCATCAATTGACCATTTACCACATTTTAATTCAATAATTCCATTTCTTATTCCTTGTTTTATTTTTGCATTTTTAAAAAATGGAGTAGTCATTGTATAAACTAAACCATTTGGAAAAAATCTTAATAATCTATAAAATATACTAACTGAATTATGAGATTCTTCTCCAAATTTATATTCATTTCTTATACTTTTAACTTTACAATAATAAATTCCACAAAAACGAATTCTCTTTTTATTTTTTAATAAATCTAAATTATTTAAAAATTGTGTTTTTATAATGTTTTGTTTTATTGTATATAAATTACTATTAATAAATAATGCATTTACATAAATTTTTAAATGTTCATTATTAAAACTATAATCTTCATATACTATTTTATATAATTTTTTTGAACATAAACCTAATCTTCCTAATGTAAAAATTGGAATATAAGAAAAAATAAAATTTCTAAGTGATAAAGGAAGTGTAAATATTTTTTCTATTATTTTTTGTTGAATTAAATTTGGTTTTGGAATTTTTTGATAATCATTCCATTGTTTTCTTGTTTTTAAATATTCTATATCATTTTCTTCAAAATGATTTATATACATTGACATAAATTTTTTTTCTTTTTCTTCAAATCTTTTTTCTAATTCATTTACTAATAAAAGTTGAGTATTTGTATCATTAAATTTTGATTTATTTTTTTTTGAAAGAAATTCTTGTTTTATTTTTGAATATAGTTTTGCTCTATTAAAAGAAGTTAATGCATCTTTCAAATCTATTATATTTGTTCCATTATTTATAAATGCCCAAACATTAACTAATATATTTTTATTTGAAAGAGAATTTTCTTCTGATATTAGAAATCGACTTTGAATTATAAATTTTGTAATTAAATTCTTTGTTGTTTTAATTATTTGAATTTCATTTTTTTTATTTATTTTTTGTAAAAGATTATCTTGAATTTTTTTTAAAATTTCTTCTTTTGTATAATTTTCTAATAATAAATTTATCTTTTCTTTATTATAATTTGCATAATTAAAAAGACTTTTTAATTCATTTGTTGAGTAAAATTCATAAATGTAATTTTTATGTAAAAAAATATCATTAAATAAATCTTGTTCAATATTTTCAATCTCTTCTTTAGATAAATTATTTTTTTGTTCCATATTGAAAAAAACTTTCGGAAGATATAAAAATATTTAATTTTTTTTAAAATTTGAAAAACAAAAAAAATAATGTCAACAACTATACAAAATAAATCATTTAATCTTGCAGGATATTTAGATTTAAGAAATAATTTTCAAAAATTGAAAGAAAATATTAAAAAATCAATTTTTGGGGTATATTTTATATTAAATAAACATTTCAATCCAAATATTTATTTAGTAATTATATTCTCAATTATTGAACTTTTACAATTAATGTCTTTTTCATTTTATCCTCTTTTACAATCAGCTTGGAATAATTCAGATAATATAAAAAAAATATATAATGTTTTAAATAAATTTGAAATTGTAAATTATTTTAATTCAAATAAATTAGTTTATCTCTTAGTAAATTATTTAATTCTCTTTTTATTAATTTTAATTATTTTTGATATAATATATGTTGCATATAGTGTTGGAAGAGGATTTTTTAGTATGATGATGTTAGTTCATATTTTGAAATATTTATTATATATTCTTACTACAATTTTATTTTTACCTTTTTTAAGACTTTTTTTATCTTTGTTTCAATGTACTGTTGAAAAAAAACATTTAATTGTTTCGAAAATGAATTGTTTTACTGGACTTCATTATTTACATAGTTTTTTAAGTGTTATTTCTATGATTATTTTATTAGTATTAGTTGCTTTTTCAATAATATTTTTCCATCATAATTATGAGTATATTACAAATAAAAGAAAATATGTAGAAGTAATAAAAGATTCAAAAGGATTACTTTTTAAGTTTTTAATTAAATTATCTATTTCTTTAATATTTACTTTTGTGGATAAAGGTGAAGATAAAAAATTATCATATACTTTTCAATGGTTTATTATTTTTTATATGAATTTTATTTCAATTTATTATTCTTTTTATATATATTATAATGATATTTATTATGTAAATTCAAAAATTCAACTTTTTCATTGTAGTTTAGCTTTTATATATGCTTGGACTAATATTTCTTTGTTAACATCTAATTTTTTAATAACTTTATATAATTTTGAAGGTGGATTATATTTTTTAATTACAGGAATAATTTTAATTATTATTATAATGATTTTTAATCCAAGATATGATAATGCCATTGAAATATTAACTTTTAATAAATTTGAAAGAAATTATGAAATAATTTCATATAAAATAAAAGTTCTTTTACATATTATATCACATAGAACAAAAAAAAGAAATCAAATAATATTAAAAGAATTTATTAAAATTCATAGTAAATTTTGTGTATTAATTAATTGTCCAATAAAAGACATAAGATTATCTGTTTTGAATGACCCAAATTTTCATAAAAATCCAAATATCACAAAATTATTAATAAACTATGTAAACAGACTTTATTTATATGCAATAACAAGATTTCCAAATTCCTTAAAAATAAAAATAGATTATGCAAATTTTTTATATTTTCATAAAAAACAGAGATTTAAAGCATTAAGTGAAATAGAAGAAATAGAAAGTAATCAAAATTTTAAAGAAAACTTATCATTAGAATTAGAATTTATGATATTTCAAACTAAAAAAATAATATTAGATGAACAATACATAAATAAAGATAGAACATTTGAATTTTCTTTAAATGACACTGCAATAGCATATGAATCACATTATAAACAATGTCAAAGTGCAATTTTATTAGTATCAAAATTATTTTTAGATTTTTGGGCAATGTTATCAAATACAAAAATGACTCCTGATATAATAAAATTAAATTCAACTGGTGAAAAAATAAATGACTGTTTAAATAATATAAATGAACATTGGAATAGAATGCAACATTATAATCCAAATAATCCAAAAGCTTTAAAAATGTATTCTTCTTTTGTTTCTCAAATATTAAATAATAGAGAAATGTCAAAAGAAATTATGTTACTTGGAAAAGGAATAAATATTCCTCAAAATTATATTCCTAAAGAAAGTGAAAATGATGATTATGAAAATGAATTTAAAGATGAATTAATTAAAGGAAATGGTATTTTAATTATTTCTGGTGATTTAAATAATTTTGGTACTATTTTAAAGGCAAGTGCTTCTGTTGGTAAAATTTTTGGTTATTTAATTAGTGATATTATTGGGAAAAATATTGATGAATTTTTTATTAAAGGATATAATGGATATATTTCTTATTATTTAAAAGAAAAATTTAAAAATGTAGAAAATAAAAAAAATAATAATAATATTGATTTTAGTACAGAAAAAGTTTTTTATTGTTTAATGAGAAATCAACAAGTTAATCCAATTTATATTATTTATTTAGGTACTTCAATTGTAAATGAAAAATTAATATTAAAAGTTAAATTACAAGAAATTTCAAATATTAATACTGATATATATAATAATCATGATTCATTAAATAAATTTATAAATAATGCAGTTTTTATAATTGATTCTAAATTAAAAATTTTATCTTTAAATAATGATGGAAGTGTTTTTTTATCTTTATTAAAACCAAAAAAAAAAGATGATATGAGTACTGATTTTATATCTTATTTCCCAAATGTTATTAAAGAATCTTCAAAAAAAAATAAAGGTGGATATAAAATAACTGATACTGAATTATTAGAAATAAATGATAATAAAACTACTTTTCAATCATATGTTAAAATTCATAATTCAAAAAAAACAAAAAATTTTCCTGCTGCTTATAAATTTTTTAATCATATTTCAAAATATTCTGAATATACAATACCAATTAAATTAACTGTTTCTGAAGTTGATGATTTAAAAGAAATAATTTTAAAAAAGAAAAAATCAGAAATTGAAAATAATAAAACAATATCATTTGAACATGAATATTTTATGAATTTGTCAAAAGATAATATTTCAAATAACAAAAATGAAATATTAAATGATGATGAAAATAGTGATTCTGATATTGATGAAGAATTTGAAGAAATAAAAAATTCTCAATTTATAATTAAAATTGAATATTCAATTTCAAATTTAATAAAATATAAAAGAAATAAAGCAAATGATAAAAATGATAATAACAAATTTGATGAAAGAAAAATTGATAGTCCATTTTTATCAATTAATATTGATAAAGTATTAGATGAAATTGAAGATAAAAAAAAAAAAGATGAAAAAGAAAAAGAAAATAATGATTTATCAATAAGTGTAACAAATATTAGTAAAAATTTAAATAATACAAATGTATTATCAAATGAAGGATTAGGTATAACAAATCAAAAAAATAAAAAAAGAAATATAATGTCTTATTTAAAATCAAAAGGAAAATTTGTAAAATTATATGATTTTGAAGGATTAGATTTTATGAAAGATATAATAAAAAATGAAACATTAAATGATAAAACATTACAAGAAATAAAAGAAATAAATATGGAAAATATATATAAAGAAAATAAACCAAAAACACAAAGATTGAATGAAAATACAAAAATAACACTTCCAATAGTAAATAATTCATATCATGATTTAAGTCATGATAATTTAAATGTAAATAATATTAATAATATATCAAAAGATGTTAATAATAATTTAAAATTATTTTATCATTCAAAAAATACTTCTTTATTAGATGGCTCAAAAGATAGTGATGATAATGGAAATAATTCAGGTGGGGAAATTTTAGATAGTAAAGCACTTTTAATGATTCAAAGTGATTTAAATTTACATATTTTTAAAGAACAATTAGATTTATTACCAAATTATGGAAAAAATGTTCAATATAAAGTTTTCCAAAATAATAAATTTATTTCTCTTTCTAATCAAACTACTCAATTAAGTTTATTTTTACAAATCCAAGAAGCTACTATTCAAGGAGATACTATGAAATTAAAAAAATTAAGAAATCCTTCTTCTGAGAAATTAAATAAGTATTTTTCTAATAAAAAATTAAATGATAATGATATTGGAAAAAAAAAAAGAGTTGTTATTTATGATAAAATTGATAATGATCCAAATACAAAAAAGAGACAAAGAGATAAAAAAAAAACATTACAATCATTAATAAAATTAAAAATATATTCTTTTATATCATTTATTATATTATTAACAATTTTAATTGTAATATTTTTATTAACATCTCAAGCAAATTCAAAAACAAAAAATTCAGTTAATTTAGTAACATATTCATATGATGCAATGAATCAAATTTCATTTAGTTGTTATATTTTAAGAAATTTATTATTAATTCAAGAAAAAAATTATACACAATATCTTTATTCAAATTCATATTCTGAATTTAGAAAATTAAACTTAGATTATTTAAGTGATATTCAAAAAAATTTAGATTATATAATTAATAATATTACTGAGAGTTCACTTAAATTAAAAGAAGAACATAATAAAATAATTAATTTTCCTACAATTAATGAATATTTTCTTGATGGAAATGGTGTAATTCAATCAAAAGAAAATAGGACTTTAATTCAATTATTAAGAGAAATGAGAATTTATATTTTAACTTTTGCAAATTTCCCAGATATATCTTTAAAAAATAATACTTTAGTAAATGATCTTTTTTATAATTGTTTTAATGATTTTTATAGATATTTAAAATATTCATCTTCGCTTTATACTGATTTAGTTTTTCATAATAATAAATATCATAAAATATTATTTTCTTTATTATTCCTTGTTGCAATTTTAATTTCAATTTTTGAAAGTTTTTTAATATCAAAAATATTTATTGAAGTTGATTATGATAAAACAAAAATTTTATGTGCTTTTTATGAAATTCCACATGAATACATTAATGATTTATCTAAAATGTGTATGAAATTTATAGAAAAAAATGAAAAAGAAATGAATATGGAATTTCAAAAAGAAGGAAGTAATATTGATTTTAATGATGAATTAATAGTTGATGATGATGAAGAAGAATTATTAGATAATAAAACTGATTTAGTTGATACATATGATAATTCTATTCATAGTTCAACAATTCAAAAAAGAATTATTGAAGTTAAAAATTTAAATAAAAAACAAAATAAATATAAAATTATGAGAGTTGGTAGTATTTATCTTATTTTTATTACTATTTTTATTGTTGATTATGTTTTAAAATATCAACTTTATTCAAAAATGGATAAAATTATTGATTCTTATAATTATACTGCAAGAGCAGAAAGTCAATATATTTCATCTTTAAATTTTCAAAGAGAAAAAATAATAAATGAATCTGCTATGATAATGGAAAGTCAAGATTTATTAAAATTAAATGAAACATTAGAAACTGATTTTAATTTAAATGGAAATATATTATTAAAATTAATAAATACAAATCATTATTTTTCAAAAAAATTTCTTAATTTTTTTAATAAAATAACAAATGGAAATTCTTGTGATTATTTAGAACTTGAAGATTGTGATAATTTAGAAAATGGAATTGGAAATTATGGAATTGAAGTAGTTAGTATTAAATTTTTTGATTATTTAAGATTAGGAATTATTCAATTTATTAAATCAACAACAAATAAAAATTCAATTGAAATTTTATCAGGGAAAGTTGTTACTAAATCTTGTAAGATTTTACAATATTTTTTAAAACCAATTTATTCAATTTTAACTTCAAATATGGAAGAAGAAATTATTAAAATTATTGATAAACAATATGAAATTGCAATGATTCTTTTTAGTGTTTTTTTTGTTGTTATTATTATTATTTATGTTATGATTTGGATTCCTATTTTACAAGGTTTAGATGAAGAAATTATTAGAACTAAAAAAATGCTTAATATAATTCCTATACAAATTTTAGATAAAATTGATAGTTTAAAATCAGGGAAATATTAATTCATTTTTTAATAAATTTAATTTATATATATATATTAATATTATTCATATATAAATAAGTAAATTAATTTCTTAAAAATTAAATTTAAATTTCAAAATTTTTAAATGGATAAAATTACTGAAGAAGAAATTGAAACTGAAAGTGAAAATGAATATGATACAGAAAAAATTGATTTAATATTAAAGGAAGGAAAAGAATATTTAAAAAATGGAAATGGTATTAAGAAAGTATTCAAATTCGTTAATCCAAATGGAGAAATAAATAAAGAAAATTCCACAAAATATATTTCAGAAATTGATTCAAATTCAGTAAAATATATAGGATATTTAACTGAAGATTTATTTAAAGAATATTTTGGCTATTATAAATATGAAAATAATGATGAATATTTAGGTGAATGGAAAGATGATATTAAAGAAAATAAAGGAATATATTTATATTATAATGAAAAAGAAAATAATATAGAAGAATTTTATTTAGGAGAATGGAAAAATGGAAAAAGAAATGGTAAAGGAATTTATTTTTGGAAAAATTCAAATGAAGAAATGAATATTAATAATAGTGATTATGATGTTGTTATTGGAAATTTTAATGATAATGATTTTTTAGAAGGAATATCTGTGACAAAAAATAAAGAAAAATATCTAATTTATAAAGGAAAATATGAGAATTGTAAAAAAAATGATGAAAATGCTTTTTTCTTAGAAAATTTTAATAAAGGTTTCTATGGAAAGTTTATTAATGATGAAATTATTTCTGGAAGAAGTATTTATTTTAAAAATGTTTTAGATGGTGATTTTACAATTGAAAATTCATTTTATTTTGAAAAAGATAATGATGATAAATATAAATTTGATTTTAAAAAAAATGTTGAATTTGATTCAATTATTGAAAAAGAATGTAAAAATATTTTAAAATATAAATTTGAAAATAATTTACCTCCAATTTATAATTTTATAAAAGAATTTATTTCAAAATCTTCAAATTTAAATAACTTTGAAGGTATTAAAATTAAAGAAGATATTCTAGAAAAATTATCTCATTTCCTAAAAATTGATAATTAACTTTTAAATATTCTTTTTTTTAAATTTAAATATATTTTATTTATAAAACTTATAAATAATCTTCTATTAATTATTTTAAAATAAACAATAAAAAAAATTTAAAAAACAAAGAGAATGAAATTTATAATAATATGAATATATTATATAAAAGAAAAAATCCTATTAAATAAAAATATATAAAAAAAATCGAAAAAAAAAAATCAAAGTTTAATTATTCTTACATTTTTCATTTTCTGATATTTCTTTCAATACACCACATCTATTACATTTATTCCTAAAAGCAAAATTTAAATTTTGACAATAAAAACAAATCCAATCACCAGGTCTTTCTTCAATAAATTTTTTAGTTCTTTGTTTCTTTAAATAATAACTTTTAGGAATAAAAATATAATGATTTTCAACTAATGAAATAATATCTTTATTTTTTTCATTTTGAATTATTTCTTCATCAATTGACCCGCTTTTTTCAAATGAATTAAATAGAATTGAAGAATCATTTGTTTCATCTAAATTAAAATTATTTTTTATATTTTCTTCTTTTTTAATTTCATTTTCTGGATTTATTGAATCAATTGAATCAATAGTTTCTATTAAATCTTTTAATAAATATTCTTCTAAATTTTCATTTTCATTATTTAAATTTTGGATATATGATTTTTGTTCTGTTTCTTCAATTAAATTTTCTGTATCTGAGTTAATATATGAATTTAATTTAAAATATAATTTTGAATTGAAGTAATTTTCATCATATTTTATTGTTGACAATAAATGTTTTGACATTTATATGATTTTTTATTTTCCACTTTTCCTATTTATTGAAAATAAATTCAAAGAATTATTTTTTTTTATTCAAAATATTCAAATATTAATTTCTATGAATTATAATTTATACATTTATAAAATTATATTTAATAAAATAGATAAAATAAAATTAATAAATTAATAAATAAAAATTTTATTTTTTTATTAATAATTTATAAAAAACATTTAAAAAATTAAATTTAAAATAAATTAATATTCTCCTCCTTCATCATAATCATCATCATACATATTTTTATTTTGACTATCATCATCTTCATTATCATTAATATAACTTTCTCCTTCATATGATTGTTCATTATTATATTCACTATTTTCATCTTCATTATAATTATTTTTTGAATCTTGATAATTATTATTTTCATTTTCTTGATTTTCATTTTTATCATCTTCTTTTTTATTTTTATTATCATTTACTTCTTTTTTATTTTTATTTTTATTTTTTTGCTTATTTATTTCTATTTGTGGTTTTACTTTTTCATTTTTTGATGCTTCAATTAATTTTTCTAATATATTATTTACTTTTTGATCTTTTGATATTTCAAATTCTTTATATTCATCAAGTGATAATTCAATTGGAAAATTATCAGGATTACTTTCAACTAATCTTTTCAAATAAACATTTCTTATATTTTTCAATTCTTGATTACCAAAATTTAAATCTTTATTTCCGAATTTATTATATAATTTTTTATATATTGATAATGATGATAAATTAATTAATGATATTGAATATTTTCCAATATCTTTTCCTATATTTTTAGACAATGAATCAGAATCTAATAATTTTAAATTTTTGGTTAAATTTGGAAATGTAATAGGAATTTCAGGTTGAATTCTATTTAAATAATTATTTGATCTATTATTATTATTATTATTATTTCTAGGCATATTAATTTTAAAATATAAAAAAAATAAAAAATTAATACAAACACTAAAAAAATCTTCAAAAAAAATTAAAACTAAAATTAAAAAAATTAAATAAAAAAAAGAAAAAAAACAAAAAAAATCATTTAAAAAAATGAGTTACTCCAAATACAGAAATGTATACGGTGAAGTAAAAAGGGATAAATTTTCTGATATGGACATTTGTGAAATGTCAAGTGAAGGTCAATTAATGGCAGCAAATACAAATTTCTTAGCAATATCATGGAATTCATCAGGAGGAAGTGTTGCAATTTTTCAAGCAAATAATCCAATGCGTTGTCCAGCAAATCTTCCTTTAGTTCGTGGTCATAAGAGTGCAGTAGTAGATGTTAAATTTTCACCATTTCGTTCTGATTTAATGGCAACAGCATCAAATGATTGTACAGTTAAATTATGGGAAATTCCACATGATGGTTTAACTGAAGATATAAATGAAGAATTACAAAATTATTCTGGTCACGGAAGGAAAGTTTCCTTTGTTAATTTTAATCCTGTTTGTTCTGATTTAATAGCAAGTGCATCTTTTGATAATACTGTTCATGTTTGGAATATGTTAAAAGCTGAAAAAATATCAAAAGTTACTTTAAAGGAATATCCAACATCAATGGAATGGAATTATAATGGTTCACTTATTTGTTGTACTTCTAAAGATAAAAATATTTATGTATGTGATCCTAGAGCTGATAAAATTATTATTACTACTAAAGCACATGATAGTCCTAAAACTATGAAAATGACTTGGGTAGGTGAACATCAAATTATTTCTACTGGATTTAATAAATCTAATACTAGAGAAATGAAATTATGGGATATTAGGAAAGTTAAAGATGATTTGAGTATTGAAAGTCCTGTTCAAAATCTTACTATTGATCATCAAAGTGGAATTCCTACTCCTTATTTTGATTATGATATTAAACTTTTATTTGTTTTTGGTAGAGGAGAAGGAAATATGCATTTTTATGATTTAAATGATGGTACTGTTAAACCTTGTAATGATTATTTATCTAGTGATCCTACTGATTCTATTGTTATGTTTGATAAGAAAAGTATGGATTATAATAAATGTGAACTTGATAGATTTGCTAAGTATTCTAAAAAGAATATTTTTTATTTGTCTTTTAATTATCCTAAGAAAAATCCTGATTTTGATGAAAGTTTATATCCTCCTACTTTCTCTGGAGAATCTGCTTTAACTTTAGATGAATGGATGGGTGGAAGTAATAAAGATCCTTTGAAAAAGGATATTAGACAAATTGAAAATAAATGGGTTAGTCAATCTCAAAGTTTTGAAAAGAAAATTGAACCTAGTCCTGAAGAAATTGCTAAAAGTGATAAAGAAAAGAGAGGTGAACTAGAAAATCAAATTGTTAAATTGACAAAAAGAATAAATGAACTAGAAATTGAGAATCAGAAATTAAAAAAAGAAATTCAAAAGGCAAAATCAATGGGATCAACAACAACAGAAATGCCAAAATATGAGGAAAAACTTCCATCTACAGAAATACCAAAAAATGAAGAAGAACAACCATTAACAAAAATGCCTGTAAATGAAGAAGAACCACAACCATTAACAGAAATGCCAAAAAATGAAGAAGAACAACCATTAACAAAAATGCCAGAAAATGAAGAAGGACAAACGACATTAACAGAAATGCCTGTAAATGAAGAAGAACAACCTCCATCTACAAAAATGCCAGTAAATGAAGAAGAACCACAACCATTAACAGAAATGCCTAAAAAGGAAGAAGAACAACAACCATTAACAGAAATGCCTAAAAATGAAGAAGGAGAAACTCAAATTACAGAAATGCCTAAAAATGAAGAAGGAGAAACTCAAATTACAGAAATGCCTAAAAATGAAGAAGGAGAAACTCCATTAACAGAAATACATGAAAATGATGGAAATACTGATTTATAAATCCTTCAAATGAATAAAGAAAAAAATATTCATTTTTTTATCAAATTTTTTATTTTAATAGTTAAAAATATTATATTTAATAATAACAAAACAAAAAAAAATATTTATTAATTATTTAATTAAAAAAAATACTTTTTTTTAAACCCAAAAAAAAAAAATAAAAAATGGAATCACAAAAACCCAAAATATTAATACCAATAGAAGAAATAGAAATAATCCCTCCTCCCTCAATAGAAGAATCAGAAGGAAAAACAATAAATATAAACATAGGAATATTAGGTCATGTTGACAGTGGAAAAACATCATTATCAAAACTATTATCATCAATAGCATCAACAGCAGCATTTGATAAAAATCCTCAAAGTAAAGAAAGAGGAATAACATTAGATTTAGGTTTTTCTGCTTTATATTTAAAAACACCAATTTCTTTAAAAAAATATTATCCAAATAATATAAAATTAAATAAAAGTGAATTTATTCAAATTACAATAGTTGATTGTCCTGGACATGCTTCATTAATTAAAACTGTAATTGCTGGTTCTTCTATTATTGATACTATGATTTTAGTTATTGATGCAATGAAAGGGATTCAAACACAAACAATTGAATGTATTGTTCTTAGTGAAATTTTATGTGAGAAAATTACTATTGCTTTTAATAAAATTGATTTAATAAAAAATGAAAATGAAATTAAAGTTAAAGTTGGTAAATTAGAAAATATTTTTTCAAAAACTAAATTTGGAAATGAAATTTCAATTATTCCAATTTCTACTTTAAATAAAGATGATAATGCTATTAAAAATTTATTAAAAAGTGTTTTATTATGTATTAATTTTGAAAATTTAGATGATAAAAATAATGATAATTTACTTGCATTTATTGATCATTGTTTTAAAATAAAAAATAAAGGAACAATTATAACTGGAACTATTATTAAAGGATCAGTTAAAGTTAATGATCAAGTTTTTTTTCCTGAATTAATGGATAATAAACAAGTTAAAGAAATTCAAATTTTTAAAAAAAGTGTTAAATTTGCAAATAAAGGAGATCGTGTTGGAATGTTAATTAAAAATTTAGATAAGGATAAATTAGAAAGAACAATAATTTGTTCTCCATCATCAAATGAATGTATTTTAACTGAAGGAGGATTATTTTTTATTAAAAAAATTAATTTATTTAAAAGTGAATTAATTTCAGGGAATAAATATTATTTAATGATAGGAAATCAAGGAGTAAGTGCAAAATGTTTATTTTTTAGTAATAATGATGAAAAGGATATTTTTAATATTTTTGATATGAAAAATATAAAAAATTCAAAAATTGATATTAATAAATTTTATAATAAAGAATATATTTATATTCCAGAAATTAAAGTTGAACAAAATAATGAATATGAATTAGCTTTTATTAAATTTGATCAAAAAACAATTGTTCCTAATAATATGATTTTTTTAGGAAGTAAAATTGATATTGATATTTCACAAAAAACTAATAGATTAGCTTTTTATGGTAAATTATTTGATAATAATATTAAAAATATTGAAGAAAAATTAAAAATATTTAAAATTAAAGTTAAAGAAGGTAAAATTTTAAGATTAGTTGATGATGATAAAATTGCTATTGTTAAAGGATTATTTAAAAAAGATAATGTTAATATTTCTAATGATTTTATTGGGAAAGAAGTTCATATTAAAGAAGATGAAAAAAAAGAAATTGTTGGAAAAATTTTGTCAACTTTTGGTCAAAGTGGAAAAATTAAAATTGAATTTAATGAAGTATTATCAAATATAAAATTAAAAGATTTAGATGGTAATGATATTACTTATAAAAATTTTAATATAGAATTAAGTTATAAAAAATATATTAAATTAAATAAATTTTAAATATATATATTTTAAAATATTGGAAAATTAATTAATAAATATTGAATAAATAAAAAAAATTAAGTATATATAAAATTAAGAAAAAAAAGAAGATTTTTCTTTTGGATTTATTTGAATTATAAAAGCAGTAGATTTACTTTTTTTTACTATTTGTTTTTTAAAAGTAATTGTATTTGAATATTTATTTCCAGATAAAATTTTTCTATCAACAGAATATCTAGAATTAAACTTTTTATTTTTTTCATTTGAAGATGTAGAAAAATAATTTAAACTTCTTTCAGGTGAAATAATATTTCTTGAATTATTTTTAGGAAATAATTGTTTATTTGAAAAATAATTTTTTTGTAGATTTAAATCATTTTTATTATTTTTTAAAGGGAAATTTTTCTTTTTATGATGTCTTTCTAATAATTTATAATACTTATTAAAATTAATAGTTTCTAAAATATCTTTTTCTTTTTTTTTAAAAAAATGCAATTCTAATTTTCTTAATTCATTTGCTCTTATTAAAATATTACTCATTTCAGGATCTTTTGAATTAAATAAATTATTAATTTTCTTTTTTTTTACAATTTGTTTTTTTTCTTCATTATTATATAATTCTTGATCTTTAATATCAGAATCATCAAATTCTTCTTCATTATGTTTAGTAGATTTTACTCTAAAAGAATTTTTTTTTTGAGATAAAATCTCATTTTCTTTACTTTTAAAAAAATTAGACATTGTTTTATTTTTATTTGAATCAATTAAAGATTTTCTTAAAAAATTTGATGAATGAGTATTAGGAGATAAGACTAAATTATTTGAAAAATCTCCTATTATTGCAATACTTCTTCTAGGATGATTTTTAATAAAATTATTTTGTGTTTTTGCTTCAATATTAAATGTATTATTTCTTGAAGTTTTTGATTTATTATTCATATAATTTAAATATGTTAAATACAAATCTTCTCCTGATATTTCAAATTTTGTTTTTATTAATTTTCTTTTTTTTTCTTCTTTTGATTTTATTCTTTTATTATTACCTGATTCTAATCTTTTTAAAACTTCTCTTTCTGCTTTTTGTAAATATAAAGTTCTTGTATGTTCTGTATTAAAATATTTTTCAACTTTTTTATTATATATTTTTTTAAATTCTTCGTTTTGTATTTTTATTATTTCATATTTTGTCCCAATACTTTTTTTCAAAAGTTTTCTCGAAATTTTATTTGTTTGATAATTTATAATTGAGAATAAATTATAATTAAATATTTTAAATACTCTAATAAAAAATTGAAGTACTCTTTTAATATTATTTCTATTTAATTTTTGTTTTAAAAAATCAAAATCAATTGAATATATATGTTCATTATGATTTATTTTCATAAAATTACCAAAATTATCTACTAAAAAGTCAATTGATAATTTATATATTCCATTAATACTTAAAGAATTTTTTTTTAATTTTGAATTAAGTTTATTTGAATAATTAACTAAAAAACTTAATAATAAAATAAAATTATTTTTTGCTTTTATAAAATTTTTTAAAATAATTTTATTTTCTTCTTTAAGACCATTTATTGAATTTTTTATTTCATTATAATCAATTAAATCTTCTTTAATATTTTTACAATTTTCAATTTTACTATCAATTTTATTTTTGTGCATTGATAAAAGAGATAATTTATTTTGCATTTCAGTAATGACTTTATTTTCTTCAATAAACATTATATGTAGTTGATGATTATTATTTTCGTTTTCATTTAATTTTTTAATAAAGCCTTTAATATTTTTAATATCTTTAATATTAAATGATGAATAAATAAAAATTAATTTTCCCATTAAAGAAAAATAATCTTTTCTAATAGTTTTAATTTCTGTTTTTGTTTTATTTTTAATAATTGTTTCAAATTTTATTTTCTGTTTTATTTTTTCTTGTTTATCTTTTATTCTATTAATATATCTTTCTAGTTGATGATTATCTTTTTTAATATCATAAACATCTAATTCTAAATTATTAATTCTTTGAATTTTCTTTTTTTTCATTTTTTCATATTCTTCATTCATAATTTCTCTATATCTAATTAAACTTTTTAAAGCAGAATTTTGTTTTTTAAACATTGAAATAGCTTGATTTTGAATTAAATTAAATTTATCATATTGTTCATCATTTAATTGTTGAATTAATAATTGATTTTTATATGTTTTAATCATTAAATAATTTGTTTTATATAATCTACTATGCATATTAGTATAACATTCAAGTTCATGCTCTTTTAATCTTATTTGTTTTTTTATATTATCAATTATTACATCATAAAAACTTGAATCTTTTTTTTGAAATGTTAAATTATTTACAATTTTTGTTTCAATTGATAATAAAATTGATTTATATTCTTGTTCTTTTTTATCAATAATTAATTTATTGTGATTATATTTTCTATAATTTTCTTTTAATTCTTTTTGATAATGTTCATATATTTTATCAAAATCAGCAAAATTTGCTTTTTCTTCAATTAAAAATTCTAATAAATTTTCTTTTACTTTTACCAAATCATCTTTTTTATTCTTTAATTCCATATTTATTTCTGATACACAACTTGACCTTCTATTCATTTGAAAATTTGTTTTATCGTCATTATTATTATTTTTATCATTTACTCCAGTTATGAAAGTTTCTTTCATTTTTATTTTCAAAAATTTAAAAAACCCAATAATAAAAATTTCTTTATATTAATTAAAAAAAAAAAATAACTAATTAAATGATTAAAAAAAGAATAAAATCTCTTTTATTATTTTTATTAAATTATATATCTTTAAGAATACTATTATAAGTTTTTGATTGGGGATGGGGATTGGGGATTGGGGATTGGGGATTG
>JAEEGK010012349.1_pt1 | contig 19427 bp, 14 predicted proteins | sample 8958771 | NCBI WGS metagenome assembly JAEEGK01 (sample SAMN16246547, study PRJNA631951) | gut metagenome | biome: gut microbiome; feature: rumen; material: SC-attached | host: Bos | place: Iran: Karaj | collected 2018-10
AGATTACAGTATACAATAGCATCATACCAGCTTACATTATAGGCAGGATAGTCAGCTCCTTCACCAAAAATAGATCTTGAAATTTCGGTTCCGTCAGTAAAATGATCTATACTCTCTGCATAATTGCAATATGTTTCATATTCACTCTGTGTTACTTCGTGTTCGCAAACAAACATAGTGGGAATTGTAACAGTACGACCCTCAATGAACACTCCGGAACCGGTTACTGCACCACTTACTGTTGCGCCTTCAACACGTACAAACCCTGTTTTATTCCAAAAAAGTGCATCGACTGTTACATTTTCAGCTGGCATTTGGAATAGGTGGTTCGATACGGCTACGTTTGTACCGGTTTCCGTTTGAATGGAATATGAAACAAATCTATATGAGTGATTCTCCGTGTAATTAAGAACGATTGTTTCCCCTGCATGTGCTGTTTCTTTATCTGCTGTTACTGTTCCATGTTCTATGTTGCTGATTGTGATTGTGTAAGTAGGAACATTTGGCGTGTTTTCTGGATCTGGGCATCCAGCCAAAACAAAAAAAAGCGTTAAAATGACGATAAGTGTAGATAACTTTGATAAAACTCTCACCTTTTATACCTCTAAATTTAACTATAACACAAGATTGTATAAAAACAAGGTATCGCGATTTTTTTATCGAAAATTTAGGAAGAAAAAGGGAGATTTAGGGGAAACATACAAAATTGCATTGTTTCCCCTAAAGTAATTTAAGATTTGTTAGTTGTTGTTCGCTTCTGTATCGTCAAGTTTTGAAAGCTTTGATTTCTTGTTGCGTGAAGAAATTGTCGTATCTTTTACAACCATTACAGCAATACAGATGATGACAGCCGCTGCTGCTTCAAGAAGTGTGTTCGAAATAAGAACAGAGAACATAACTTCGAAAGAAATAGCGCCAGAAATAACAAGTGCGCCAAGAACAAAGAAAGAGTTTGTTATTGTTCCGATAAAAGCTGCAAGTGCGTATGAAAGCACCATCGGGAAGTATTTTGTTTTTGAAGAGATTTTTTTGAAACCCAAAAATGAGAAATAAACAGCTGGTGCGATAAGAAGACGTGGCAAAACGGAAATAAGTGGGTTCATAAAATAAAGATCAAGACCTGTACCCTGTGTTGCAGCAAGGATAAGGGAGCTTACGCCAAAAATAAGACCAACACCTGAACCAGCCCAAATGCCAGCAATAAGCGTACAAAGAATTACAGGAACATGAAGAATCGTGATTGATGCACCAGAGAACCACGGAATCATACCAAGCCGTGTAAATGCGAAAAGAACTGTCAGTGCGCCAAAAGCAGCCGTAAGAGCTACTCCAAGAAGTGTTTTTTTTCTTTTAGTATTATCCATAAAATACCTCATAAAAACGTGATAGCAGGATTGATACCTATTTGCGGGCACTTCCTGCGGTATAAAATCTAGCGGATTATATCAAAAAGACATTTTTTCATCAATTGTCAAAATGAAGATTGTGGTTTCGGCGCGAAAAGCGTTGGTGCAAAACTTAAATCTTGAAAATATACGGATTTAATGATACATTCCTGTTTGTATGAAAAACAAACTTAACAAAGAACTTGCTGTTTGTGGCTTTGAGGCTGTTAAAGCGTTGGAGCGGAACAGCCCGGAAAAGATTCGTAGACTTTATTTTACCGCTGACAGGGCGGCTCAATTCGGTGATTTATGCCGTTCAATGGCACAGAGAAAGGCTCCTTACAATCAGGTTGAAAGCGGCGCGGAGCTGGAAAAGATTTGCGGAAGCGTACATCATCAGGGAGTGGTGGCGATGATTCCCCAGCCTGAGATTTTGCGGCTTTCTCCTGCAGATGTAGACAAGTGGGTTATGAACAAAGAGGATGTTCTTTTGCTCGACAGAGTTGGCAACGCAAACAATGTTGGTGCAATTATCCGGTCAGCGGCTTTTTTTGGCGTTAAAAATATCGTAATTCCGTTGGACGAAGCTCAGGCTGGGGTAACAACAAGCGCGTATCGTGTTGCGCAGGGTGGCATGGAAAAAGTAAGCGTGTATTCTGTTAAATCGATGGAAAACCTTATCCGCGACGCAAAAGGCAAATTCGCCGTTTTTGGAACTGATGTGCGCGGCTCGAACAGCATTTCGAAAATGGGAAGCCTGCGCAAGAAAAAGCGTAAGGACGGAACAGATGCCGTTTTACCGGTAATGATTGTGCTTGGAAACGAGGAGCACGGAATATCGCGTGAAATAAGCGAATTGTGCGATCATCTTGTGACGATACCGGCTCCGGCAGAGAACATGGAAAGCCTTAACGTTGCGCAGGCGGCGGCTGTAATCCTTTACGAGCTTAGACGCGAGTAAACTTTTTGCGTCCGCGCAAAGCCGTTGCGCAAAGCATGTGCGTCGCCTGTACGCACACACCGCCAAGCACACGGGCATAAAAAAACCGCAGTGAAAACTGCGGTTTTTTCGTCTTTACAATAGTTTATCGCGCCCAAGTTGAATCGCGCCCGAACTGCGCTTAATGTGCGCGCGGCAATTGGGAAAACTAAAGAAGTTCTTCCAGATTCACTTCACCGGCGACGCACGGAACTGTAATCTGCCAGTTTTCAAGAACTTGTGGGTGAACTTCACCAAAAATACCGATTACTTTACCGTCTTTCATGATGTTTGCCTGACGACCGGGGATAAAGCGCGGGTCATTCGCTTCTGAAACAACATACTCGTGGTTAAGGAAGTGAATAAGTGTGGCGACCTCGCTCGCTGCCGTATTGAAGTTTGCGTCGCCGGAAGCTGTAAGGAAGCCAAGGCTCTGAATCGTTTTTGTGCCTGTATTCTCTTCTTCGCAAAGGAACGCAATCTTTCCAGTTTCAAAAATCTTGTGCGGGTAAACTGCGTTTGCAGAACCAGATTCTGCAGAAAGAAGAGATGCAATTATAGACGGCCTTACGAACTGATAGTTCTCGCTCATCGGGTTTGCAATTTCAATAACGCCTGAAGCGTCAATGTTCATGTTATCGATAAAGTCTTTCTTTGAGCCAAGGTAGTTGAATATCATTTCCTGATATCCCATACCAACCATAAGCTCTTTTGCCTTGCGGCTCAAAAGCGTTACAGGAAGCAGACGACCGATTGTAAAATCATGCGGTTTTTCCGGAGTAAAGAACGAAAGCTCCTTTCCCATCATAATATCTTCTATAACGTCAACTTCGTGCAAAAAGTCGTTGCGGTATGGCGGAGGAATCAGTGTGAAAACTGTGTCACCATCTTTTTTAGAAACAGTTGCTGAACAGCCCATCTTTGCAAGAGACTCAACAACTTCATCAGCTGTAAGCTCAACACCAAGACGTTTATTTACTGCAGAAAGCTTTGCATCTGTTGTTTCCTGGAAGTAGTAAGGTGTTACAAGGTCTTTTCCAAAGCCTGTATCATACGGATGTTTTACCTGAACAGGAAGGATTGTATAGCCGGCATCCGCAAAGTCACATGCAACAATGTTCGTTGCAAGCAGAAGTCCTGCCATATCTGTACCAGTCATTTCTACCATAAGGTCGCTGTCACCAACTTTTACGGCACCGAGTGTTGCACTGTTGATGATAGGAGCCATGGACATTGTTTCGCCATTTGCATCGCTAAGAAGCGGGAATTTTGCCTTGCCTTCAAGAATCCAGCCGTATTCCTTTCCTTTTGGGTGGTCAGTAAGAATCTGGCGGCATGTCATAGGTGCGTCGCAAGCAAGCGGAACAAATGATGTTTTATCCGGGTCAACCGCATGATAGTTTACAGGCCATTTTACCTGTGCAGAGCGGTATACACCCATTGAAATTGAGCGGCGTTTGCGGCCGTAGTTCCAGCAAAGTTTTTCCTGTGTCTGGATAATATCAAGGAGCATAGGCTCATCTATCGGCTTTCCGGAAATAACAAATGCCGTCATGTATGGACGGATATCTTTAAGATCTGGGTCAACAGTTACTACACGGTTCCCAAAATCCTTAAGTTTTCCTTTATATGAAAGGAATGAGCTGTAATCAGCAGATTTTCCTGTTCTGTGCAGACGAAGCTGTCGGGCAATTCCGCCTGTAGACCAAAGATCAGGTCTGTTCGTATCATTAAGTTCTATTTTAATAACGCGCTCGTTCTCCGGCTTTGATGTATCCGGTTTTTCATCGAGCTCTGCTTTACCACATGTGAGTTTTGCTTCGAGTGTATCGTAATCGTATTTTTCGCCGAGCAAGTTGAAAAAAAGTTTTTCGTTGACTTCTATCTTAGGCATCTTTAACCTCTTTTGTCTGTGATGAAATGATTATATCAAACTCTTTATATGAAGACAACAGCAAGACAAAGAAGCGTTCGTCTCAACTAAAACTGAAAAAAACTAACTTTTCGGAAAATATTTAACTTTTCTTGTTATGTGTCACAAGATTTTGTGAAGAAGTTGAACAATTTTTCAAAAAAAGTACATGTACGGTTGCTTTGTTTCACTGTAGTATAAAAATGGATTTTTAAGACATCCACAAGGGGAAACAAAGGGCGGTGCCGTAAGGTGCCGCTTTTCTTTTGCGCACGAGTGCACCGCAAAGTGCGCACCCCAAAGCGCACCGAAAAACACCGTTCACGAAGAATTTTTAACTTTTTCGGAAAAAAATAAATGTTCGGGTTAAAAACCATTTAAAAAATCAAAAAACATGACCACAAAATCATTTTTTTTCATAAAAAATTATACCAAATTGATAATTTATTTCATGTACTTCTGTTTTATTTGGTTTTAGTATTCCATTATCCACAAGTTCTGCAACGAAAGAGAGGGAAGACTTTCGGTAGAAATAAGTGGGAAAATCGTTTTTTCTATTTTTTCAAGAGGAGGAATTTATGAAAAAATTCTTGTTGGTTCTTATGGCTCTTATGCTGGTTGCTCCTATTTTCGCTGGTGGAAAGAAAGAAGCAAAATCAAACCTTATCAAAGTTGGTATCGTTAACAACCCACCGTCAGAATCTGGCTATCGCGCTGCTAACGTAAAAGATTTCGAGACAGTATTCAACAAAGACAATGGCTACGAGGCAAAGACATACTACAGCCTTAAGAACGATGAACAGCTCAATGCTGCAAAACAGTTCATCACAGACGGTGTTGACTATCTTCTTATTTCTGCTGCTGCAACAGACGGATGGGACACAGTTCTTAAATCAGCTAAAGAAGCTGGTATCAAAGTTTTCCTTTTTGACCGCATGATCAACACAAGCGAAGACCTTTATGAGTGCGCAGTTGTTTCTGACATGGCTAACGAAGGTGACACAGCTGTTAATTGGCTGCTTTCACTCAAGCTTCCTGAGTACAACGTAATCCATATCCAGGGTGCTATGGGTTCAGATGCTCAGATCGGACGCACAGGCGCTCTTGATGCACAGTTTGCAAAAGGCACAATGAAGAAAGTTGTTCAGCAGACAGCTACATGGGACGAAGCAGAAGCAAAGAAGATTACAGAGTCTGTAATCAACTCTGGTGAAAAGTTCAATGTTATCTATGCTGAGAACGACGGTATGGCTAAGGGTGCTGTAGCAGCTCTTGATGAAGCTGGTATTACACACGGTGTAAACGGTGACGTAGTTGTTATGGGATTCGACTGCAACAAGTGGGCTCTCCGCGAACTTCTCGCAGGTAACTGGAACTATGATGGTCAGTGTTCACCATTCCAGGCAAAGCTTATCGATGGTTACATCAAGAGCGGTAAAGTTCCTGGAAAGAAAGTTATCAACGAAGAAAAAGGTTTCGATGCTAGAACTCTTACAGCAGCTGACATCGACACATACGGTCTTGGTGACTAAGTTATAAAGAACTGATGCCGGGAATTGTTCCGGCATCAATACTGATGTACGGCGTAAAGTGTGTATTTCCCACATATTTTACGCCGAATTTTTATACACCGTAAATAAAATAGGTGGTAATTATCAATGAGTAATAATGTTGTTTTATCCATGCGCGGAATATCCAAAACATTCCCTGGAGTCAAAGCCCTTAGTAATGTAGATTTTACCCTGTGCCAAGGCGAAATTCATGCGCTTATGGGAGAGAATGGAGCAGGAAAATCGACACTGGTTAAAGTTTTAACGGGTGTTTACACAATGGATTCCGGTGAAATACGTGTTGCAGGAAATCCAGTTTCAATCCGTTCACCACAAGATGCCCAGAACATGGGTATAAGCACTGTATATCAGGAAATAACGCTGTGTCCTAATCTGACTGTTGCAGAAAATATGTTTATTGGACGCGGTAAATATCATTTTATAAATTGGCGTGCTCAAGAAAAAAGAGCAGATGAGATATTACAAAAACTGAAAATTCCAGTAAAAGCCGCACAGCAGCTTGGTACTTGTTCTATAGCAGTTCAGCAAATGGTTGCTATTGCTCGTGCAGTTGATATGGAATGTAAAGTTCTTATTTTGGACGAACCGACATCTTCACTTGATGAACGTGAAGTTGAGCTTTTGTTCTCTTTGATGAGAGATTTGAAGTCTCACGGTGTTGGTATCATCTTTATTACACACTTTCTTGATCAGGTATATGAAGTTTGCGACAAGATTACTGTTCTTCGTAATGGTGAGCTTGTTGGAGAATATGAAATAAAAGACTTGCCTAAAGTTGACCTTATTTCTGCCATGCTTGGTAAAGACCTTGAGGATATCTCAAAACTCAAGCAGCAGAAAAAAGCCTACGCTGGCGAAAAAGAAGCTGTTTACGAAGCTTACGACCTTTCTAGTGCGGAAGGTGTTAAACCTTTCAATTTCAGAACGATGAAGGGCGAAGTTAACGGTTTTACAGGACTTCTTGGTTCAGGTCGTAGTGAAAGCGTTCGTGCAATTTTTGCTGCAGACCGTGTAACGGGCGGAACAGTAAAAATCAGCGGAAAAGACGTTAAGATTACAAAACCGCTCGATGCTATGAGAAACGGCATCGGTTATCTTCCAGAAGACAGAAAAGGCGATGGTATTATTCAGGACTTGTCTGTTCGCGAAAACATAATACTTGCGCTTCAGGTTTTGAAAGGTTTCTTTAAGCCATTCTCTAAAGCTGAAGCAGAAAAGTTCGCTGATGAGTACATAAAACTTCTGCAGATAAAAACAGCGTCAAAAGATACCCCGATTAAATCGCTTTCCGGTGGTAATCAGCAGAAAGTTATTCTGGCACGCTGGCTGCTTACGAACCCGCAGTATCTTATTCTTGACGAGCCGACACGCGGTATTGATGTTGGTACGAAGGTTGAGATTCAGAAGCAGGTTCTTAAGCTTGCGGAACAAGGCGTTGGTTTGACGTTCATTTCTTCCGAGATTCAGGAAATGCTTAACGTCTGTTCAAGACTTGTTGTTATGAGAGACCGCAATATCGTCGGTGAGCTTAGAGAAGATGAGCTTTCACAGGATAATATAATGCGGACAATTGCAGGAGGAAATGCCAACAATGAGTAAGAAATTTGTTTTATCACGGGAACTGAAAAAGTTTACTCAGTCCCAGCTGGCAATTCCAGTATTTGCGCTGTTGGTACTTGTTATATTTAACCTTTTCCGGGATCCCAGCTTCTTTTCAATTTCAATAAAAACAAACAATATGGGAAATTCCGTTCTTTCAGGAAACCTTGTTAGTATTCTGAACGGAGCTTCTGAGCTTGTAATTCTGGCTATAGGTATGACGCTCATAACGTCTGCCACAAAAGGACAAGATATTTCTATCGGTGCTTCTGCAGCGATTGCAGGTAGTGTGTTTGTAAAGATACTTCGCGCAAACACAATAACCGTACCGATTATTCTCCTTGCCCTTATTCTGGCTTGTATCGTTGCTATTCTGTTCTGTCTTTTCAATGGTATGCTCATCGCAAAGTTCAATATTCAGCCGATGATTGCGTCATTGATTCTGTTTACAGCAGGTCGTCCTATCGCATACTGGATTAACGGTGGTGCAACTCCTAACGTTGAAAGTCCGCTTTTGAGCGGTCTTGGTGGATTTATCCCCGGTATTCCGATTCCGAGCCCGATTATTATCGTTGTCATTTTTATAATCCTTATAAAACTTCTCTTGAAGTTCACAAACTTGGGATTATACATTCAGGCAGTCGGTATAAACGAAAAAGCCGCAAGATTGAACGGTATTAACCCAATGCTGATGAAGATGTCTGTTTTCCTTATCCTGGGTGTTTGTGTTACTATTGCGGGTTCTATGAACGTTTGCCGCATTGGTCTTATAAACCACGAAACAATCCTTATTGATATTGAGATGGATGCGATTCTTGCGGTTGCAATCGGTGGTAACTCGCTTGGCGGTGGTAAGTTTAAGCTTGCTGGTTCTGTAATTGGTGCTTACATCATTCAGACACTTACAACAACACTGTATGCAATGAAAGTTTCTTCTACAGCTGTTAAAGCGTACAAAGCTGTTGTCATCATTTTGATAGTTGTTATCGGATCTCCGGTTGTTAAAGAAGTTTTCCAAAAGATTCGCAACAGCCTTTCTGGTAAAAAAGTAGCGAGGATATAATTATGGCATCAGCACAGAAATTAATGAATAACAAAGGGAAACTTCCAATATCAAACACAAGGCTTTTGCTCACGATAACAATCTGTACATTCTTTGGAATGTACATTCTGGCAATGCTTATTTGGGGCGGCGGATTTTTGAATCCCCAGCAGTTCCTTGATATTTTTAACAACAACGCATATCTGATCGTTGTAGCTTGTGGTCTTACAATCGTAATGATTACAGGTGGTATTGATATATCAGTCGGTGGTACAGTCGCGCTTATAACGATGTCAACGGTTGTATTCATGGAAGATAAAGGTGGAAGCGTTTTCGGAACGCTTCTTATCGCACTTGGAATAGGTCTTTTAATCGGTCTTGTTCAGGGCTTCCTTGTTTCGTACCTTAACATCCAGCCGTTCATTGTAACGCTTGCCGGTATGTTCTTTACACGCGGTATGACAACAATCGTAAGTGCGGTTCCGCGTACAGCTAAAAATGAAGCTTTCGTTAAACTTGAAGAGTTCCGCCTTGCAATTCCGGGGCTTGGTACTTATGCACGTAACGGAAACTACATTCCTGCTCGTATAGAGCTCGGTGTTATAATTGCACTTTTGCTCGTGCTCATTTTGTGGGCAATGCTTAAATACACACGCTTTGGACGCAACTTGTATGCAATCGGTGGAAACAGCGAAAGCGCACTTATGCTTGGTATTAACGTAAAGCTTACAAAGTTCTTTGCGTATGTACTTTGCGGTCTTTTGGCCGGAATTGCAGGCTTTATCTACTTGCTCCATACGGGAGCCGGAAACGCGAGTAACGCGACACAAGCTGAAATGCAGGCAATTGCGTCATCAATTATCGGTGGAACACTTCTTTCGGGTGGTGTCGGTAGCGTTGTTGGAACGCTGTTCGGTGTTATGACGCTTAAGACAATCAATAACGTTGTTGTTGCATCTGGTTTGCGTGAGCCTTACTGGCAGAGTATTACGACAGGTCTTATGCTTTGCTTCTTCATCCTGTTGCAGAGCGTTATCCTTTCGTACCGCAAAAAGAAACTTGGAAACATGGCAAGCTAAAGAGCTTTTCTCATTACCGTACGTGGGGTTTGTCCCCCTGCGCACTATAGAGTTAGGCACATTAAAGGCCTGACTCGTATAATCTCCTCTCTCCTGACACCCGGTTTGCGTCGCGAATCGGGTGTTTTTTTACACGTTGCGGTATTCGCGCGGTGTTATGCCTGTCGTCTTTTTGAAAATGTAGCTGAAATAATGCGGATCGTTAAAGCCTACTTCATACGCAATATCCGCGCTGCGCATGGACGTGCTTTTTAAAAGCTTTTTCGCCTGTTCAATGCGTACATTCGTAAGATGCTCTATGAATGTAATACCGCATTCCTGCGAGAAAATCGTACTGAAGTGATTCGGACTAAAGTGAACAGCTTCCGCAACGGAATGAAGACAAATATCCTGATTCGAATAATTTTCTTCTATGAACTTTTTTGCTTTCAGAATAACGTCACCGTATTTGCCCTGAATATGCGAATCGCGGTAACGAAGCACATTGTTAAGCACAACCCGTATTTCTTTTATGAATGTCTCTTGGTTGGCGACCGCCTTATCGACAAAGCCTTTTGTAAGTAGCTCCGGCATTTCCTCACGGATATTGCCTCCAAGCTCTTCCACAAGGTTTGAAACAGCCATTATAACGTCAACAAGCAGATACGACGCGATAATTGAAAAGTGGTCGGTGTTTCCGCCAAGCAGATTGATGTATTGCGTTATAATTTGGTCTATTTCGCCGTCAGATGCGAATTTTAAGCGTTCTACAAGCGGATCGTTGTTCGATGGCAACGAAAGTTTTTCTTTCTCCGTTTTTTGCACGTCCGCCATGCCGACTATGCGGTTTTTGCCAGAAAAAGGACAAAGTTTTAAGATTAACTCCGCGTCACTGTAAGAGTGGGCTATAAAAGCCGTCCTGTCTGCAATTGAGCCAATTGCCGTTGTCACAAAATAGTCCGTGTTTTTGCTTATTTCATGCTGAATAGAGTCGGCAAGGCTGTAAGCATCATCTTCTAAAGTTTCCTGCGAGCTGCTTTTGAGTATGCATACAAAACGGTATGGCGAAATAAAAAAGCCGGTGCAAGCTTGTTCACGTGCAACAAACGAAGAAAGCCTTGATTTAGCGGAAAGCAGGCTGTTCGTGTCGTTCTGCTCAGAGTGAATCTCGCTTATAAGTACAATGTAATACCGCGCAATCAAGTTGATATGAAGCTCGGTCGCCTTTTGAACAGCATCCGCGCTGTTCATTGTACCAAGCACAATATCCGTGAGCAATTTGTCGCGTATCAATGCCGTAGAAGACTCCAGTTCAGATTTCATGCGCGAAATGTCGGTAAACTGCTGTTTCTGCTTGTCGAGTGCAGCTGCAATTTTGTTAAGACTGCTCAAAAGGTTTTCGGACGTAAACGGCTTCAGAATATAGTCTTCAACACCGATGGAAATTGCTTTTTTTGCATACTCAAATTCATCGTGACCAGAAAGGATTATAATACGTACCCACGGCTGAAGCTTTTTAACCATCCGTGAAAGCTCCAAGCCGTCCATAAAAGGCATTTTTATATCTGTTATAAGGATATCAGGCTTTATATCCTGAATCATAGAAAGCGCAATTTCCCCGTCGGCAGCTTCTCCGGCGAATGAAAACTGCGTATTTTCCCAATCTATTTTGCTGCGGATACCTTCGCGTACAATAACTTCATCATCAACAATAAAAACGCTATACACTCTCTTCTCCAGAGAAAAATTTAGACGGTATCTTGAATGAGACCGTTGTTCCTTTGCCGTATTCGCTGTCTATAGACAAACTTACCGACATATCATAATACAATTTGAGTCTTTTGTTCACGTTATAAAGCCCATAAATCGATTTTAAATTTTCTGGATCCGCATTATCAGAAAGTTCAAAAAGAACATCGTTGAGTCTGTCTTCAGTAAAACCTATACCGTTGTCTTCGACCGAAAAGAAAATATAATCGTTTTCCAACAGTTTTGCAGTAACGGTTAGTTTTCCTCTGCCACGCTTATTCTTTATACCATGATAAATTGCATTTTCCACGAGTGGCTGAAGAATCAGTTTAAGAACTTCTCTGCCCCTTAGTGACGGATCAAAATGGATATCGTAATCAAGAATATCGCGGTAACGGATTTTTTGTATCGTAAGATAGCTTTGAACGTGGTCTAGTTCCTGCTCAATAGGAATCCACTCGTGGCCTTTACTCAGCGAAATGCGGAAAAAGTTCGAGAAAGCCTTTGTAATCGCAATTACTTCTTCCTTTCGTTCCGATTCTGCAAGCCAGATGATTGTATCGAGCGTGTTATATAAAAAGTGCGGCGTAATTTGCGCTTGAAGCGTTTTCATCTCCGCTTTTTGAAGATTCTGCTGCTCTTTTATGTTCTCGTCTATCAGTTCCTGAAGCTTTCCAGCCATAATATTCAGGTTTTCTGAAAGCGGATCAAGTTCCGGAACATGCGGAAGTTTTACGCGCGCATCAAGCTGACCTTCTGCAATGCATGTAGAAAGCTCTTCCATGTCGTGTATCGGTTTCCGAATAGACTCTGAAACGCTTATGGAAGTGTAACCGGCAACAGCAAGCATTACGAAGATAATTACAATCTGGATGATTGTAAGCATTTGGAAAGAATGTTTTATGCTTTCGTTTGTAGTGGCGGCTGTTTCAATTTCTGCAACGATAAAATCTTGTAGAATATCGTAGATAAGGGCAGCACATCCCCTTACTTCCTCAAGAATTTGTTCGTTTTCGGAAACAGACGCATTTTGTGCGATTTGTGTGCCAAGTATGTTGACGTATTTTTCGAGCGTATTAACTGCGCGGGCTGCTACTTCAAGAACATTACGGTTGTTTTCGCTTTCGGTAGAAGCCATCATTTCGGAAATACCCGTGTTTATGCTGTTGATTATTGTGTATTGCTGTCCTTCTTCGAACGTTTTTTTACCGGCGACAATATCCCATATCTCATCGGAAATATCGACTTTTACAGTCTGTATAATGCGGTTTGCGCGGCTTACATTCGTTATTATACGGTCATATTGTGATGTATGTATTGAAGATACAGAAATTGAATACACCATCGGGATAACCATAAGAACCACAATATAGATGTATGAAAGCTGTAGTCTTTTTTTTATGCTGCCTTTTTGAAACCTTAAAAACCTGCGAGATTTATTGATATTCATATATATCCCGATTAATAACCCCGTGGTTCAATTGCAGAAAGATCATCGTTCTCTGTAAAAACGGTTTCTTCAATCCTGGTGATTTTTGGAATCGGGCGGTTATTCGCCAGACGCTGTACAAATTCCATAACGAGAGGACCAGTTTTTGGGTTACATTCAACAGCGCAGTTAATTTTTCCTTCCGCCAATGCGTCAATTATCGCCTGCTCCGCATCAACACTTACTATAGTGACATCTTTTCCGCCCTGAATGCCGTATTCTTCAAACACATCAAGGAAGCCAAGCGTCATACTGTCATTATGCGAATAAATGATATCAACAGGTGTTCCGTTTACTTGTAATTTACCGTTCACGCTTAAGATGCGTTCAGCAAGTTCTTTTCCCATTGACCGCAAAAAATCACCGGTTTCACTATAGATGATAGAAAAGCGGCTGTCGTTTTCAAGCACTTCTCTAAAGCCCTGGTACCGTCCGTCCGTAACAGAAGAACCGTCTGTACCACGAAGTTCCAGAATATTAAGCGTTTTGTTCGTATCTTTGTATTTTTCTTGCAAGAAACGGGCTGCTTTACGGCCTTCTTCAACGTGATCAGCCCCAATATATGCCGCATATAGCGATTCATCTGATGTACGGATTTTGCGGTCAATGATAATAACCGGGATGTGTGCTTCTTTGGCTTCCCGAAGCACGTTATCCCAGCCGTCTTGAACAATAGGCACGAACACAATTACATCAACTTGGTAAACAATAAACGACCGGATTGCTTTTATTTGGTTTTCCTGCTTCTGCTCCGCGTTGGAGTATATAAGCTGTATTCCCGCTTCTGCGGCAGCCGTCTGCATGGACAGAGTGTTGCAAGTACGCCATGCGCTTTCGGCACCGATTTGCGAGAATCCGATGATTATGTTACGCGTATAAGATTGCTCCTGGTTGCTGTTGGTGGCTGCGGAGTTTGTTGATGATGTGCCGTTTGCATTGGCTGTGGCAGCCTTTTTGCTGCAGCCGGCTGCCGTAAGAACGAATGCCATTACAAGAGCCAGTGCCACAAAACGCATCGCTACCGAAAAACGCACCGCGCGTCGTGATTTGTGGTTGTTTATGTTTTGTGTTCGTGCCATATACTTCATTTCGTTGTACTTTGTCCGTAGTAGGCGTTTTTGCCATGCTTACGCTGATAGTGCTTGTTCACTACATAGTCTGGAAGCGGCTTAAAAAGCGGATTCACAGCCATTGTGATCCATGCCATACGTGCAATTTCTTCAAGAACAGCAGCGTTATACACCGATTTAGCGGCGTTCGCGCCCCAAGTAAATGGTCCGTGTCCTGCGACAAGAACCATTGGGTTTTCGGACGGAACAAGCGGCTTACGGATTACGCCGTTGTTGTCGCAGGCGTTCACTTTATCCGGGTGAAGGAATGTATTCACAATAAGAATACCTGTTTCGTCCTCGTAGGCACGTTCAACAGCTTCTTTAGAAATCATCGGGGTGCAAGGAACTTCGTTTGCGCTGTGGTCAGCGTGTGTCGTTCCGAGCAATGGAATGCTGCGGCACGCCTGCGCCCAAGCGGTTGCGTGCGGTGAATGCGTGTGCGTTACACCACCGATGTCCGCGAAGTTTTTGTAAAGTTGGGCATGGGTCGGCGTATCGGACGACGGATTAAGCTTTCCTTCAACTTTCTTAAGCTCCAAATCCACAACAACGATGTCTTCTACTGTCATTGTGTCGTAAGGAACTCCGGACGGTTTAATGGCAAAAACGCCTTTTGCCTTGTCGAACGCAGAAACATTGCCCCATGTGTAAATAGCAAGGCCACGCTTTGGAATTTCGAGGTTTGCCTCGAACGCTTCTTCTTTAAGAGATTGATATGCAGAACTCATTTTATGTTTCCTTTTTGTTTATATTGCCCGGCGAACCCAACAACGGTGTTGTCGGAGCAATGTTGCAACGACTTCGCCGAGCGATTTTTTTAGTCAACGGCTTCGATGGCGGCGCGTTCAACAGCCAAGCCTTTCGTATAGTTGCGGAAGAATGCGTTGAATCCGGCGATATCTTCGTCGCTTGCCATAACAGTTACAGCCTTGCTGTCACCAAAAACTTCTTTGTCCAAGAAGTCTTCAAGTTTTTTACCCTTACCATTAACAAGGAATGACGCAAGAAGAGCCATTCCCCACGGGCCGCCCTCACCGGCTGTTGAAAGCGCGGAAATTGGCGTGTGCATTGCGGCAGACATTACTGTAAGACCAACTTTCTGCGTCTTAAAGAAACCGCCGTGTCCGTTAAGCTTGTCAATGACGACTTTTTCTGTGTCAAAAAGAATGTCCATGCCTGTGCGAAGTGCGCCAAGAGCCGTGAAAAGCTGTGCGCGCATAAAGTTCGCAAGCGTAAAGTTGTTTTCCTGTGTGCGAACAAAGAGCGGGCGGCCTTCGCTTAAGCCCGTCATTGACTCGCCAGAAATGTAGTTGTACGGAATAAGTCCGCCGCAGTCTTTGTCACCTTCAAGTGCCGCCGCCAGAAGGTTCTCATACAAGTCGCCTTTTTTAATGTCGAAGCCACAAGCTTTTATTGCCTGTCCGAAAAGCGAAATCCACTTGTCGTATTCGCCGGTACAGTTGTTAGCGTGCGCCATTGCCGTGAGCGAACCGTCAGGGGTTGTAACAAGGTCGATTTTACCGTTGTAGGCGGCAGAAAGGTCTTTTTCAAGAACTACCATGGCGAATACCGAAGTTCCGGCAGAAACATTACCTGTACGGACTTTTACGCTGTTTGTTGCCGCCATACCTGTACCGGCGTCACCTTCTGGCGGCGCAAGCGGGATACCAGCTTCGAGGTCGCCTTCCTTGTCCAAGAGTTTTACGCCTTCTGCTGTAAGTGTTCCTGCGTTTTCTCCGGCAACAAGGATTTTTGGGAACAAGTCTTCAAGTTTCCAGCTGAAACCTTTGCCTTTGATAAGCTCGTTGAACTGTGAAATCATTTTTACGTTGTAATTCTTAGTCGCAATGTCGATTGGGAACATACCGGAAGCATCGCCAATGCCGAGTACCTTATTGCCGGTAAGCTGCCAATGAACGTAGCCTGCGAGCGTCGTGAAAAACGCGACGTTAGGAACGTGCGGCTCGTTATTGAGTATCGCCTGATAAAGGTGAGAAATGCTCCAGCGTTCTGGAATTGGGTAGTTAAAAAGCTTTGAAAGTTCTTCTGAAGCCTTGCCGGTTATTGTGTTGCGCCATGTGCGGAACGGCACGAGCAATGTACCGTTTTTGTCGAACGCAAGGTAGCCGTGCATCATCGCGCTTATACCGAGTGCCTTAAGCTTTTTAAGCGTAACACCGTATTTTTCTTTTACGTCTTGCTTCATGTTTGCGTAACATGTAGCCAATCCGTTGTGAATTTCTTCGAGCGAATATGTCCATATTCCGTCTTTAAGGGAGTTTTCCCAGTCGAATGCACCGGAAGCTATGGGGATATTCTTAGAGTTAATCAACACCGCCTTAATTCTGGTCGAGCCAAATTCAATACCAAGGACAGCATTGCCACTTTCAATTTCTTTTGAAGTCTCTTTCAAATCGATAGACATGTTTTTCTCCTAATTTTTGACCTTGCAGGCAGCTGTATGCGGTGGGAAGATTAAAAAGCGCAGACAGACAATGCAAATTTCATATAATTTTACTACACGGTCATTACATTAGCAAGGTAGAGATAGGCAAAAAAAAGTATATGTGTTAAAATGACATTTGAAAGATTCCTGTCAGTGAATAAGAATTAATTAAGATACGGTAGAGAGAGGGGGTAGACGTGCCCTTATTAAGCAAGAATTTAGAAAAGATTTCACGAGCGCAAAAGTTTATCATATTATTCTGCTGTGACATTCTTACATTCGTTTGTATGGGAGTGTTCACGCAGTTTTTGATAGTTGGAAGCATCCGTACAATAAATGTCCCAATGTTCGCTGCATATATGGGTACGCAGCTTCTTGTGCTCATCCTTATGAAATATTACAGAATAAGGATTAGCGACAGTTCTGTAGACCTTATTTTACGCGCAACTTTATCACTTGTAATCGTATTTGTAATTGCAACTGTAGTGCTGGGCTGTATTTATGGCTTTGTTGATTACAGAGTGCGCTGGAGTGTTGTTTATACATTGTTTGCTCTTATGGGCACAATGGGTACGCGTTATATTTACCGCATGATTGGTTTTTTCAATTTTCATTCTGAATATCCAAGAACAATTGTATACGGTGCGGGAAACGTAGGTGTTACGATGGCGCGGATGGCGCATAAAGGCGCTTTCAAATATCACATCATCGGATTTATTGACGACAATACTAATTTGAAGCACCGCCTTGTTCAGGGTATTGAAGTTCTTGGAACACTTGATGATTTTGAAGCGATTGCCCAAACCGAAACATTCGAAAAACTGATTATAGCAATCAGTGTAATAAGCGCAGCAAAGATACAACGAGCTGTTGAAATTGCGAAAAAGTACAATATCGATATAAAAATAATCCCCAGTTTGTTTGAACAAAGAAGAGCGAATGATGTTTCTGTTCGTGACATTGACTATGCCGACCTGCTTGGTCGTTCGCTTATAACTTCAAAAACAGAGCCAGTTCAGGAGCTTTTTTCAGGCAAAACGATTTTAGTAACAGGCGCTGGTGGAAGCATCGGCTCCGAGATTTGCCAACAGTTAATGGAGTTCGCTCCAAAACGGCTTATCGTACTTGATATTGACGAGACGGAGCTTCATGATTTGGGACTCCGGCTTTTGAAATATAAAGCAGAATGGGATAAGCAAGTTGTTCCTGTTGTTTGCGATATTAAGAATGCAGCAAAAATTGAGCGTATTTTTAACAAATATAAGCCTGATATAGTTCTTCATGCAGCAGCATATAAGCATGTTCCGCTTATGGAAGTTTATCCGGAAGAAGCGATTCTCAACAATATCTGCGGTAGTTACAACGTATTTAAGAGCGCAAAGAACAACGGCGTAAAGAGAGTAATCGTTATTTCAACGGATAAGGCAGTAAACCCGACTAACATAATGGGCGCTACAAAACGTGTAGTAGAGATGATAGCATCTGCGCTCAACAGTAGTGAAACGGAATTCTGTTGTGTACGTTTTGGTAACGTTATTGGAAGCCGTGGAAGTATGTTGCCGACCTTCCTAGAAGAAATAAAGGGCGGCTACCCAATCACTGTAACAGACAAGCGCATTATCCGCTATTTTATGGCAATAAAAGAAGCTGTAGGTCTTGTTTTCCGTGCCGCGACAATTGCAAAAGGTGGCGAGGTTATGGTTCTTGATATGGGTGAGCCTGTTAAGATTTACGACTTTGCACAGAAACTCATAACGACCTTTGGTGACGGCAGAAGCGAGATTGTGATTACGGGGCTTAGACCTGGCGAAAAACTTTACGAAGAGCTTCTTGCTAACAAAGACAATACTTTACCGACGGAAAACCAAAAAATCTTCCGTGCGAAAGTTGTTAATAACTCTGAATATACAGAAGAATACCTTGCAAATACAGTGACTAAACTTTCTGAAATGACACCTGAGCAGATGGTAGAATTCTTGCAAAAAAGTGTTCCGGAGTATCATGCACCGGAACAAAACAAGGACAAACTCTGGTAAGTTATGGTCATCTACTGCATATCGGTGCGTACAGGCCTGGAAGAAAAATACATCAATGCCGTCCAATCCGTGCTTGATGATCCAGGCTTTGCGTTTCATGGCACAATTCATTTTTTACGGAAGCACATGCGCCTTAAAACAGGCAAAGAATACTTTGACCCGATTTTTCCCGGATATCTGTTTTTAGAAACGGATGAAACAGATCCTTCAAAACTTAGAAGCTTGGCTAAATACACAGGATTTTTGCGATTTTTGCCTTCATCGTCAGACATAAAACCTCTTGTTGGAAAAGACGTTGATATCGTTACATCGCTTTTAAAATTCGGTACGACAGTAGAAATTGTTCCCGTTATGTTCGATGAGAATGACAGAATCGTTATTCTTGACGGACCCTTCAAGAATTTCCCCGGAAAAATAATAGCCGTGAACAGACGTAATAAACGTGTGAATATTCAGCTTGATTTTATGAACGGAATGAGGGTTATCGGGCTGACATACGAGGAAGTTGCAAAAATGCCTGATATTGCGGAAAAGATGGATTAGAAGGCAAAACGTAAAATAAATGCTAAGCAGGCTCAATAAGGGGCGAAAAGTTCATTGACCTGTGATATAATATTTAATAAGATTGTTTATTAAAGACAGCCGTTGTTGGCGTGGAGCTTGGTTCAAGCACATTTGCCGCGTGGTGACTATGATTTTTTGATAGGAATGGCAAGAAAGCCGTTTCGCGCATAGTGGTGAAAGCTGCTATGAGTTTGCTAGGTCGCGAAAGCTTCTTACGAAGAGTGCATGTAGGCGACGGCGGATTTGGCGATTATCTGTCCGTGCGGGGCGGATTTTCATTTAACCATGCCAATGGCGAAGCTGTCTTTAAATATGGAAATATTATTGCAAGAGAAGTATTAACATGACTGATTTTTTACATGATCCAAGATTTTCAGATATAAAGCCTTTTGAGAAAAAATTATGGCTTTCTTCCCCTACGATGCACGGCGACGAGCAGAAATGGGTGGATGAGGCCATTCAGACAAACTGGGTAAGTACAGTCG
>JAEEGK010012350.1_pt1 | contig 19426 bp, 11 predicted proteins | sample 8958771 | NCBI WGS metagenome assembly JAEEGK01 (sample SAMN16246547, study PRJNA631951) | gut metagenome | biome: gut microbiome; feature: rumen; material: SC-attached | host: Bos | place: Iran: Karaj | collected 2018-10
CTGTTGGATAATCTGTTTGTTCTGTAAATCAAGCATTTCGTTCGCCTTGCGGATTTTTTGTTCTGCCGCGTCACCACCACCGCAAAGGCCGGCACAATCAGCAGCCCGAGTGCCGCAAAATAGATAATTATGCGTTGGCGGCTGTTGCGTTCCTGCTGCTGTAGAATCTGTATATCCTTGATTTTCAGTTCGTGTTCCTTCTTTTCGGTCTCGTAACTGATTTGCATATCGGCAATGCGTTTTATGCTTTCTAGGCTTAAAATGCTGTCTTTCAGTGCGGTGTAGTGTTTCATATTTGTGTACGCTTTCGCGAGATTGCCACTTGCGGCGTAAGTGTCTGACAGTGCGAGCAGTACGTCTTTTTCAAGTTCGCTGTTTTTGATTTTTCGGGCGATTCTTAAAGCGTCGTTCAGCAGCGGTAAAGCCTTGTTGTACAGTTTTTTACTGATATAAACCGTGCCAAGGTCGAGTTCGGAGTAGGCGATGCCCGTTTCGTGGCCAATCTGTCGGCGCAATTCAAGTGCCTTAACAAACTCATTTGCAGCCATTTCGGTCTCGCCGAATTTCAAATACAGGTTGCCAATGTTGTTCACCATTGCCGCTTCGTTCATTTGGTCGCCAAGTTCGCGGTAGAGTTCCAGCGCGCTGTTGTATTCCGCAAGAGCCGAATCGCGCTCGTTCAGGCTCTTGTAGGCAAGGGCTAAATTGTTGTGTGACCGTGCGATATAACGTTTGTCTCCAACCGCCACACGCATTTGCAGCACAGTTTTATAAACATCCCGTGCTTCGGCGTAACTGCCTGATTGCCAATAAACACCGCCAATCAAGTTCAGCGCTTCCGATTGCAGAAACTGATTGCCGCTTGCCCGATACTGCTCAAGCGATTTGTTGTAGTATTCGAGCGCTTTGTCGTAGTTGCTCAAATCTTTGTAAATCAAACCGATATTGCTCATGGTGGCGGCACTTTTCTCGTTGTTGCCAAGCCTTTCGCGAATGTCGAGCGCAAGCAGATAGTTGGCCAGCGCGTCTTTGTAGTTCTTGTTCTGCCAGAAGAGCCCGCCAAGGTTGTTGTAGCCTTCGGCCAGACCGTTTTGGTCGCCCGTGGCGGTGAGCAGCGCAATGGATTTTTGCAAATTAACAAGCGCCGAGTCAAACAGATTTTGATTCTTGTAGGCGGTGGCTATATTGTTGTATGTCTGCGCGATAGCGATAGTGTCGTTCAGTTCGGCACGGATTTGCAGTGCCTTGCCGTACTGCGTCAGCGCCGAGTCGAACAGGTTGCGCGACAGATACATACTGCCGATTTTGTTCACCGTCGAAGCGTATTCGGCAAGGTTTCCCGCCGCCTGCCAGCCCGCCGCCACTTTTTGATAATAGTAGTTGGCCGAGAAATAGTCGCCCTGACTTTGGCTCACAAGCGCCAAGTTGTTCAGAATCCGTATTTTATCGTCCTGATTCCCGCTTCGAGTGCAGGCTTCGAGCGCCATTTCGTAGTAGTGCTGCGCCGAGTCGAAACTATTTGACCGCCAATAAGTTGAGCCAATATAATTCAGCGTTTTGGCTTCGCTTTCGGCGTTGCCCGTCTCGCGGCACAGTTTCAATGCTTTTTGGTGATAATCGACGGCTTCGGCAGTGGCATTCGCGTTGCGGGCCAGGTCGCCAAGGCGGTTCAGCAGCGTAATCTGCTCGCCCTTGTCGCTCGTGTGTTGCAGTTTCTGCAGCAGTTCGTCAGCACTTTGCGCTGCCGCCGATGTTGAAAGAAACGCGCACAAAACCGCCAAAACCGATTTGGCAACATTGGCCGCCATCTGCGCAGGTAAGTATCCCTTCATCTTATAAATTGTTGTAAACGTTTTAGTTATTGCGATGCCGGCAGCATTCTGCCAAACATCAATTGGTTAGCCTAAAAATAACCCGCACCCTGTAAAATTCAACCGGCAAATCATTTGGTTATTAACCGCTTGGTGTTGATTAAGCCAAGTTTCTTTTATTCCTCCCTTTCTTGTTTGTCACCTTCCCAATTGCTTGTCCCTTTTGAGCGCATCCTTGCGCTCAAAAAATATCATCTCCTGCATTCCTTTCTCATCCGTCTCTTCCCCAGTTTGTTTGTCCCTCTTGAGCGCATCCTTGCGCTCACTTTTTTTTCATTCCTAAAGAATCGTTTATTCCATCCTAAATCCTATCTTGCACCTCAATTTAAACCACATTTAAATGTAATTGAAATGAAAAATAACCAAATCAAAGCCATTGCGCCGATGTTGCTTGCATCGTTGGTGATGGCGGGTTGCAACAGCGACTCGAAAACACAGGCCATGTTCGACAACATCGAACTGGCGAAATCCTACAAACCGCAAGGCGAGCACAATCCGCTGGCCACACAGCGTTTCGGCGCCGACCCCTACGCAATGGAGTACAACGGCCGCGTCTATGTCTATATGACCAACGACGTGCTTGAGTACGACACCGCAGGCGTTGCCAAAAACAACTCTTTCCAGACCATCAACAAGATTTTCTGCATCTCGTCCGACGACCTTGTCAACTGGACCGACCACGGCGCAATGCCGATTGCCGGACTCGACGGTGCCGCCAAATGGGCGCAGTTCTCGTGGGCCCCGACTGCCTGCCACAAGACCATCGACGGCAAGGAGAAATTCTTCCTCTACTTCGCCAACAGCGGCAACGGCATTGGCGTTGTAACCTCCGACACCCCTTACGGACCGTGGACCGACCCAATCGGCAAGCCAATTGTATCGCGTGAGACTCCAACCTGCGCCAGCGTTACCTGGCTGTTCGACCCTGCCGTTCTGGTCGATGACAACGGCGACGGCTATCTGTTCGTTGGCGGCGGTGTTCCGTTCATTCCCGGCAAGGGCCCGCAGTTTGCCGACCCCGGCACGGCTCGCGTTGTGAAGCTTGACGCCAGCCTGACCGGTCTCGATGGCGACCCTGTGGCAATCAATCCGCCGTATCTGTTTGAGGATGCCGGCGCGAACAAGATTGGCGACACATATTATTACAGCTATTGCACCAACTTCAACAGCCCCGAAATCGGCAACGGCCGCATTGCCTATATGACAAGCAAGAACCCGATGGGACCATACACATTCCAAGGCACATTCTTCAACAACCCGGGCGATTTCTTCGGCATTGGCGGCAACAACCACCACGCCGTTTGCAAGCTTGGCGACGAGTACTTCCTGTTCTATCACGCTCAAATTCTGCGCGAGCGTATGGGCATCACCGCCGACGGCTACCGCTCTACAAATGTTGACAAGGTTACTATTACCGAAGACGGTAAGATTGAGCAAGTTACAGGCACCTACACCGGTGTTGAACAGACCAAAGCTTTCAATCCGTTCAACTACACCGAGGCTGAGACAATGGCTCGTATGGGCGGCATCGAAACTCGCTACCTCGACGGCACCACCAACCTCTGCGTAACGGGCATCAACACTGGCGATTGGCTCGAACTTGAAGGCGTTGATTTTGCTGAGGGCGCAAGCCAATTCACCGCAAAAGTTGCCAGCAACAGCAAAGGCGCAATCAAAATCTGCCTCGACAAGGCCGATGGCGAATGTGTTGGTTATCTGGCAGTTAAAAACACAAACGGACAATTCTGTGATGTAACAGCCAATTTGGCAAAACCCGTCAGCGGCAAGCACGATTTATACTTCGTTTTTGCCGGCGAGTTCGAATTCGACGGCTGGCAGTTCAAATAGCCAGTTAGCTGATTAACAGCATAAAGGCGGTTTCCCGAAAGGAGGGAAGCCGCCTTTTTTTGTCTGTTACCCAAGCGCCTTCACACTCCAACCATTCTCGCTTTGTATTTGTCCCTTTAGAGCGCATCCTTGCGCTCTAATCTTTTTTTCCTTCCTTTCCCGCATTTTCCACTGCATATTTATTCAAAACCCCGCCATTTTCCCCAAAAAACAGCCCGTTTTTTCCGCCGATAATCATCCAAAACCCGCCGTTCGTTAAGTCAAACCCGCCGTTCAATAGTTCAAACCCACCATATGCACTTTTGCGTTTTTTTATTTGTATAGCATTAATTATATTTGTGTTTTTAGTGCTCATTGAAACACTAATGCTTTAGTAACTAAATAAATAGGAAGAGAAATGAAAAGAAAACGCAACCGCCGATTAAAGTATCACTTCAAGTGGAAACACTGAAAATACGCAGTAAGCGGCCACTAAAAAACCGATAATCAATAACCAAAAACAAAAATTATATGAGAAAGTTTATCCAATCAATGTTAATGACAATGGCGGCGATAGTGCTTTCAACGGCAATCGCCAACGCCCAAAACGATGGATTCAGCTATCAAGCTGTAGTTAGAGACGCGCAAGGAGAACTGCTTGCCAACACCAAGGTAGGCTTGCGCATAACGCTGACTGACGAAAACGGCCGGCAGGTGATGTACCGTGAAACGCACACGGCTGTCACAAACGCCTATGGTTTGCTGTCAGTAACTGTTGGTGCGGGAACGCCAGCCGACGGCAAGACTCTTGACGATGTTGACTGGGCCGGCGGAAACGTTTGGATGCGTGTTGAGATGGACCCCAAAGGCGGTACCAAGTACACCGATATGGGCTCAACCAAGCTTCAATCGGTGCCGTATGCCTATTTTGCGGCCAATGCCGCCTCTGGCCAGCCCGGCGAAAAAGGCGACAAGGGTGATAAAGGTGACAAAGGCGATAAGGGCGACCAAGGTGAGCAGGGCATCCAAGGTCCTGAAGGCGCACAAGGCGCTAAGGGCGACAAGGGTGACAAAGGCGATGCCGGCGAACAAGGCGTGCAAGGCGAGCAGGGTGTTGAAGGTCCGCAGGGTGCCAAAGGTGCCAAGGGCGATAAGGGCGACACTGGCGCAACCGGTCCGCAAGGCCCGAAAGGCGACAAGGGTGACAAAGGTGATCCCGGCACCGGCCTTACCAACGGCGGTGGCTGGCAGTCCGGCAAGACATACAACATTGGCGACTACGTTTTCGCGCCAAGCAAGACCGACAGCACCAAAAACACAATGTGGATAGCACAGAACAACGGCATCAGCGGCTCGACAAGCCCGAAGGACGATGCCGCCAACTGGATTGAGTTCAAGGCTCCGGCCGGAGAAGCCGGCGTTGGCGTTGCTGACGTCACCAACACTAACGGCACCGTAACCTTCACAATGACTGACGGTAAGACTTACGCCTTCAACCTCAAGGGCGATAAGGGCGACACCGGCGCTCAGGGTGCGCAAGGCATTCAGGGACAGACCGGTCCGCAGGGTCCGAAGGGTGAGAAAGGCGACAAAGGCGCCAAGGGTGACACCGGTGCGCAGGGTATTCAGGGACAGATTGGTCCGCAAGGTCCAAAAGGTGAGAAGGGTGACACCGGCGCCGCTGGAGAGGTTGGCCCTCAAGGTCCGCAAGGCGAGAAGGGCGACAAAGGTGAGCCGGGAACAGGCCTCACCAACCGTGGCACTTGGAAAACAGGGCAGTCGTATGCCGCTGGCGACTACGTTTTCGCTCCAAGCCGCACCGATGCCACTGTCAATTCAATGTGGATTGCGCAGAACGCGATAAAATCAGACGCCCAGCCGAAAGACGACATCGGCAACTGGGCTGAGTTCAAAGCTCCCGAGGGCAAAACTGGCGTTGGCATTGCCACCGTCGCCAACAACGACGGAGTTGTAACCTTTACATTAACCAATGGTAAGGAATACGCCTACAACCTGAAGGGCGACAAGGGCGACCAAGGTGTTAAAGGACCGCAGGGTATCCAAGGCCCGCAAGGTTTGCAGGGTGTTCAGGGTGCTCAAGGCCCGCAAGGCGAGAAGGGCGAGACTGGCGCTCAAGGTTTGCAGGGTGCGCAAGGCGCCCAGGGTCCGAAAGGCGAAAAGGGCGACAAAGGTGACACTGGCGAACAGGGCGAGCAAGGTATTCAAGGCCCCGCCGGTCCGCAAGGTGTGAAGGGCGACAAGGGCGACAAAGGCGATAAAGGTGACCAGGGCGAGCAGGGTATTCAAGGCGTCCAGGGTCCGAAAGGCGATAAAGGCGACAAGGGCGACACTGGCGAGCAAGGCGAGCAGGGTGTTCAAGGCCCCGCTGGTCCGCAAGGCTTGAAAGGCGATAAGGGTGACCCCGGCGCCAAAGGCGACACTGGCGAGCAAGGCGAGCAGGGTATTCAAGGCCCCGCCGGTCCGCAAGGCGTGAAAGGTGACAAAGGTGACACCGGCGACCAAGGCGAGCAGGGTGTTCAAGGCCCCACAGGTCCGCAAGGAGCCAAAGGTGATAAGGGTGATAAAGGTGACACCGGCGACCAAGGCGAGCAGGGTATTCAAGGCCCCGCCGGTCCGCAAGGTGTGAAAGGTGATAAAGGTGACAAGGGCGACCAGGGTGAAAAAGGTGACACCGGTGCCCAAGGCCCGAAAGGTGAGAAGGGTGACAGAGGTGAGGCCGGAACTGGTCTGACCAACCGTGGCGCCTGGATTGCCGACACCACATACAATACTGGTGACTACGTCTTCGCGCCAAGCCTGAAAGACGCCACCATCAACACAATGTGGATTGCAAAGAACGACGACATATCCGGCTCGACCGCACCTCGCGCCGACGCCGACAACTGGGTTGAATTTGAGGCTCCTTCCGGACCTGCAGGAAACGGCATTGCCAACGTGGTGAAAGACTCGCTTGGCGTTGTAACCTTCACAATGACAGGTGGACAGACCTACGCTTTCAACCTTTTGGGACCCAAAGGCGACAAGGGTGACAAAGGTGACCAAGGCGTACAAGGTGTTCAAGGCCCAACTGGACCGCAGGGTGTGAAAGGAGACAAGGGCGACAAGGGTGATACCGGCGCTCAAGGCGAACAGGGTATCCAAGGCCCCGCCGGACCTCAGGGTGTGAAAGGCGACAAAGGTGACAAAGGTGATAAAGGCGACCAAGGCGAGCAGGGTATTCAAGGCGAGAAAGGCGCCAAAGGTGACAAGGGTGACCAAGGCGAGCAGGGTGAGAAAGGTGACCAGGGCGAGCAAGGTTCCGCAGGCCCGCAAGGTGTGAAAGGTGACAAAGGCGAGAAGGGTGACAAGGGCGACACTGGCGACCAAGGTCTGCAAGGCCCTGCCGGTCCGCAAGGAGCCAAGGGCGACAAGGGTGACACCGGTGCCAAAGGCGACAAGGGCGACCAGGGCGACCAAGGCCCGCAGGGTTTGCAAGGTCCCAAAGGCGACAAAGGTGATACCGGAGCCAAAGGCGATACCGGTCCGCAAGGTCCGAAGGGCGACAAGGGTGACAAAGGTGACCCGGGTGTCGGCCTTACCAATCGTGGCAACTGGGCTGCCAATGCCGAATACAACGCCGGTGACTATGTCTTCGCGCAAAGCAAAGACGACGCCACTGTCAACTCAATGTGGATTGCGCAGAACGCTGTCAAATCTTCGACACAACCGAAAAACGACGCCACCAACTGGGTTGAGTTCAAAGCTCCGGCCGGTCACGACGGCGTGGGCATCGCTTCGGTGACCAACAGCGGCGGAATTGTTACAATGACGCTGACCAACGGACAGGAATACTCTTATAATATGAAAGGCGACAAGGGTGACAAGGGCGACGCCGGCGCCGACGGTACTGACGGCGTGGGCATTGCCTCGGTCAGCAACTCGGGCGGCATTGTCTCAATGACTCTCACCAACGGGCAGGAGTACGCCTACAATCTTAAAGGCGACAAGGGCGACCCGGGCCGCGACGGCCGCGACGGTATGCCCGTTCCCGGACGCGAGGGCCAGACACTCGTGCACAACGGCACAACCTGGGTTGCCACCGATGAGATTGCTCTTAAGAAACTCGACGTGAAGGCCGATACCGTAGCCGACGACTCCACCGACGAGCCTCTGTTCGCCGTGAAGGACCGCAACGGAAACATCGTGTTCGCCGTTTACCCCGAGGGCGTCCGCGTCTATGTCGATGAGTCGGCAAAGGCCCGCCGCAGCGGATTCGTGGTTACAGGCCGCGATGCCACTAAGGACGGCGAAACCAACGATTTCTTCGCCATCAACGCCGACGGAACTCACATTTATGTTGACGACACCGCCAGCAGCAAGGCCCGTCGCAGCGGATTTGTGGTTACTGGCCGCGCCGCTACCAAAGACGGCGGAAACAACGATTTCTTCGCTATCAACGGCGATGGTACGCAAGTGTTTGTGGATGAAGGCGATGGCAAGGCCCGTCGCAGCGGATTCGTAGTAACCGGCCGTGATGCCACAAAAGACGGCGCCGCAAACAACTATTTCGCTGTCAACACTGAAGGTACAAAGGTGTTTGTTGACGACACAGCAAGCGACAAAGCCCGTCGGAGCGGATTCGTTGTAACCGGCCGCGACGCAACCAAGAGCGGCGAGACCAACGATTTCTTTGCCATCAACGGCGATGGCACACAGGTGTTTGTTGACGAGGGTAATGGCAAGGCCCGTCGCAGCGGATTTGTGGTAACAGGCCGCGACGCCACCAAAGACGGCGCTACCAATAACTATTTTGCTGTCAACAAGGAAGGAACGAAAGTTTTTGTTGACGACACTGCCAGCGACAAGGCCCGCCGTAGCGGATTCGTGGTAACCGGCCGCGATGCCACCAAGGATGGCGCCGCCGCCAACTATCTGGCTGTAAACGACGAGGGTACGAAAGTCTTCATCGACGATGAGCTGGAGAGCGGCAAGGCCCGTCGCAGCGGATTTGTGGTAACGGGCCGCGACGCCACCAAGACCGACCCGACCAACTATCTGAAAGTGGCCACCGACGGTACTCAGGTGCAGTTTGAGGGTAGCGACAGCGACAAGGCCCGCCGCAGCGGTTTCGTGGTTACAGGCCGCGACGCCACCAAAGACGGCGAGCTGACCGACTATCTGAATGTGAACCCCGAAGGCACTCAGGTGCAGTTTGAGGGAAGCGATGGCGACAAAGCCCGCCGCAGCGGTTTCGTGGTAACCGGCCGTGACGCCACCAAAGACGGCGTGCAGACCGACTATCTGAATGTGAACCCCGAAGGCACTCAGGTGCAGTTCGAGGGTAGCGACGGCGACAAGGCCCGCCGCAGCGGATTCGTGGTAACCGGCCGCGACGCCACCAAGGAGGACGACGGCACCGACTATCTGAACGTGAACCCCGAGGGCACTCAGGTGCGTTTTGAGGGCGATTCCGACAGCAAAGCCCGTCGCAGCGGATTCGTGGTAACCGGCCGCGACGCCACCAAGGGCGGCGACGACGACTATATGACCATCAACACCGACAGCACACGCTTCTATATCAATGGCGGCGATGGCTCGAAAGACGGCAATGCACCATCGGGCTTTGCCGTGAGCGGACGCGGCGGCTACGGTGCAGGCAAAGGCGGCGACGAGCCTTCGGGCTTCGCCGTGAGCGGTCGCTCGGCTGCCAAGGGTGGCGACCCGTACAATCTTTTCAACATCGACCTTGCCGCCAGCGCAAAAACACTCGACTCGGTGAACCGCATCTACTGGTATCCTGAAAAGAATGCCTTTATGGCTGGCAATCTGCAAGTTGACAACTCGGGCGATGTTGGTACAAACTCATTCAACGCCGGATTTCAGAACAAAGCGCAAGGCGAATACTCGCAGGCTATGGGTTACAAGTCGGTTGCCACAGGCGACTACTCAACGGCCATAGGCAACCAGGCGACGGCGTCGGGCGCAAGCTCGTTTGTGTTCGGACAATCGGCCATAGCCTCGGGCGCAAGCTCGGTGGCCATTGGCGACGGCGCACAATCAACACAGACCAACGCCTTCTCGTTCGGCAAATCGGCGCAAGCCACAAACTCACAGGCTATGGCGCTCGGTTTCAGCTCGAAGGCTCAAGCGCAATACGCCACCGCAATGGGCGCCAGCACAATCGCTTCTGGCTCGTGTGCCACCGCGTTGGGTTACAGCTCAACAGCTTCGGGCGCTTACGCGATAGCAGGCGGCTACCAGTCGAAAGCCACTAAACAGGGCGCTGTGGCTCTCGGCTACAGCAACACCGCCAGCGGCGAGAAATCGTTGGCCCTGGGCACCGGAAGCACCGCGTCGAACACAAGCGCAATAGCCATTGGCGACGGCGCTCAGGCCACTCAGGCCAATGCCTACTCGTTCGGCAAATCGGCGCAAGCCACAAACTCACAATCAATGGCTTTGGGCTTCAGTTCGAAGGCTCAGGCGCAATACGCCACCGCTTTAGGTTCAAGCACCACAGCATCGGGCGCATCCTCAATTGCAATGGGCTCCAGCTCAACCGCTTCGGGGCAGTCGTCCACAGCAATGGGCGCAAGCACCACGGCTTCGGGCCAGTATTCAATAGCAGGCGGCTATCAGTCGCGCGCCACATCGACCGGCGCCGTGGCAATGGGCTATCAGGATACCGCATCTTACAGCTACTCTGTTGCAATGGGTTACCAATCGAAAGCGGCGGGAATATCGGCCGCAGCCTTTGGCAACCAGGCAAAATCAACAAACTCGTATGCGATGGCTTTTGGCAACCAATCGAAGGCTTCGGGCCAATCGGCAACGGCAATGGGCTCAAGCTCAACAGCCTCGGGCACAGCGTCCACCGCTATGGGTTCGGGTTCAACGGCATCGGGAGCTAATTCAATTGCAGGCGGCTACAATTCGGAGGCTCGCGGTTTGGCGTCGGTGGCTTTGGGCTACCTGTCGAAAGTTACTACCAGCTCTGATTATTCAACCGCGTTGGGTTACGGCTCAGAGGTTACTGGTAAATACTCTACCGCAATTGGTTATCAGGCAAAGGTCACAGCGTCAGCTGCCACAACAGCTTTATACGCCACCGCAATGGGCTACCAGGCAAAAGCAACAGGCTCAAAGTCTATGTCGTTAGGTACAACCAGCACAGCCTCGGGCACATCGGCCACTGCAATGGGTTCAAGCACAACTGCCTCAGGCCCATATTCAACCGCTATGGGTTCAACCACCAGTGCCTCCGGCCAATACTCAACAGCAATGGGTTCGGGGTCAACGGCCTCAGGAACTTACTCAATAGCCGGCGGCTATCAATCGAGAGCCACAGGTTCAGCGTCTGTGGCTTTTGGCTTCACAGATACAGCATCGGCAAACTACACAGTTGCATTGGGCTATAAATCGAAAGCTTCATCAAGCTACGCCACATCATTCGGTTATCAGGCAAAAGCAACGGCCGAAAAAGCTATGGCATTCGGTGTCGATAGCAAGGCAAAAGGCGCAAGCTCGGTAGCCATTGGCGAGAATGCTACAACTTCAGCGGCAAATTCTTACTCTTTAGGTAGAAAAGCAAATGCATCAAAAGCAAGCGCATACGCTTTTGGCGATTCGGCGCAAGCCTCAAGCATCGGCAGCTATGCTATAGGACAAGAAGCAATTGCAAGTGGCCCAGGCAGCTATGCTATAGGAAAAGAAGCTATTGCAAGCGGTGCATATAGCTTTGCTATAGGATGTAATACTGATATGGATAAATTAAGTCAAAAAACTAATCCAATAGCATCTGGTGATTTTTCCTATGCGTTTGGACGAAAAGCAAGAGCCTCAAATACTGGTGCTTTTGCTATGGGTAATAATTCTACTGCCGCTGGCGAGAATTCTGTTGCATTAGGATATGATTGTTATGCAAGCAAAAGTTTATCTACGGCAATCGGTAACGGTTCCGATGCAACTGGTGAATCGTCAATTTCAATCGGTTATGCTGGCGAAGCAAATGGCAGTCACTCTTTATGCCTAAGTAGTGGATTCTTAACGGCTACAAATAAAACGGTTTCAAGTGGTTATGGGTCTATTGCAATGGGTGCTTGTTCAAAATCATCTGGTTGGTATTCGATGGCCATGGGTATAGGTGCCCAAGCATCAGGTGATAATGCTATAGCAATAGGCGGTCGAATTATGATGAACACTACAGGTGGTCTACCTATAATAACAGATGCTCCTAGAGCAACAGGTTTGGCATCTATAGCTATCGGTCCAAGTCCAACTTCCAGCGGAGAATATTCAATTGCCATTGGAACAAAAGCAACTGCCAGCGGTGCATATTCATTTGCCATAGGTAATAATGTAACAGCAAGTTCGTATGGTGAATTTGTTGTGGGTCAACAAAACACAACACCAACACCCAATAGTACAACAGAATGGAACGAAAACGACAGACTGTTTGTTATTGGAAATGGCAACGGAAAAAACAAAGTGCAACAGCTAATTAAGAGCGATGCCTTGGTTGTTCTCAAAAACGGAAATACAACTATAAACGGAGCATTAACCACTGGGGGCAATATAATGCCTACAACCACAGAGAGTTATAATTTGGGAAATACCACATACCGTTGGAATAACATTTATGGCAGATATGGCAATTTTACCAATAGCACTTCGGTAACCACTGTGAATATTACAAACAGTTATGCATATTCAACAACTCAGGGTTTGAAGAGTATCAATAATGGAGCTACTGGTACAGGCTATGGTTTGTATGGAAGTGCTGAAAGTACCAGCGCATCATACAATTACGGAGTTTACGGAACATCATCAGGTGCCGGACTCAATTATGGTGTCTACGGAGTAGCAAATGGCGCTGGAACATCAACCGCAGGAAAGACGAATTATGGTGTAAGAGGTTCTGTTAACGCTAACGGCTATGACGAGACATACACCAATACAAATTATGGCATTTATGCAAGAGCACAAGGCACAAATGCCAATAATTATGGCATTTACGCAAGGGGAACCACTTATGGTGGATATTTTTATGGCGACGTCAGGGTAACTAATGGTAGTATATACGGCACACTCGGTTCTTCATCTGATATGCGCCTTAAAAAGAATGTTCAACAACTTGGTGGCGCGTTGGATAAAGTGCTGAAACTGCGTGGCGTAAGCTACTATTGGAAGAATAAAGAAGAACTAATGGCAATGCCAAACACAATGGAGGATGATAGTACTATGATTTATTCATTCGATGACAAGAAGCAGATAGGTATCATTGCCCAAGAAATTGAAACAATATTGCCAGAAGTGGTTTTAACAGACCCCAACGGCTACAAGGCTGTAGAATACTCAAAACTCACACCTGTGCTCATCGAAGCAATGAAGGAGCAGCAGGCCATCATCGAGAGCCAGCAGAAGGAGATAGACGAGCTGAAAGCGCAGATGCGTGAGATTTTGGAGAAACTGAAATAGAAACGGCGGTTACGCTGCTATAACAAAAAGGCCGGTGGATTAAGGTTCACCGGCCTTTTTGTGTGCGATTGCCTTTATGTTTATGCGTCCTTCGGACGGAAATTTTTAGAAAATTAATTCAAAAAAATATGCAAAATTTTAAAATCAATTTTTTATGAATTTTTATTAAAATTTTGTTTCAAATTCTCGCGTCAGCGAAAACCAACCTTACATCTTCACCTCATTGAAAAAGCAGCTTTCAGCGCCCGTGTGGCAGGCGGGGCCGCAAGGTTCAGCTTTCACAAGAATGGTGTCGAGGTCGCAGTCGAGAAAAACCTGCTTCACCATCATAAAATGCCCCGACGTCTCGCCCTTGAGCCACAACTGCTTGCGGCTGCGCGAGTAGAAGGTGGCCTTGCCAGTTTTCAGCGTCAGCTCATACGATTCGCGGTTCATATAGGCCAGCATCAGCACTTTGCCCGTGTTGGCGTCCTGAACAATTGCCGGCAGCAATCCGTTCGGGTCTTTGTCAAAATCTGGTGTCATTGTCATTTAGGATTTAGAAATTAGAATTTAGGATTTTTAAATTATCAATTGTAGGGACGCGATTCATCGCGTCCGTTTTATTTGTAGAGACGCACAGCGTGCGTCCGCATTTTTCATCATTTGTGCGTCCGTTATATTTTTTTTCGTTTTTATTTCTCATTCTCATCATCTCCAATCATTTCCGCCAGCGTGTCTTTCAACTGTAACATATTGTCGAGCACCAGGTTGGCTCCGGCGGCCTCAAGGTCGGAGCGGCTCAAAATGCCGGTGTTGACGGCAATGGTGAACACTCCGGCGGCGCGGCCGGCTTTCACACCCAGCGGCGCATTCTCAACCACAACGGCCTCACCGGGCTGAACGCCAAGTTTCCGCAGTCCCATCAGATACGGCTCGGGGTTTGGCTTGCCGTGCTTCACATCGCGGGCGGTAACCATCAGCTCGCGGCTGAACATCGGCCCGAAGATGCGCTCCACACGGTCGAGGGTGGAGCTTTCGCCGGAGCCGGTCACTATGGTGCGCGCAATGCCGCTGTCGGCCAGAAACCGCACCACATCGGTGATATTGTCGATGAGGCTGGGAGCGGGCATCTGGCGGAAAAAACCGCTCTTGATGCGGTATATTTCCTGCTGCTCGTCGGGGGTGCTGTGGCGGCCGAAAAACTTCACAAACTGCTCGTCGATGGTGTCGGCGCCGGTGCGGCCTTCGTTCAGATACACCTGATACTCAGTAAAATCGACACCCACTTCGGCGAAAGCCTTAACCCAAGCCTTTGCGTGCAGCGGCATACTGTTGAAGATGACGCCGTCCATATCGAACATTACAGCCTTGAGGTTCATAGCAAATCCTGATTCCGTAGTCTGTTGTCTATCGTCTATCGTCCATCAAATCCTCACGCTTATCCCGTTCTCTTTCAGATATTTCTTCAAGTCGGCAATCTCAATTTCCTTGAAGTGGAAAATGCTTGCGGCAAGGGCGGCATCTGCGCGGCCTTCGCGGAAAACATCGACAAAGTGCGCCATTGTGCCCGCGCCACCCGACGCAATCACAGGAATATTAACCATTTGCGATATGGTGCTTGTAATGTCGATAGCGAAACCGTTTTTGGTGCCGTCGTGGTTCATACTTGTGAGAAGAATCTCGCCAGCGCCGCGGTTGTAAGCCTCTCGCGCCCAATCAGTTGTGAGAATGGGGGTGGGGCGTGTTCCTCCGTGGGTGTAGACGTACCACTCGCCATTGTCGTACTTTGTATCAATGGCCAGAACCACGCACTGCGAGCCGAACTGCCCAGCCAAATCGCTGATTAGTTGCGGATTGCGCACCGCCGCCGAGTTGACGGTAATCTTGTCGGCACCAGCGTTGAGCAATGTGCCCACTTCGGCCACGCTGCCGATTCCGCCGCCCACGGTGAACGGAATGTTCACGTTGCGGGCAATGTCGCGCACAAGTTCGGCAAAGGTCTTGCGCTGCTCAAGAGTTGCCGAAATGTCGAGAAAGCAAAGCTCGTCGGCACCGTTACGCGCATACAACGCGCCCAACTCAACAGGGTCGCCAGCATCGCGCAACTCCAGGAAGTTCACGCCTTTAACCGTGCGTCCGTTCTTAACATCAAGGCAGGGGATTATTCGTTTGGTTAACATATAGTTACAAGTTCAAAGTTATAAGTTATTAAGTTTTAAGGCATTAGGCATTAGGCATTTGTCCGTAGTCTGTTGTCCGTAGTCCGTCGTCTTTTAATTTTCAATTCTCAATTTTCAATTGTTAATTGTTCATTGTTAATTGTTCACTGCCAACAGCTCTAACTGCTTCATTGTTATGGTTTTCTCGTAAATGGCCTTGCCGATAATGGCGCCGTACATTCCGTTCACCTTGAGTTTCAGCACGTCGTCGAAGCACGAAATGCCGCCACTTGCAATGAATTTCTGTTCGGGGAAATCCTTCATCAGCTTGTTGTACAGCTCAAACGACGGGCCTTTCATTGCGCCGTCCTTCGAAATGTCGGTGCAGATAATCTTATCGATTCCGTCGGCTTTGTAACTGTCAATAAGTTGGTTGATAGTCAGTTCCGACTCTTCTTGCCAGCCTTTGATAGCAATCTTTCCGTTGCGGGCATCGGCGCCCAGAATGATTTTTTCGGGACCGAAATCCTTCAGCCACTGACGGAACATTTCGGGCTGACGGACGGCAATGCTTCCGCCAGTAACCATCTGTGCGCCAGAGTTGAAGGCGATTTTCAGGTCGTCGTGGCTGTTCAGGCCGCCGCCAAAATCGATTACCAGCGGCGTACGGCCCGCAATCAGTTCAATGGTCTTGTAGTTGATTATGTGGCCAGCCTTTGCGCCGTCAAGGTCCACAAGGTGCAGGCGGCGGATTCCAGCGTCGCAGAACTGCAGCGCCACGTCGAGCGGATTTTTGGCATAGACGGTCATTCGGCTGTAGTCGCCCTGCGTGAGCCGCACGCACTGCCCGCCAATTATGTCGATTGCAGGTATTATTTCCATATCTTATAGATTTACAAAATTTTGCAGAATTTGCTGACCAACAGCGCCGCTCTTTTCGGGGTGGAACTGAAGGCCGAAGAAGTTGCCGCTGCACAAGCCAGCCGTGAAGGGCTCAATGTACTCCGACGTGCAGATTGTGGCCTCTCCAATCTCGGCGTGATAACTGTGGACGAAATAGACGAACGGCTCGTCGGGCAGGCCGCGGAAGAGCGGATTGTCGGTGCAACGGATTGAGTTCCAGCCCATATGCGGCACTTTGTCGAGTGGGGGGAACTTGCTGACATTCAGGTCGACAATGCCCAGACAGTCGGTGTTGTTCTCCTCCGAGTGGCGGCACATCAGTTGCATTCCAAGGCAGATACCCAGCACGGGCTGCCGTAACTCTTTGATTACCTTGTCCAAACCGCGCTTGCGCAGATAATCCATTGCGCTGCTCGCTTCGCCCACGCCAGGGAAAATCACCTTGTCGGCGGTTTGCAGTTCGCGCACGTCGTCGGTCACAATGGGGTTGATTCCCAAACGGTTAAGCGCAAACTCAACCGACTGCACATTGCCAGCGTTGTATTTTACAATTGCTAATTTCATTGAAGGTTATAAGTTTTTTAAGTTTAAAGTTTTAAGTTTCAGGGCTTTATGGTCGTTTGACGGGGCGAACGGAGCACCCATAGTAGCGGGCGTAGTAGTCCGACGGTTCCACGCTGCTACTGATGAAGCAGCAGCAACGGGCGCCGTACGGGTCGTTCTCGTGGAGCGAAGCCGACCAGTAGTAGCCGCCCAAACCCGCGCCGTAAAGGTTTGTCAAATAGCGGTCACCGGCAGCCGGAAGAAAAATGTGGGCGTCGGTCAGAGAGTATGACGCTGAAGGTGTGCCGTCATAATAAACTTTAATTCCTTTGTCGCCTGCCGACTTTGCTTTGTAAACTATATAACCTCTTGCGTTCCGATTATTGTAGTTTTCAGTCCAAACCCAATAGCATTGGCTATATAGTTCTTCCCACTCTGCGTTGGTGGGCATTGCCCAGCCTTCACCAAATGCGGCAGTGGCGGCATCGTCGGCTGCTTCGAGTGTGGTAAGGGTATCGGTGAAGCCATTGTTGCCATAATCTGCTTTGTTGCAATATTTTGTAAAAGATTCTATCGAGCCTTTGCAATACTTATATGTATCCCAACTGTAATCGTCTTTTGTTTGGGTTTCGCCCCAAGCGTAGTAACCGCCATAGTTCCACGGGTTAACAGCGCCAACATTGCAGGTTGCCCAAAGGTTGCCGCTTTCAAGCCCTAAATCGACTGTTGCAATAGCGGGCTGCTCAACAAATTCTGCGGTAAGTGAAATATCGTCTTTGCCAACAGTTATTTCGCGCGGGTTGCTGATATTACCGTCGGACCATTGGCTGAAACAATAGCCCATTGCAGGTATGGCAGTGAATGTAAGAGTCTCGCCCTGTGCGTAGCGGCCGTTGTCAGAACCGCCAATGGTGCCGTTGCTGCCTGCGGTTATGGTAATGAGCGCGTTTTGTGCGAATTGGGCTTCGAGTGTTATATCGCTTGCTGAAATAGTTATTGTGCGCGGGTTGTCGGTGCTGCCATCGCTCCATTGGGTGAAATAGTAGCCGTTCGAAGGAACTGCCGTAAACACAAATGAATTGCCTTCTTTCTTTGTTTCTACTATCCCGCCTTCTTTGGGGGTAACACCTATAAATTTGGCAGTAAGGGAAATATCGCTTGTGGTAACTATTGAACGTGGGTTGTCGGTGTTACCATCGCTCCAATTGGTAAAATAATAACCATCAGCAGGAATCGCTGTAAATACAACCGTTTCGCCTTCTTTGTATTCACCGTTCTGTCCTTCAACGGTTCCGCCTTCGGTGGCAGTTACTTGAACTGAATAGGTGGGGTCTTTTTTGCAATTTGCAAACACCATCGAAATCAATGCAATGCCCATCGCTGCCCAAAACAATCTTCTCATAACAGTAAATATTTAATTGTTAACATTTTATTCTGAATTCTACATTCTAAATTCTGAATTTCGCATTCGTAATTCGTAATTCAAAATTCGTAATTCTACAGCACTCCCTTCGTACTCGGCAGTTCATACTTGTAAATATCGCGTTTCACAGCCATTTTGATTGACTTTGCCAGAGCCTTGAAAATGCCCTCAATCTTGTGGTGCTCGTTGTCGCCTTCGGCCTTGATATTCAGATTCATACGAGCCGCGTCGCTCAAACTTTTGAAGAAGTGCAGGAACATTTCGGTGGGCACGTCGCCAATCTTCTCGCGGTTGAATTTGGCGTCGTAAACCAGCCAGGGGCGGCCGCCGAAATCGAGTGCCACGCTGCACAAGCAGTCGTCCATTGGCAGGCAGAAGCCGTAGCGCTCAATGCCGCGCTTGTCGCCCAGAGCCTTCAGAATGGCCTCGCCGAGTGCAATGGCCGTATCCTCGATAGTGTGGTGCTCATCGACGTTCAGGTCGCCCTTAACGCGAATGTCAAGGTCGCTACCCGAGTGCTTGCCAATCTGCTCAAGCATATGGTCGAAGAAACCTAAACCAGTGGAAATGTTGCACTTACCCGTGCCGTCAAGGTTTATTTTGATATAAATGTCGGTCTCTTTGGTGGTGCGCTGCACGGTGGCCACGCGCTCGCCAGCGAACACAATCTCGCAAACCTCGTCCCAGTTCTTGCAGGCGCGGCAGTTGGGCAGCGTAACTTCCTCTGTGCCAAGATACAAGCCTTTGCAGCCAAGGTTCTGCGCCATTTGCATATCGGTGGGGCGGTCGCCAATCACATACGAGTTCTCAAGGTCGTAATCGCCTGACGTGTATTTAGTTAGCATAGCAATGCCAGGCTTGCGCGTTGGTTTGTTCTCTTCGGGCAGCGACGGGTCGATAAGAATATCGTCGAACGTTACGCCCTCGTTTTCAAATGTTTGCAGCATTTTAGCCTGAACCTTGTCGAAGTTCTCCTGCGGATTCGACGGCGTGCCCAATCCGTCCTGATTCGAGACGATAACCAATTCAAAATCAAGGTTTTTGCGAATGAAATAGAGATTCCGCAAAACTCCAGGCAGAAACTCGAGTTGGTCGAGATTGTCAACCTGAAACGTTACGGGCGGCTCCACAATCAGCGTGCCGTCGCGGTCGATAAACAATGCTCTGCGTTTAGTCATATCATTATGTATTAATAAGTTACACATTAGTAGTCACGTAGTGACGACAGATTGGTAGAATCA